>Ga0307518_10004371_pt1 | contig 10132 bp, 6 predicted proteins | sample 25_EM_MG_FD_203889 | JGI IMG/M metagenome (GOLD analysis project Ga0307518, IMG submission 203889) | Populus trichocarpa ectomycorrhiza microbial communities from riparian zone in the Pacific Northwest, United States - 25_EM | ecosystem: Host-associated > Plants > Roots > Unclassified | place...
TTTATCACAGAAAGAGTGCACAAAAGATTTCAACTCATGCTAGCCATATATTACCTTGAGTTTGTTCAGTTCAACAGGAAACATTAGAGGATAGAGGAGGGCTAGAAAATTTTTGAATTTCATATCCATATAAAAAGCTACATATTGAATTAGGTTTACAAACAACCTCCTTGTAGTATAGAAGTTGTGTGTCTAAATTTCACTGTGACTAGATAAGTAAGATAAAGCTCAAGAAGAAATCCAGACATGTCACACGGGATTTCTTACAAAAACAGTTGTAACTTTTTATTTGATCATTGGGTGGGATTTAAATTTTTTCAGGACATTCTACGAGCTCAAACCAGCCCTCTTGTACTAACTGAGGTCAAGAAGACCTCAAAATAGACTCTGGAGATGTTGTTTTTTTAATTTTCTAATTATTTTACTTTTTTGGATTTTTTTTAACCAAGTTGAAGAGTTTGATTTGGTTTTTTCTATATATAGAGTGGTTGGTTTCAGCCATCATATGAACAGCATACGTGTTATTTTTAACGTTAGACTTCATATTATTCCGATTTTATAAAACAAAGAGATTTTCTCTAGAGTCAAGATTGAACTTCCAAGTTTGCTCAGGTTGGTTAATGGCTTGCATTCGACAAACTGACTGATCAGCACTCAGTTTCTAGTAACAAAGACTACAGCAATTGTCTGATGAATGCAATGCAGTCTACAAGAAGAAAAATTTCCAGTTGATAACAATCTGCTTGGCATTCAGAAAATAACATCAAACTTACATCCAAGAAGCTTTTATAAAATTTCCTATCCAGTAAGATTTTATGCTCCATATCTATCTTGAGTAGAAATTCTTGCTTACAGGAATAATTGTTTTTGGCGCATCACAGTTCATAGAGGAATAATCGTTGCTAGAATCCCAGGATGCAAACCTTGATTAAGGAGAAACAGCATTTTTACTACTTCAGCAGCACTCACCTTTGTTTGTACCTTGCAAACCTCTTTAGTTGCTACGAACCTAACCCTCGGCGGCCTCCAGAGTTTCTGCTCCTGCTTTCTTACCAGATACCCATACATTTTGTCAGAAGTTCAGTCGTTGCATCTAAGCAGATTAACATCATCGATGTTGCCAAGCCAAAATAAGAAACTACCGACCGATTCCTAGCCTAAAAAATTCCATAATTCATAGCTAATATAGGCATAATTCATCTTGTAATGTTAAGAAGAAAGTAAAAACATGCAGGTTACCTTGTATGAGGATCTGGAAACATGTTGGAACTCTGCATATAAGGCTTACTGTTAGGATACAAGTTGCTAATGGCAGCACTGCACTCCAACCCTCCATCACTTGGAAGAGTTAGCATTTTTAGCAATTTGATTGAAAATCACTTCTCATGATACAAATGTGCTCAGCATTTTACTAGAAAGGTCAAATGTATTTAAAAATTAGATGGGTATTTTGAAAAAATTAATTTTAATACTAAATTCTTTATTTTTAGAGCTGTAAATTAGAGGGATTGACCTGAACAATAAATCAGCCATGTCTAAACAGAGCATTCATACAAAATTATTTTCCATAAGTTTTAATCTATTTTTATATAAATAAAAATTTGTAATCTACTTTCAAGGTATTGAAAAATAAGTTTTTCAAATCCTAAATTCATTTCAGTTAAGATCGGATTATACTAATGTTTCGGATAATTTATTTATAAAAATCTCAACAATTAAATTTATGAACATTGATAAAAAGAAGTAATTAAATTTGCAAATGGGGTGAGGTTACAAAGGTCCAAACCAAGATGTAAAAAACAAATTCCTATAAAATTAATATCACTGTAAAAAAATATTTCTACAATATTAACCATGTCTTTAAAATTAACATAATCAAAATTCATATTTTCACAGTAAATATTATAGTAATTGAGATATCACAAAATCCATGGTTAAAAATAAATAAATAACAAAAAATCATGCTTATCCTCATGCCTATGTAAACCTAGCACAAAAAAAAACAAAACTATTGAAAATATTTTTGAAAAAATCAATTTCTTTTTTTCCTCAAAAATATTTTTAATAAAACTATTGAAAATGAGATTCCCTAAATCCTTGAAACTCGGAGCCAATTTTTGAACTCTCAACAACCCTATAACTCCCCCCCAATTTCTCTCTCTAAAGAAAACCCCTTCTCTTCTATCTCTTTATATGTGCCTCTTATCTCCTGATCACTTCTACTCTATCTCATTTCTCCACCATAAAAACCTAGCAAAACCCTAACCCTAAAATCTTCATATCCTTTCACCACCACCAAAAAAATGGCAAAAAAGAAAGCGACCCATCAAACCCAAGACCCCAAGCAAGAGAACCCACAAGATCAAAATCGAAACTTAAACACCCAGAATCAACAACCACCACCCTCCATGGAAAACCCTAATGAAAAGTTTCAATCTTTGAAGACTCTCAATGATTTGCTTGTCAAAGAAGCGAAAAAACGCCGAGAACAAGTTGAGTCTCTGGTGAAAGCTAAGGAGGCTTTGGAGACTGAGTTGGCTCTGTCTAGTAACGAAAAGAGTAAGTTGGAGACTGAGTTGGGTAAAATCAGTGATGGGAAAGTGAGTTTGGAGATAGAAAAGGGGTTGTTTTGTGTTTTTATTGAGACACAGATGGCTGAAATGGGTGGTTTTGTAGATGGTTTGGTGAGAGAAAAGAAAGAGAAGGAAAATGAGATTGGGGTCTTGAAGAGTGAGGTTAAGGAGCTAACGATGAGTGTTGAGGCTGAGAGAGATAGATTGAGTCGGGTTTGTCTCGAGAGGGATCTGTTGAAGAGTGATGTTGATAATTGGATGAAGGAGGCTGATGGTTTGAAAGATAGAGTGATTGAATTAGAGAAGAGGGAGAGGGAGAGCGAGGAAGAGATTGAGAAACTGAAGAAAGAATATGCTTTGTTGGTTAAGGAAAAGAAGGATAGAGAGAAAGAAATCGAGGAGCTTAAAAGGTTGAGAGGTTCGGCTGAGAATAATTTGATGGAGAGAGTGGAAGAAATTGAGTATTTGAAGCGAGAGATTGAGGGGATTGTGAGGGAAAGGAATGAGATTGGTGTTGAAAAAAGTGAGCATAAGTTGAAGATTATTGAGTTGGAGAGAGAAGCAGGGGAACTTAATGAGATTGTATCAAATTTGCGAAAGGAGGAGGGAATTTTGCGCAAAAAAGTTATGAAATTGGAGGAGACTTTGGGGGAGGCGCTGGAGAAAAAGAATGCAATGGCAAGGGAAATTGATGGTTTGATGGAAGAGAAGAAGGAAAAGGAAAGAACTATTATGCGGTTAATGGAGGAAAATGATGCTGGCCAGAAATATAAGATCATGGCTAATGCTGAAATTGAGGATAAGAAAGGATTGGTTCAGAAATTGTTGAGAGAGAAGAATGAGATTGAGGAAGTGAAAGTTATTAAGGAGGGTGAAATTGAGAAGCTGCATAAGGAGGTGGGTCATTTAAGGGATGATATTTTTTCGATGCAAGAATCCATCAAGGATCAGGAAGTTAAGTACAAACAAGTAGCTTCTGAAATTAGTCATTACAAAGGTGCTCTTGAGCAAGTAAGGCTTGAGAGGGATAATGCTCAAAAGAGTTTGGATGGGGAGAAAAGGATTGGCATGAATTTGAGGTCTAAAGTTTTGGAGATGGAGAAGAGAGTTGAAGAAACTGTGAAGGATTGTGCAAAGATGAAAAGCGAGCATGAGAATCTGGCCAAGCAGAAGAAGGAAATGGAAACCCAAGTTTCTTTGCTGGAGAAGGAAAAAGATTTGGTACAAAAGCATCTCACAGAGGCAGAGGGGAAAATAATTGACTTGAGGAACAAAATGGAGTCCGCTGGCACTATTTCAGATAGAGCACTAACCATGTTGAAGAGCACTGTTGCATTGTTGTGTGAATCGAACAATGGAAAAGAAGAGATGACTGTTACTGAAAAGATGCTTGACAGTGAAATTGAACCGTATGCAAGTGAGCTGGAAGTTATCAAGACTGCTTTTAGAAACAAGGAGACAATGGTGGAGGACATGAAGCAGCAAGTAGAATACCTGAGGGATTCTGTGGCAAGGGCAAAGAAGAAGAACGGCCTTTTGAGTGTAATGTCTTCGGCAACTACAGTTGTCGCTGCAGCAGTTTCTCTTGCATATGTTGCTAGAGTACGTTGATGATCAATTTTCCCTTTCTAGGCATGTTGCTTTAGTTCTAGAATTAAGTCATGCTTAATCAAGCTCTACCTTAGGGCAGAGTTATGCCATCTTGGTACTCTTAACTTTCGTTTTAGATGATGTCTGAAAACCTGACATTGCAACAACAGGTGGTTTTTTCAACAGCCTAGTAGCTACTATCTGCATCTTGTTTATATGCTATGCATAATTTGTGGGAAATGTTCAACCACACTCTAGCACAATAAGCAGGGCATGTTTCGGGACGTTATTGTGCTCTACTATAACTATAGTGGTTCAGTGAACTCTTTTGATTGCTCTAGTTGGGTTGTCTTGAATAACTGGAGTATATTTCCTTCTTGCCATAACGGTTTCGTATGGCTCTTGGATAATTGGATTTTTTCCCAACCGGAAAGTTTATATGCCTTAATTAAAACCTTAGATCATTCTTGGACTGCTTCTCAGGAGTTCCAATGTACCTCATTCTTTTTGGTTCATATTTCATGTTGGCATAATATTCTATTATGAGAAATCCAGTGACTGTATTCAATGGAAACAAGATCCCTGGTTGTTCACATAGTTCTTTTCCAAAAACCATGGGTAGGAGAATGCAGCTAAGCTGTCATTTGCTCTGTTAGACTGTTACTGTTATATTTTGGCCCCTTTTTCGTAGCATCAGTCCTTTGGAATTTATGTTGCTATCATAGAGGCATGAAATTCTATTCCAATTCTTAGAATTGTCACGTTCTTCGTTCCTGAACAAAACTTCCCTCAAGACTCCAGACTGTTATTAGTTATTGTGGTGCCAATGCTACGCTGGTTATACAGCTCATCTGTAACATTATGCTAAGCAAAGCATGTTGGGGAACCAGGTAGTGAAGATGCAGATTTGCGAAACTCCCCTTCTTCCTTCTTAAAACAAAATGTTGATATGCTGGTGATTATCTGTTGGATCTGGTGGGGGTCTGAATCAGTGTTTTATGCTTTGCCAGCCACACTTCTAACCTTTTTTTCAGAAATTATGGCAACAACAAATCAGTGCCTTTCAGAAAAGAAAAAAATTGGGCCTTCTCAGTTGTTGTGTTTTGGGTCTTTTGCTCCCTTCTGAGGCCGATAATGCTGAGTGACCTGTATCAATAGTTAATCAAGAGGAATAAACCACAATCTAAACGGATTTCTAGCACAAATCATAGATGTCCTACTAGACTTCCTACTCATAGCTCATGATTAAAGAGAACCCCACTTGAATAAGCAGTGGCTTTGATTTTCTGCTAGAAAAATATCCCTTAAAGGGGGCTGAAACAATCGGCTTAATGATAGCTAAACACCTTAAACTAGCATTAACCATTTATATAAAACAAGCAAGATTTGCACACAATAAACTAATTTGTTTTTCCTTTGTGTCCATTGAAATGAACAAGCTATCAATGTGATTAACTATGAGTCTCCCAAGTCAAATCAAACAAGCCTTTCATGTCTTTGTCAAGAGCTAGCTGTTATTTAACCATTACACAAACAAGTACTAATATTCCTTCTATTGGTGGTAAGTGGTTTTAATGTGGTCCCTTTAGACATGTCCAAATTCCAACCACCACTAAATGGGCTTATATCTTTCAAAACAAGCCAATTTTTGTATTTTCTCTGCCATTCAAGCCCTCAAATTATGCATCGACAACACGCCGTCAAGAAACGCCAAGAAAAGATCAAATCAATCTTTATCAACAGCAAAAATGGAGTACTTGGAATTCGCTTCCAATCATTTGTTGCAATACCCCCGCATCCTTTTGTAGGGATAGATTTGAGGCCAGGGTAACAGAATTAGTGGACTAAAAGGCAGCACGCTTTGATGCCTCTTTCCACTTGCTTCCCAATTATCCAAAAACAATCTATACTTATATGCTATGTTAGTGTTAAATCTTATTTAGTATCAAAGACATATCCTGCTGCATTATTGTTGCCTGGTGAAAGCCTGACTTTGGGTCTAGAGCAGAGACAGCTACTACTCGTAAATGTCATTGTTACAAACTGTCCTTCAGTGCAGTGCTTCAGGCACCTTTGTTTTTATCTCTTCGTTCATTCTAGCATCTTGTATAGCTTCATAATTCAAGGTAGGAAGTACAATTAACTGTAGCAATAGCACTCCCTTGTAAAAAAACTTTCCAGCTCAAACTACACATTATTCACATGTTGCCCACTTTGCTTTTGGTTAGAACTCCAGAAGCGTACCTACAAACACAACAGACAAGCCTGCAGAGTTTTGGATGACTCACAGACTTGATCCCATATCTTTGCGTTATATTTACACAACTAGCCATCACAGTGATCTGAGAGTGGTTTCAGCCTCGACCATGGTCAGTTTCAACAACACACCACAGCAAAACAATCGAGATTGATGATGCTCATTATCCAGATACTGTCCATCCAGACAATCACATTTGGGTTACTGTGCCTTGCAAAGTGTCTTCAAGAAATAAAACAGGAGCTGCAGGTCTTCCGCAAGCTTGAGTCATCTGTATACGTACATTATCAAGGTAGCTTTACATTAGAAGACATTAACAGAGCTGAAGTTATTTAGGGGCCCACAATTCCGAAACTGCTTTCAATCCTAAACATAAAACCTTGTGATTCTCACAGCATAACAATATAAGACCTGGTCTTCGGTCCAAAATATAGTCACTCCGTAACAAGATACGATATGGAAGAAAAGATACGCTCCTCTGACAGTTACCAGGCCTCAATTTTGGAGGTGTATACTTGCATGCTTGACATTATCAGATTCAGATAAAGGTTCATCAACAATGCTATGACAAACTCTTAAATAAGGAATCTAAAGTTTACTTAAATAGGAATAATTGATAATTTCTAAATTCGCAATAACAGTCATATTTACAGTTGCCAGTAGAATGTGAAGAAGAAATCAAAGAGAACAATACATGACAAAAAGGAAAAGGCAAAATCGAGTGAGAAAGAAAAGATAAGCAAACACCTTTATATATACTAAATCATATCTATAAACATACAGGATCACAGTACCATGGACTTTCTTCCAATCCATGTTCTAAAATTAGCCATATAACATTAGTGAGGTTTCGACCCATAGACCGCAATGGATCAGCCACCAAATATAAACTCAGTAGTTCTGTCTTCCTCTCCTTTGGGGCTGGAAGTCAGAAAGGGTAACCTTAAATGTGGTAGGTCTGCGAAACTGAGTGAGACAGCCCCCCACTGCTACTAAAGCTTCAAAAACTACACCACTCGAGTTCAGGAAAATGGATATATAACAGAACATATTCCGAACAAGCTAGATGCTGAACCACCTTCTGCACCCAATAACAGAACCCAGATGTTTCGGAAACTTGAAGAACCGGACCTTAGAGTAGCAGAATGCAACAACGTATGATCAATAAAACAGAAAGTACTAACACTACACAATCATATAAACAGCAAACAACACGTAATTAGCCAAAGAGGAATCGTCAAGCTTCGGTCAAGTATGGCTTCCAGTTGGTATAGTTAACCCTATTAACAGTTAGGACTCACAAATTCACTTATCTCATTCATCACTGTATGGAAGTGATTGTTATTGGGTAACAAGTAGAACCCTATTGTTGCTTGCTCCAGATATAAAAGTTTCACATCTTGACCAGCCTTCTTGAGACCTTCAGCATATGCCAATTGCCAGTCCTGAACAAGATCTAAACCAGCCACCACAACAAGACTCTTGGGGAATTTCATTCCCTCAAGGCTTTTACCTTTTGGACCAAATGGATTACATGCTGGATGGTCCCTATCTTCTCCTTCAGGAAGAAATGCTCTCCAGTACCAATCTCGGTCCTGGAGAGTTACAAAATATTTGCCATCTAATCGCTTCTCCGATTCTGTTCTCTCTTTCCCACCAAACATTGGGTTCAGCAGCATGTTGCCCAATACTTCAATTCCTGATTCTACTGCTCTTGAAGCAACATGGTGAACAATGTTACCACCAGAGCTATCCCCAGCCAAGTATATATGAACTTTAGAGTCTTTCTTACTCTGGAGCCATGCCCTTGAATTAACCCACTTCAGAGCAGTCCATCCATCATCATAAGCACATGGGTATCGATTTTCAGGTGCACGCCTATAATTCACAGACACTACCACAGCCTTGCAAAGGCCCACCAGGCGGCGACAGAGTGTATCATATATAGCACTGTTTGCAGAAGAGTGAGCAAAGCTTCCACCATGAAAGAAGATTATGACAGGGACAACATCCAAGTTGTTAGGCTTCTCAAGGTCAACAATATTTGGTTGTGATACTTGCGCATCAGCCTGTCGATAGATCCGGCTAAGAAGACTAGTCCCACGGTCAATGATAACATCAAATGAGAAAACCCCATCAACTGCATTTGCGTTGGCAGGAACTTTCCGGTCAAGGAACTCTGCCAAGTGGCGGTTGAAAGTCCCATCAGGACGACGAAGAAGATTGTAAGCCAGCTTGAAATTTGATATGAGGACCCATGTGTTCAGGGGTACCACCATCTATTCAGAAAACAAAGGATCAAAATCTTCACTTTTTTCATTCCGAATAGTAAAATAGCAAGCCATAAACCAGAAATGGTGATAATTTTTCACAAACTAAGTACTAGAAAAACCAACAAACAAGCAAGTAGAGACTGAAAAACATACTAACAAGAAACAGGTTTATCCATAAACCAAATCATGTTCCCTGAACTAAATTGATCCAAGATTAATAAGCCAAGTTCAGCATTTAGAATTTAGATAACCAAAACAGTACTTCCAGACCAGAAATCAGATATTCCACGTGTAACAGAAACCTATCAACAAACTACCGTTATATGATCTCAGAATCCAATAAAACTTCAAAACAAAACATCCCAAAACCCTTATACTAATCAACAAGCTTCCTTCTTTCAACAAAAACAAGAACATAAAACCCAAAAATATCAAACAATATATAACCTAAAGAATCTAAGATGCTTAAACATAAAACCCAAACCAATTTTCCTTCACCAACCGAATCAAAATCTCAAAACCCCACCAAAAACATCTAGATTTCGCTCCGAATCCAGCTGATTTTCAACTTCAAACCACCAAAACACAAAAACCACAAAAAACCCATCAAAAGACACCAGCTTTGATCACCACAAGAGTACAAAATGTAAAAGACAAAGGGAGGGATAAAAAAACAGAGAGAGTACCTTGCTTTCATTGAGATTGACTTCATTACTTCCAGCCATGAAACTAATACTTCTTCTTGAAGACAATATCCAAAAAACAAAATCTAGTATATCAATTTAGATCCTTTTTAAGACCAGCCCAATTGAAAACTCACTTCACATAGTGTGACCAAACACGAAAGATTCCATCTTTATAGCTCTAATCACCATAACTTGCATTCATTATCAAAGCTTATAAGAGGCCATAAAATATGAAATGGGTATATCCTTTAAGCTTTGCAAAATTCACAAATTTTGAGGAGGGAGAGAGAGAAATGATGGTAGCAATAAATGGTAAATCTCACAGGGAGAAGTAGAAATGTGTAAGGGGTGGAGGATAAGAATTCTGGCGCATTTTAGCAGGATTGTGAACATGAGTGGTAGAGTGCGCACTGAGTGTTTAGTGGGATTTGAGAGACGACAAAAGTAAGCGGCCGAAAGATAACTATTGTGTGGGACCCAGTGATGTAAAAATTAATTCTGATTTCTGGAATGGGTTTTTAGTGATTATGACGCAATAAATATAACTTAAAACAAAACGAATAATTATATATATATATATATAAAAAAAAAAAAAATTACTAAATTTGAGAAAGGAACTCTACGAAAGCTTAAGTGCATGCGGCCGGCGCCAAGGCACGTGAGGACAAACAGGGTCCGTCTCGAACACTTGGCAAGCCAAGCCTGAAGCTTGTATTCCCGGTTTAAATAACCAGAAGGTCAATATTATAACAT
>Ga0307518_10004372_pt1 | contig 10131 bp, 17 predicted proteins | sample 25_EM_MG_FD_203889 | JGI IMG/M metagenome (GOLD analysis project Ga0307518, IMG submission 203889) | Populus trichocarpa ectomycorrhiza microbial communities from riparian zone in the Pacific Northwest, United States - 25_EM | ecosystem: Host-associated > Plants > Roots > Unclassified | place...
AGCACCCAGAGGCTCTCCATTCGAGCTCTCTTTGGGTTTTCGCTCTAAGACGCTTGTATCCTATTTCCTCCTCAGAGTCTTGACGTGTGGTAGTTCTTTGGGTTGTTTGCCCTTAGGGTTGTCTCAAGGACATCCAGTCCTTCTTGGGGTTTGCCAACTTCTACCACTGGTTTATATTCAACTACTTGGACATTGTGGTCCCTCTCACCCAGCTCACCCGGAAAGATGCTCCTTGGAATTTCTCTGAGGACTGTTGACATTCTTTCAATGCTCTCAAGCACACCTTCACTACTGTGCCCATTCTCACCCACTTCATTCTGGATACTCCTATCATCGTGGAAACTGATGCCTCCGACTATGCTGTCGAGAGCTAAGACACCGTGCCATAGACCCTACAGACTGCTGAAACAGCTCCCTGTACCAGAGAAGCCATGGAATTCCATCTCTATGGATTTCATCAAGCAACTCCCTTCATCTACCAGCTTCACAGCCATCCTGGTCATGGTAGACAGACTTTCTAAACAAGCCATATTCATCCCTACTCATGACACCATCACTAGCCTGGAGCTTGCAAAACTCTTCCTGCTCCACGTTTTCTCTAAGCACGGTGTTCCTGCCCATGTCACTTCAGATTGTGATACAGAGTTTGTTTCACATTTCTTCCGGTCACTTGGAAAGGCCCTCAACATGTGCCTCCACTTTTCCTCCAGTTACCACCTGGGGACCTACTCCCACTGGCAGAGTTCACTTACAACAACACACCTAGTGCTACCACCGGAGTCTCTCCATTCTTCGCTAACAAGGGCTACCACCCTAACATCTCTGTCTACCCAGAACGTGATATGACCTCCGCAAGGGCTTGTGACTATGCAGTCGACCTCAAGTTGCTGCATCAATACCTTCAAGGAGAAATGGCCAATGCACAACTTCGCTACCAAGGTCCGGCTGATGCCAAACACATTCTGGCACTGGACTTCAAAGTAGGTGATCAAGTATATGTGAAAGCCAAATACTTCTGGTCTACTCGACCATCCAAAAAGCTATCTGAGAAGAACTTGGGGCCCTACAATATCATTGCGCAAGTAGGCTCCCTCTCTTTCACGCTCCACCTTCCAGATTCCATGCACGCAGTTCACCCCATCTTCCACGTCTTTCAACTAGAACCAGCAATACCCAACACCATACTGGACCGGATACAACCCCCTCCGCCACCGGTCGAAGTAGATGGTGAACCGGAGTTCAAGATCTCTGAGATCCTCGACTCCAAGGTTGATCGTCAACACAGATCATGCAAGCTATTGTACCTGGTGCATTGGTCCAGTTACAAAGGAACTGATGAAGAAACGTCATGGCTTCTCGCCACTGAACTAGGCAATGCAATGGAACTGTTAGAAGATTATCATGTCTGGTACCCGGACAAACGCGGACCACTCACGTCCATGTAACAATACTCTTGCTCTCCGTTTTCTCTTATCTGTTTCCTTTATCTGTCTCTCCTCTCTGTTTCATTTTATCTTGTAATATCACTCACTAAACTCAGATCACTTTTCTTTATAAACAAAAGTAAAACTAATTTACATTCTATTTACAAAGATCCGGACCGGACCACTTACTCCGGAACAGTGCTGTCAGGGTTCTCCTGCTCCTAATGGAGCCCCTGGACATCCTGTTTGACCTCCTCTGGGTCAACCTCTGCCTCACTATCCTCCAACTCCTCGTCCTCGTCCCAAGGTGCCATGAAGAAACGGCACTCCTCGAGAAAGGTCTCGAGGCCGGTGCTCAGGTGGTCGTTGGACTGCGATATGGATCGTGTGGAGTCCACAATCTGGGACATCTGTCCCGTCATCGCCTCCACCGTGGCTGTCAGCCTGTCCATCCGCTCCAGGAAAGCCATGGAGTTGAGTCCGGACCTGGAGCCGGATGGACCTGCCACCTCCACTATCTCATTGTCGTCAATAACGACTTTCACTGTCTTCTTCTTCTTCCGTTTCTCGCCACCTCACGGTGACATCACCGTGCCTTGCTCCTTTGCCTTGCCCTTTCCTTTGTCTGCTACCAGACCTGGTCCCCCCACCTCTGGCCACTCGCACCGCTCCTTGAGCCCTGCACACTTCATACACACGTGCTGCTTGGGCTTTTCTGGGTCTCGTTTGCACTTGGCCTTCTGCTTTGCACAGCGGACGCACCTGCCAGGAAGTTAATATGTATATATACATCAAGCTCGCATTGGGGGGAGGGGGAAAAATCACAAATGTTGAGACATTAATGTACATAAGCGTCCGTTGTAAGCAAGAAAAATCATGACACATGAACTTGCTCGCCTTATGCACGGTGCTGTAGCGATAGAGTTAGATGACATCACTAGTTCAATGCAGTACTTACACGACGAGAGGGATGCGCTTGAGAAGATTGAGTGATGTGCTGTGTTGCATAGGGTGATCCAGTCTTCAGCTTCAAGCGCCACCTCACATATCACCCGTACACCGTATCCAATGCAGCCTTCTGAAGGTCTTGGCTAAGCAGCACTGCATTTAAAAGATGAGGGGGGGGTGACCATTCTTCCACATCATCCAATACTCTTTCCTCCACATCACCAGCCTTCATCTCCCAGACAGCAGCCTCCTTGATCAACTGGAGGCCACGCTGGAATGCACCATTCACGTCCTCAAGGTCAATAGTAGGGAAGAGCGTCTGATTAGTGAGAATCAGTATGGTATACGTATACATAGGAAATGAGGTGACACACCCCAACAGTGTAACCGTCGCCGTGTAAACAATCCAAATTTATATCAGAGTCACCAGGCTGATGAACCCAAACGTGAATCTCCACGGACGAAATTGAGAGCCAGGTGTGACCATCTACAACCATTTGCACGAAGTCCCCCTCAATCGCAGAACTGAACTCGGCCCGTGTTAATAAATGTGATGACCGAAGCCCATTAGCCACAGAGGGCTTCCAGCCTGGGCTGCAGTACTGATCCCCTTGTTTAATAAGAATCTTGCAAACAACCAGTATATCAGGCACATTGAGAACATAAGCCCGTAGTTTTTCAGTAACGTCTTCGTCGCTTTGTGTGAATGCACATTCCCTGATTACAACTCTGCGCGACTCAGTGTTATGGCTACTCCACATGTCGACGGTCAAGTCCGGAATACCCTCTACCGACTCCTTGCTGAAAGTTTGGTTGGCTGAAGATCAGCAATGTAGTGATTGAGGGAGCAAGATGGTTCACACAGTGCAGGTGAGCTCCTCCAACAGGTGAGTTACGATGAGCTCATGAAGAGGGCTAGGTGATGAGACCATGAGATGTTGGGGGTGTGGTAAAAACGTTAGCCTGGGTTTAAATATAATTAGTTGTCTAGTAGCGTGAATTGGTTATAAGGCATGGCACACTTGTTCCACATTTTCCCACCCCGGTCACTGGCTAAGTGTTCCATGATGTAGTTATAGTCCTTGAAAGATACACCTTCAAACTGTCTTGAATATCCATCAAACCCTTGAAATACAATAAACCCCAGCTTACCACAAAGGATTCTTGTTGGGCCCAAGAAAGAATATCAAGGATTCTCTTGCATTTTGCTTGGTAAATGAGAGATCAGCTGCAGAAGACTATGACATGCCATACCACAATTGAGTAAACTATTTGAGTGTAAAGGTTTGGAAAGGATATTGGGCCGCATGGCCATGACACCAGGGCTGACAGTGGGCAGATTTGAAAGAGCCTGCTCAGACTCAGCCAGGGGAGAAACCCCTTTCAATGCAATAGATGGAAAGAAAGGTATTCCATCGAATGGCTTCTGATATTTTCCCGCCATTCTGTAATGGCTCCTCTCAGCATAAGCCTATGGGCGCTGGGCAAGAGATTGTAGTAGTGAGAGAAGCAAGTAAAGAGGCAGCTTGCTTATCTCAGCAACTTGCCACATCAATCCATCCGATGAGTCTTCAACGTGACGTTCCGTCCGATGTGCTTCAAGTGGCCTTGGCGACCCGGGACTCGCGAGCGAGGAGGAGCCACCGCCTCCCGCAGAGGTGGGCGCTTTTCGGGCCGCAGGGACTTTGCGTTTGACATTCTTGAAGGCTTCTCGCGACTTGCAGGGAGAGGTGCTTGACTTGAGGACAACTGTCAACTCCATGATGGTCGGTCAATTATCGACATATGCCAATGAAGCCACTCGTGGGTTGCTCAATGTTGCTAGAGGGTTGGCACAGTAATTGAAGTAACTATACAAATCACATGCTTGTAACTATCTTTGACGAGATGACAATGGAACACGACATGCCATAACTTTATGGAATGTGTAAGCGCTCCTGCCCATTTGTACGAAGGGAGAGGGGGCCGAAAGGGCATGTGCGATAAGGATATTGCGAGCTGCGTGAAGTTAACCTGTAATATCCCTGTCGTATATCAATTTGCTCCTCGCTCGTTCTTCCAGGAAGACCTAACGCGGCCCTTTGGAGAGAGAGTTCGATGGTGTTAGAAATCTTTTGAACCGAAACCCTTTCTTCGTCGGTAAGCGAGTTCTTTTGTTTAGGGTATGCGATGACGGGAACTGGTTTTCCGGCCATGCGCACGATAAATTGTTTGAGCGCAAATATGATCTGCAAAAATCTCATTAAAACGGAGTGTTAGTATAATATGTGATTGGACTCACATGCGCGAGGAGGAAGGCGAGGCCATACGTGTTAGCCGAAGGGAGAGAAGTCCAGACCGGGAAGCCCCCGTCCTCGGTAACGGTGGAGTGGAGGACGCCCAACCAGTAAGTTGAGGACTCCGTGTCGTACAACATGCGTTCGACGATTGTGTGCAACTCTTCATTGCCGAACCATTCAATAACCTAGTTGCCAAATATAGGATAAAATGAGTAGCAAAATGAATTGACTTACCTCGGGTGGATTCACACTATAGTCCATCGTGTGGAGAAGCCCATATTCAACATCATCTGAGAACTTGACCATATTGCAAATGTGGGTGTAGTGAGCTGGAGAGAACAACTTGGGAGAGAGGATTATTCCTTGGTTGGGGGGGTTGGAGGAAGTGTGAATGGCAGAATTGACGACCCCCCAGATATGCGCCCTGAAGCGTTCACACGTCAAAGATATCTGAATGGAATGAGTGAGTGAGAAACAAATGGCGAGTAGTACTGAACTTGCGTGGTTGTAAATAATGTTATGAAAGTCTGGATTCGCGAAAGTCAATATGGCCACGATCTCACTGTGTTCTATTCTGCGTTCCGTGTATACAAGTCTCGTGCTTGTCACAGATACTAAGGGCAGGAATGATCAGTTTACAAATAAAAAGTGATACAAAATAGGACGTACCTTCTTTGGGCTGCCAGGCAGGGTTGAACGAAACTTGACGGTGGCATGCTTGCGTTATAAATTTCCAGCACATCGCACTGGTGGGTTGTCATGCAATGGGCTTGTGGAACATCGAGTTCCACACCATTGTCGTGAGATCCTTACAAAAGTGGTTAGGGACTGGGGCTTGCAAATGATCGAGTTGGATGCTGAGGTCAGGGTCCGATGTGCCATTGATGACAATGACGGGAAATGGATGGCTAGGCGTTGGAGGCAGCAGGGGCAGGCCTGAAGAGTGGGCAGGCTGGTCACCGGCATCGAGCAGTACAACATCATTGAATTCAAGAGGGGTAAAGTTGCAGAAGGCATTGAGCCATGCTGTACTGTCCAAGAGTCTAGATAATTCTACGTCTTCCATAGCTTCCTCAAAATTTCTGCAAAGGTCATATGTGAATAGAGGACTGGAGTCGCGGTTACCTGTGGACATCGTGATTGAGGACAGAAAATGTAGCCAGATACGTACTTGATTTATATTTCAAGATTGGACGCACTGACACTATTAGTCATCACAGACACAATCACTGAACTTTACCTTGTTTACAGGGGCTCCTGTTGTGTTCCCACACAATGGGCTATTGCCTGCAGGTGCTGCCCAGCAATCTACTATTTTCTAATCAAATCTTCTTACTACACACCTTCTCAGACTTATTCGCATGACACTAGTTGTTACTAGAACTAGTACAGGATGGGAAATGGCAGAGTCACAGAGCCATAACAGTTACTCGCGATATCACTCACAACATCAAGTGTATACTGCAAGAAATTCGAGAATTGGATTATTTGAGGAGCGACGAAATCCACGACATTGAAAAAATTGTTAAGCTGGCCTTGTGCTGTGCAAGTTGAGAGCTTGTGGCTTACTACATACATGGAGGAATAATATCTTGGTCCTCAACGCCCACCATGATCTGCCTCCTCATGTCTGAGTAATCCCATCTGTGTGATATATTTCCACCTGTAATACTGTGCCGGCAATCGCCGCACGATAGTTTTGGTTCACAGATGAGGACCATCAGTCTGGACAATGTGATGAACTGGCAGAGCGTAGGAAAAGCGGGGAAGAAGAGGAACCATGGCATAGGTGCAGTGACGAAGAGTTTCCCAATACAAAGAGTCGCAGGTGATGCCACAGTGACCACACAGCGTTTTCTGGCGAGACAGGTGACTATGATGGACGCCCACCTATCCTGCATACACCCCAACCGGACTATGAAAGCAGAGGCCCACAAGCTGATGCCCTGGCATGAGCGAGTCTTCATGGGAACTCTGATGATATATTGTTTCAGCGGGAGCACTGGGAGCACTGGAAGCTGCACTATGTCTATAGCTGTAATCTAAGTGTATACCTATTGCCAATCTCAAATGTTATGAAGGCCATGACTGAGTCACCAAGAATGATTGAACTACTGTAAAAACATGACGCCTGATGGTACTTAGATCTTTACATCAACTACCCTAAACTGGATCCAACCATTCATCCTGTTCTTTGTGGGCATCACAAATGTGAAATTCACTGGCTTCTTCATAGATATTCCACCCCTTGATTGTAATTGGGACTTGTCAGTGTTGAGGCCACAAACAGGGTTTGAGCATTGAATACTCCAGGTTTCCTCTTCCTTGGCGATTTTCCCCCATGGTCAGACAGAGGAACATGTGGGGCAGAGGAAAGGTATGTCATTCCCATATGGTTGCATGTTGGAGTTCCACCAGACATATTTGTCGCATGTCATGGACACAATGGGAGGCGAGGAGGAGCGATTGAAGGAAAAATGAAGGATGTCAGTGTGGGCCCCTAATTCTGAGTCCCGTTCCAGGGTGTGCGGAAAACTGGCAGAGAAGTTGATTAGCTGGATTATTTTCGACCAAAACAGAGCGAGGAGGAAAATATTGGCAAGTGGGGGCTGGAAGCGCAGTGTGCGAAAGCGATGCAATCGCGAATAGGAAGCCTAGTAAATTAAGTGACAGTAGAGAAAAGAACAAGAACACCTACCAAAGGAGAGCTGTTTGAAGACTCATGAATGAGTCCTGAAATTTGACAACCCAGCCGCAGGTCAGGAGAACAACTGTGCTACCAGCAAGGAATGGCGTGATGCCTCTGCATAGGATTGTTTCAAAGAACTGAACACTACATGAGCATTGTGAACTTCAATACAAAAAAAAAGCCAACTTACCTTTGTGACTTCATCTGCCACCGGGCCCTCGGGTCCTCCGTGGTCACAGTGACCAAGGAACAAGTCACCTCGATTCTCCTCGCTATGGGTAGTAATAAAGAGGAGGACACAGGCGACCTGAGCATGCCGCAACCATTTGACCAAACTAGCCATCTTCGATTGATGGTCGGCCTCTTTTGCGAGGGTCCCAGGGTCAAATTTGAGTTCGAAACAAAGGAGATCATTTGGGTGAAAATATGAATGGAATGATTCGTAGACAAGGTGGGGGGCGACCCATGTGGATCCATGCTGGTGAGGTATAAGTGGATAATGGCAAGTGGATCATCATTTACCTCACTACAGGAGGACATCCCGTAGTGAGTGTTGATGCGATGATTGGTCGGCAGGACAGGCACTTGTGTGCCATTTTCGTTTTTGGTCATGAAGCCCTGAGAGACAAACAGAAAATTAAACAGAAATAGTTATCATGGAAATGAGACTCACCCAGTAAGGGAGAAATGCCCTTTTCCCATCACTTCCGGTTGCCCAATCTTCTTGTTCGTGGCATCCTGGACAACAAAATACAATGCCTTCAGCTACGACAGTGTCCTTGTATCCTTTGGGCATGATGAGGCAAAGTGTGCACACCACCCTTCTGCACCGGCTGCAGCAATGAACTGTTCCACCATCCTGACAAAAACAGCAAAACTAGAGCCAAAAAAAACTTCAACAAAATAGGCGATAAAGATAATATCACTTACATGGTTGTGTGTGTAAGAAAGACGAGAATGTTGTGCCACTGTTTCGGAATCCATCACGGAGTCACCTTCCACTGGGATAGGGGAGGAGGGTGGTGTGGTGAGAGGAGATTCCATGTTTTCTGCCTGCAGGGTATCGCAGTGTGCGATCTCATCGCTTGGAGACACTTCAGGGGCCACTGGGGGGACTTCTTGCCAAAAATCTTCTTTGTTGTGCACGTCGTTCGGGTCATGGTTTTAGTTCTAGATGAATGGATGGAGCAGATTTGAGTGAGATTTGAGGAACAAGTTCAAGGTAGCTGACAAGAGTGTGGAGTCCTCCAATATAATGTGACCACGTCTCCCACGTGACCATATCGTGTCCAAAGTCCACCTTCGGCCGTATTTCATTCCACCTTACTACATAATGAATTCCCACCCTTCAAGCTCTTTTCTCTATCCCCTTCGTTTGCCACGAGTCTGCCATGCTCGAGGAAAATGAGAGTGGCGGTTGTCGAGTTTGCTCGACTCCCATCTCATTTTCCTCTCCATAGCTTGGCATTTTACCACCCTCGTATGGATTGTTGCCAGAATCTCCCGGCTTTGCTGCCACCTATCATATCATCACGAGTCTGCTGTGGTCGAGGAAAATGAGAGTGGCGGCTGTCAGGTTTGCTCGACTCCCATCTCGTTTTCACCTCCATAGCTTGGCATTACACCACCCTCATATTTTCACATGACTGTCCATGTGTGAGCCTCCTTTAGGGTTCCGCACTGGTAACACTGTAGGCCATAACTTGAGTATCGTACCTGTACCCACACACACTGTACCCGTACCAGATAGGGTATACATCGAGACATGATGGTGTCACGCTGACACTGCAGGCTCCATGTATGGGTTACGCAACAATTGCTAAAGATACTTTGTTTGAGGCTGTAAATAACAATATATTATGCTATTTACACCATTTTCTCTAGCGCTGCTTGCGTTTCTGGCTTGTAACAGCTGTCAGAAGGCTTTCTATGAAGGAAGCACCAAGGTGAAGACATGCATAGATACTAGTAGATGGGGACAGCTGCTGGTCCCAGTATGGAACAGGATAAGGTGTGCCGGGGGGACTTTGTGGGATGATATTTGTGCAAAAGTCTCTTGTATACATGTTGGCACTGATGTTGACCTATACATACCTGGATGCACGTGTTATCAATTTGTTGATCTGCTCTTCAGTGGTTCGACCAAGAGTATTTGATTTAACAAACTTGCAGGCAAGACGAGCCCATAACAAGGCATCAGCTCTGCGAGTGTTCTCATTTGATCTCCCTGTTCCTGATGTCTTCAAAGGCACCGAGCTCATTGGATGCATACAGACAAATACCACATTCAGTGAAAACAGCTGAGACATCATGCAAAGAAATCACTTCCACATCTTGAATATTGCCCAGAGCACGAATGATGTCAGATAATGGTCGTGATATGAGGAGGATCTAAAAGTTGGGAGAAAAACAACTTGCGTCAACATACTAAGCACCGACAGAATGTGCCTTAGCGATAAATCGGCACCACTCTCGTCCAATGCATTGATCACTGGGAGGACAATATTTCTGACTCACCTGAAACCTTTGACAAAGGTTCCAGAAGAAGTTTCTCCCATTGTTGCATCACATCATGTGTGGTCTTGAGGGTATTACCAACCTCCTCGATAACTTTAGTTAGCACCTGTCAAAATGCAGGGTCACGGTGTGCATCTAAGTGAGGGGAGAGGTCAGAACAACCAACAACCAACACCAAATGACAACAATAAGCGAGTGGTGGTCTTCCTCTGCGGTTCTGGTATATGATCTCCACAGGGGGATGTGCTGCAAGCCTTCAGGCAAGGTGCAGGAG
>Ga0307518_10004375_pt1 | contig 10128 bp, 17 predicted proteins | sample 25_EM_MG_FD_203889 | JGI IMG/M metagenome (GOLD analysis project Ga0307518, IMG submission 203889) | Populus trichocarpa ectomycorrhiza microbial communities from riparian zone in the Pacific Northwest, United States - 25_EM | ecosystem: Host-associated > Plants > Roots > Unclassified | place...
CTAACTATTAGGGTCTATTTGCTCCATAGGTTCCATTGCCCTCGTGGTGCGATGTCTTTTCTAGCTGTGGTTTGTCGCTCAAGGCAATGGCTTTTTTGACCATTGCTTTTACTAGGCTCAAGTTTCGCTTCTCAGCACGTCCTTACGTCTTTCGTCCTTGGACTGACGTTCTTACTTGGTCGCTCAAGTATCTCGCGGAGCTTGGCTCGCGCCTGCTCCTTTGACGCCATGTTTACGCTTTTCCTTCTTTAACAGGTGGGTGCCGGCACCTTCTCCGTCAGAACTCTGCACCGACAAGTGTGCCATGTCACGAGGCAGGTTTCCAGGACTTCAACGCAGCTCTCTGTCTATCCAGATCAAAGTATTCGCTAATCTTGGACAGGGGATCGACACCCTTTCCTTTATCGAGCGTGGAAGCCTTCACCCGGTCTCAGTCGAACCATCGCTCAGTCTGCAGGCGGGTTTATTCTTCAGGGCAAGTACCTTTCTAGTATTAATCCTTCTACGGTCGTCGGGCGTTATTCGCTCTCGACTTCCGTCCCTTACGGTTGACCGTAGTCCAGTCGTGGTCACCATCCATATCGTCCCTGTCCTCCTTATTCGGGGAGGGTGATGGCTCGGACGCATCCATCGTCACCTGGCATCCCATCTGATCCTTCGTCAAGATGGGCAATGGTCATGACTTTCAAGTGAATGATGTTATTTACAGGCTTTAGGCCTACTAATGTTCCTAAGTTGCTAAATATACCTGGCGAGTGTCCATTCTCATTGCCAGATAACAGCGGTGAGAGCTCTGAACCGGGCAACACCGGCGAGGTGGTCCTCGAACCGGGATACACCTCTCTAGGAGGGAGCACGCTCCCACGCACGACGTCGTTATATCGTCGTGGGGCAACTGTGTTCAAATCTTCCTGACCGTTTGCACTTCTGGTGCCCGTTTCGGAAGGAAAACTGAGGGGCGAATCAGCGTTCTCTTTCGGTTTGGCGGGGGAGCGAGTTTTGTTGCGGAGGCTGTATCTCGTAAATGTTTTTATATGTTGAGTCAAAGATGTGAGTAGTAAAAAAGGTAATGGGTTATGAATGTCATAGGTGTGGTTGGCGTACCCTTGATCGTATGGCGAATGATCAGTCCTCGTTGAGTTGTCGGGAAGCGCGAGTGGGGTTTAGAGGTGTAGAGTGTAGAGTGTAGAGTGGTAGAAATATGTGACATCGAAGAGTATCATTGTCGGCATTGGTGGTGATGGCCTCATCGTCACATTGGCGTGGCTGTTGGCACTGACATCGATGGGGTCATTTGCATTGGTAATGGTAGGGTCGTCGTCATCGTTGCGTTGGCGGTGGGGTCAGCAGAGTGTGCGAGCGCCGAGCAGCAAAGCAGAAAACTCGAATGGGCATGGAAACAGGTCGAGCACAACATCAGATGCGTCGATTGTGATGCCTGTGTGTTAAAGGATAGTTTGAGCGAGTCGAGGGTGACCTGAGAGCATCCTAGGAATTGAGTCTGTTGGCCGGGAGTCGCGCGCACATGCATTGGCAAGGTGGAAACAGTTGGTCGAACGCGTCAAGGCTGTAGAAGCGAGCCATGGATCTTCCTTGAGGAGTCAGAGACACCCATTACCGTGTCGATCGAATCGGGGGACCCAGGCGGCAGTGAAATACCATGTTCACACCGGAACGCGTGCAAAAAGACCCAGAAACAATACAGATGCGTTGAGCTTTCCCAAGCTGGAGTGAAAGCACGCACCCAACTTTCCACACTAAGGCTGGGAACGAGAGGATCGTTGGCTGAGTGCGGTGTAAGAGGCAGAATTATTTTTAGCGGGCCGAGCGGTCCGGTAGGTTAGGTTTCAAACTCCGTTAGGTTCTAACTGGACGAAGCACCGCCACTTCCGAAATTCCTCGCACCTCCTGCTTTGCAACGTGATGCTCCTCAGGAAAACCCGAAGCGTCGTTCAGGTCTCACGAGGCCTGCGTAGAGGACTGTCAACGTCCTCTGCGCCATATGATGCCATTGTTATTGGCGGAGGTACTGTTTAACGCAAACGCGCGACTGAATCACACTAACATCTGCCGCATCAGGCCCTGGCGGGTACGTCGCGGCCATCAAGGCTGCCCAACTAGGCTTGAGGACCGCATGTATAGAAAAACGGGGCGCGCTCGGTGGTACATGTTTGAACGTCGGCTGCATACCCTCGAAAGCTATGCTCAATAATTCGTATCTATACCACCAAACTCAGCACGACCTCCAACGACGCGGTATCGATGGTAGGGATGCACCTGTCTTCTATCCATTCCAAAGTAATGATTGCATCTAGTTGGAAACGTGGCGTTGAACTTGCCCCAAATGTTAAAGGCAAAAGAACAATCTGTCGCTGGCCTTACGAAGGGTATCGAAGCTCTCTTCAAACAAAATAAGGTAGACTATATCAAGGGTGCCGCTTCGTTCCTCTCGCCCGACCGTCTTGTCGTCAAGTTACTGGACGGCGGTGAAACTGAGGTCCAAGCTACCAATATTATCATCGCCACTGGTTCGGAAGTTGCGCCATTCCCGGGGGGCGCTATCCAAATAGACGAGAAACAAATAGTCAGCTCTACAGGTGCCCTTGACCTACAGCAGGTACCAGGCAAGATGGTCGTCATTGGAGGCGGTATCATTGGTTTGGAAATGGGCAGTGTCTGGAGTCGGTTAGGGGCAGAGGTCACTGTTGTGGAGTTCCTTGGTGGCATTGGTGGTGCCGGTATCGACGAGGAAGTCTCGTGAGTGTCTTAATCACTAATGTCATCCTCTTTTTACTGACGTTCTTTCAGAAAACAATTCCAGAAATTCCTAACGAAGCAAGGCCTCAAATTCAAGCTCCATACCAAGGTCTTGTCCGCTGAAAAGCGGGACGGAAAGGTCATCGTCCACACACAGTCGGCAAAAGGTGACAAAGAAGAGTCGGTACGTGCCAGATGGGTCTAGCTAGCAAGCCATGCACCTCTTACTTCGTTATGCAGCTTGAAGCCGATGTTGTCCTAGTATCGGTTGGTCGCCGTCCGTACACGGAAGGTCTCAACCTCGAGGCCGCTGGTGTGCAACTCGACAACAAGGGTCGCATTGTCATCGATGACCAATTTGCCACCTCAGCGAAGCACATCAGGTGCATCGGCGATGTCACCTTCGGGCCCATGTTGGCACACAAGGCTGAGGAAGAAGGTTTGTCTACGATCCTCTGCAAGTCCCCTATGCTGACTATGATACCGTCAAGGCATTGCTACCGTCGAACACATCAAACATGGACACGGACATGTCAACTACAATGCCATCCCTTCCGTTGTCTATACACACCCCGAGGTCGCTTGGGTAGGCAAGACAGAGCAAGACCTGAAGGCTGCCGGTGTTCAATACAACGTAGGAAAATTCCCGTTCGCTGCAAACTCGAGAGCGAAGACCAACTTAGACACTGAGGGCTTCGTCAAGTTCCTTTCTGAGAAGGAGACAGACCGTATCCTCGGGGTACACATTATCGGTCCTAATGCTGGTGAGATGATCTCGGAGGCTGTCCTTGCCATCGAGTATGGTGCGAGCTCAGAAGATATCGCCCGGACGACTCATGCACATGTAAGTTTTTTTTTTTTGACCCTTGGTACAGCGCTCGTCGAGTAATTCTGGACATTTGCAGCCCACGCTCAGTGAAGCCTTCAAGGAAGCCGCCATGGCTGCATACAGCAAGCCTATCCATTTCTAGACGATTTGGCTGGTGGACCGCGTTTTGGATAGCCCGTAGAATTTGCATTGCCTTACAAACCTCACTTTGTCTTACCGACATTTTTCACTGGCCACATCTGCTGCTAATACATTGGGTGTCAACGATCTATCTCCTGAAATTTCGGCCCTGAGTATATTTCTACAAAGTGGTCCTTAGCCCGTCGTTGGTAAATTCACATTCGAGTCCAGGGAATGCAGCGCAACTGATGCGACGTTGTATAAAGCATAGCGTAATCCATACAACATGTCATACGTGAGGAGAACCCCAACCTCATGCACAAAGTATAAGTAAGCCATTATAGCTTGCTGAGAGCAGCGGTGTTGACAGTCTGGCCCGCTGCCTTTGCACGCTTGCGGAACATCTCGGTAGACTTGTTACCACGAATGCCTCCACCCCATTGACGACGCTGTTCTTCATATTTATCGGTGCTGTGCACACATTCAACCGTGCTAATCATCAGGGATTCAACCGGGTACGTACAAGTTAGCCTTGGCTGCGTTGATGAGGGTAGCAAGGTCGCGCTGGTCCTCGCTCTTGACATCCTGGAGGGCAAGGACAGCGGCCGTCTTCTTATGGACAACGGTCCCAAGACGAGCCTTGCCCTTAACAATGACATATGGGACACCCATCTTGCGGCAAAGAGCAGGAAGGAACACTACGAGCTCAATCGGGTCGACATCATGAGCAATGACGATGAGCGAGGCCTTCTTGGCCTCGATGAGAGCTACACAGTGGTTGAGACCGGACTTAACAAAAAGAGGCTTCTTGTCCTTGGTAGGCTCCTTTTGTTCGGCGGCGGCCTTTGCAACGGTCTCGAGACGGGTTTTCTTCTCCTGTCGGGTCTCCGGGCGATACCTGGTGTGCAGATTAAAAAATACGTTCGATCTGACCATTGTGCGTCACTCACTTGTTGAGGAGCTTAAAGAGTTGCGTAGCAGTGTTCTTGTCCAAGGTGTGAGAGAACTGGGCAATAGCAGGGGGAACCTTTAGACGTTGCCTGAGGATGACTTTCTGGCGTTGGAGTCGGACATATTCAGGCCATTTCACGAAGCGGGTGAGGTCAGTTTTGGGTCGAATGTCCTGCCCTGTGGAAATGCTCCGAATTTGCTGCGTAAAGTATCTGGTAGAACGCACCGATACCAAAATTACGAGGCCGGGCCTCGAACAGTGGGTTTTTGGTCGTTTTGGAACCCGCCTTGGAACCTGGGGCAGGGGCAGGCTTTTTGCCGGAACCTGGCTTGGATTTGGGAGGCTAGGACGGGAGGTCAGCAACTGCATCGCACGATAGGTTGGGTTCATCCCAACAGCCTCCTGTCCATCCATCCGCTTGTCGCCAACTTGTCCATGACAAACGGCCCAGAACCCCAGCGAGAGCCATCCAGAATCGACTTACCATGACTTGTGTGGCCTTCGTGGGTGTCTTGAGGTTGAGGTCGGCGATGAGAATGGATCGTGCGCGGTCCACTCAACGCAAAATCTCGGATCCGCCCGAGTCACTCATTACGTAAGCATACATGGGACTCCGATTCCTCAAGTTGGCACTCTACTATAGTCCCTACATGATTTAGTGGCCGTGGCCGTCTACTGCAAAGCGGCGCAACGCTTCCCGCGCCTCCTCTCCGCCCTTGCTCGTGGTGTAGATAACGTCACTCAGTTGAAATCCGTTGAACCGGCTCGCAGCACAGATCGTGTACGCCCCCATGTTGTTGAACCCCAGCCAGTCACCGACCTGCAGCGCACTAGGCAGCTGAACAGACTTGCACACGCGATCTATGGAGTCGCATGTCGGTCCCCAGACGCTGCTCGCGGACATGGGTTCCAAAGTAGAAATGTGGAATGAGCCGCTCATCGAAAGAACGTCAGGTTCGACAGTCTGGTGATCGAACATGATGCAGTTAAATGCACCGTATACCCCCTCATTGATATAATCTGCCATCGTAGATCAGCAGGGAACTCCTGAGTACATCGGTGTAGACGCTTACACATCACGGTGGGCTCATCCCCGTTGGACATGGCGACATCACGACCTGTCCCATTGTCCTCCAGCATCTGTGCCCTACGCGCGATGATGTTTGCGGCGAGGGAAAAGGCTCGAGAGACATAGAACCGACCCGGTTCAGCGACGAGCCTAATGCCCGCCCTATAGGGAAAGTACTGATTGATTGCGCGATTAATGACACCAGCGGCAGCCTCAAGGCGTGCATCTTCAAAGCCTCCGCCAATATCCAGAACAGAAAACTGATAGCCAGCACGCTGGCCCATATCAAATACTTCGCGAGCCCGTCTGATGGCATCCTCGTATATAGTCGGATCATAGCAGCCACTTCCGACATGGAAACTGACCCCAATGACATCGAGGTTAAGTTCCTTGGCCTTGAATAGGAGGATAGGCACGACCTCCAATGGAGCACCGAACTTGATGCCGAACCGACAGATGCTTTTAGAATCATCCGCAAGGATACGGATGATGAGTTTGGCAGAAGGGTGCACGCGTGAGATTTTGTACAGTTCGTCGGCATTATCGAACGTCATTTTGTCGACACCAGCCTTCGCGGCACCGCGAATGAAAGAAGCTGCCTTGCACGGATTAGCGAAGATGATCCGACTAGGGTCGACACCGCCTATGCTTAGGACCTGAGATATCTCTCCGTTTGAGGCGCAGTCGAATCCTGCACCCAAAGATGCAAGAAGTCTAAGGACGTATGGGTCCGGGTTGCATTTTACAGCTTAGGCAGAAAGTGCGGTGAGGGTCCTGCATAGTCGAAAAGGAAGCCGTGTGCGCACCATAGTGTGGTTCGATGTCGGGAAGACAGCGAAGCCATCTCTGATGCTGGAGGTACACTTGGGTAAGATCCGCGACGAAAAAGGCCTTCTCGGCGTCAAGGACGTTTGCCACTGTTTTTCGTGATGCATTCATGATGCCATTGCGAAGATGGACCTCTGGGTGTCCTCGAAAGAGAGGGGGCAGAGAGTCGAAGATGATCTCCCCCTCGAGCTCGTCTGCTGGCCCGGGCGCATTGTCAGGACGAGCGATCCAGCTAGTTTCCCTACGAACGGCTGCGACAGATACAGGAATGTTAATGGGAGTCAACGGGAGAACTTCCATCCGAGTAAACAGCAGAGGAAAGAGGACGGGCGAAAAATCTTCCCCCCGAGTTTCTACGGTACGCACTCGCTGGCACTGGCAGTGGCAATGGTGAGGAACAAGATGCAAGCCACACCAATTTTTTTCCTGGCACACCGGATCCGTTTGACGTTTTCACCCACGTGCTAAAGCTAATCGTGTATCAGTGAAGTCGTCTAACGAGAAGGACTATCTACCGCCTTGGAACACCAACTACTACCAAACTACCCACTTTCTTCCCGTCATCTTTCCGGTCTCCACGTGAGGACACACGGTATGCGCCGCCTTGTACTGACAATTGCGTTGTTCCCATGGGAAGCACATCTCCCCGATCTGAGAAGGCTATTCGCTCGTCTTCGGTATCAAGCCTCCATATAGACCTCCCTGCATGTGGTGCTACAGGATTCTCCTTTCTATAGCCTTGCTATCCCTTTTTTTGGAGGGTTCCTCACTGTCATTGATCAGTGACTAGTAGTGCGAAGATGACGACAACGACGACTGAATGCTCCCATGCACGCAAGGTCGGACTGATGGACAATGATGACTACAAGACGCGACCATCCGCACCCTGCATACGCTCGAAGGCACTAAGTCGTTTTGCCTTTGAATCTTCCGCGTAGTATGGATGCACTGAGGGATTTGTGGGTGACCCAGACGACACAGGTAAGTTCTTGGTTATTAATCTCTCTCCCGTTCCCTCGACTTGCGTTGAGTTGACAGTCCCGTAGCTCATTGTGTCATCTTCGCCGTCGATCGCCATCGCCATCGCCAGCCGTCACACCCTCAATGCTTGTTGCAATCGCCTCGTACATACTCTGCAACGCTTTGCACATTCGCGTGCGGTAGCCCGGCATCGGTCATTTCACTGTTGTTCCACACATATGGAGTGTCCGTTAGGCCTCTCAATGTGTCCACCCGGCTGCTCAACGCATTTATATTGTTTCCAGGTCTTAAAACACTACACACGGCCGTGCGCAGTACAGACGGTGTTGCAATGTTTTCATAATATGGTCCGTATATTCGCAAGTTGTGTGCATATGATCGCTGTATTACGTTACTTGAAAATTACAGATCTACTTAGATAAAGCGCCTCGAGGACCTCGAGCTCCCAACGCCGCCTTTATTAAGTACTATGGAGCGGCGGTGACAACTTGTCTTGCCTCTTCTCCCAACAGCGTAATCTGCTTCAGCTTCGATCGTGCCTTCGCTCGCTTCTCTCGCCGGGCTATTTCTTCCGCAATTTCCTCTCTATGTTCATACGCCTCTTGAGCCTGCAACTTTGCATTGATATATTCGAGGTTCGCACGCTGGAAGGAGACTGCGAGACTCTCGTCAGATGTAGTGCTGCCCACAGATTCACGCGAAGGAGCAGAAATGCGATGGGAGGAAAGCCGTGTGGACGCCTGCGCCGCTGGACCTGCCATATCTCCTACGGTATCCACCGAAAGGTTTTCCACCGACACATTAAAACCATTCTCGTTTCCCATGTCATGCCACTCCGATGGCAACGGCAGAGGGGGTGGCAGGTATGCGAAGGGGAAGTTTTGTGCGAACCCTGTATTGTCATGCATGTGCGGCGCGATACGATCGCCGAGGTGCATCTTGGAGTAGTATGCCTGAACGAAGGCGTAAGCAGGGTCGGTTGTGGATATGCTGAAGGGGTCTACGAAGTCCCATGGGAAACTTTCAGTGTCGGGGATCGAGAAGTCGGAGACAGTATCATAGGGGTCATAGACACACTCTGGGCTTGTGAATGTCGCAACAGAGGGGGAATTGGAGTGAGGGGCGAGAGGGATATGCGATCGAGCCCATGGCATTTGCTCTAAACACCTCGCATTTTCGTCTCTACTTTCTTCGTAGCCATAGCCATCTCCACTGCCTGCAGTCGATGAAGAAGCGCTCTCCGTCGGACTCGAAATGTGGGAACCAACTGGCAAGTCCAGTACGACGCGTTGCGGAGAACCATACCACTGCCTCTTCCTATCATGGCCATAGGTCATCAGTAACTTGTCCAGCCTCTTCATCTTCATGCCAAGGTCCTTGAGCGAGCCAACTAGTGTGGCATTGCTGGCGTGGCGACTCCTAGGGCGTCTCGCACTGATTTTAGCCATGAGGACACCAAGGTTCTGATACGTGGTGAGTGTATCTGAAAGAAGGGGTCAAGTTGGTTAGGGGGTATTTATTTACATAATGCGGAAAGGGGGTCGAGAAAAGTTGCTTACCAACTGTGTTCACGTCGCGCGTGAGCGTGACTCCTAAGACTTGTCCAGCCTTGCGATCCGACCTGCGGATGGCTGCACGTTCCTCGCGCGAGAGGCAGTTAGAAGTAAGGGAATCTGCCCTTATAGACAAATTGGCGTTCGAACCAATATTGCATGCAACGGAGGACATGGCGAGAGAGATGGACGTATAAATAGACAACGAAGGACGACGTTGGATGGAGGGAATTTATTTGGGTGGGGTTCATCCTGCGATGAAGGGTGCTTTTTATCCATCGTTGAGGGTCTGTGGACAGTGGTTGGCGCTTTGACAGTGGACCCGGCTACGTGTGTGGAATGGTGGAACTGAGCGGCGCGAACGGGTTTGGGTCAGTCATACGTATGTATTATTGTTCAAGCCTTGCTTTGTCCATTATCTGACCGTTTGCACTTCCGGTGCCCGTTTCGGGAGGGGAACTGAGGGGCGAATCAGCGTACGCGTTCTCCTTCGGTTTGGGCTCACCGGCAACAAGTTGGCGGGGGAGCGAGTTTTGTTGCGGAGGTTGTATCTCGTAGACATCTTTATATGTTGAGTCAAAGATGTGAGTAGTAAAAAGGTAATGGGTTCAAGTTATAAATGACGTGCGGTTGGCGTACCCTTGATCGTACGACGAATGATCAGTCCTCGTCGAGGCGCGAATGGGTTTCAAGGAGTAAAGAGTAGACCGTACTGAGTGTGGTCTAGGGTAAAAATATGTGACGTCGAAGAGTCCTAGGGTGACCTATCAACGATGGCACATAGCTAAGATCTTTACCAGACCAATGTTTCTGATATTTGAGAAAAGACCGGGGAAATACACCGAATTCCTTATCATCTTCGTTCATTTCTGTCATTTCTGTCTTCTTTTCTTTTCCCTCCGATTTCTGCAGTAGGGCTCCGTGAAAAACTCCAATGTTATTAACATCAGGGGTTATTGACACGTTATTAACTAGTTATTAACATGTCAATAACTTGGGGGTGAAAATGGGGTGTCTATAACTCAGGGGTTTGGCAGTA
>Ga0307518_10004376_pt1 | contig 10128 bp, 5 predicted proteins | sample 25_EM_MG_FD_203889 | JGI IMG/M metagenome (GOLD analysis project Ga0307518, IMG submission 203889) | Populus trichocarpa ectomycorrhiza microbial communities from riparian zone in the Pacific Northwest, United States - 25_EM | ecosystem: Host-associated > Plants > Roots > Unclassified | place...
TATATATATATATATATACTTTCAAAATAGATTAAAAAAAAGTACTACAAAATAGATATCAGGAATTCTTTTTAGTAATTATAAGATACATATAATTTGAGATGCTAGCTAGGTAGCTAGCTAGATCACGTCTAGTCAAAGATGCTTGAAGAAGAGAAATCAGAATCAAAATTTCAATGGAACTGAAGGCAAGATACGTTTATGAATTAGGTAGATTTGATATTTTATGCTGAATTTGACAAACCCACGTAGTGAAATGATTTTCTTGGAAGCTATTTTGCAGCACCCACCATTGAAAGTGGTTTCAAGAGCTTGATCACCACCTCCCATGGTGGGTGGTGGGTTCCCTCCCTCCCTTGTAGCTAGGGATGATGAGGACACTTCTTCTAGCCTACCAAATAAATATGAGGCTGTATAACATATAACAATCAAGTGGAACTCAGGCCACTTGTTTCATTTCAACCTAGCTAGCCATAGCTTTTAATTAGGATTGTAGTATATATTGCATGCTATGATGCTTCTCTTTTCTAATATAACAATAAAAAAAAATAAAAAACTAAAACAGAAGGTGTTTTCATTGTACATCTATACATATTTATTAACTCTTAACTATAATATTACTGTAATTATTATTTTGTCATTCTAAGAAAAATCATTGGTCTTGATGTTTGGTGTTAGGGGTATTTTAGTCTTTTTATAAGATTCATTGATCATTACCAGATTGATCGGCGATATAATTATATTTTTGATTTTTTTTAATACAATAGAATGACTCAATTATTAGCTTTAAAAGCAAAAAAATTAAAATTGACACCTAGAGGTTTTTAGTCATTTCATTTTTTAAAACACAATAAAATGACTTAATCACCATTAAAAACAAGGTTTTTAAGACTTGTGTTTATTGACTTTTTCATCTTTTCATTATGGTCTTTTAATAAATATAGAATATTTTTCAAATGAGAAAGTGGTTGGCGTGCGCAATGCGGCCGTGATCTTCTGGTAGTGCATACGATGCCTCTCGGAGGCTAAAACCCCCTTTTCGCCTTGTAATTGTAATCGTCACAATGTCTTTTTTCTTGTGTGGTTATGCGTGGCCAAATGGTTTATCACCAATAGGGCTTTTCCTCCATTTGTTTCTGTTCTTCTCTCAAAATTTGCATTGGCCATTTAAAATCTTAGAGTAGTCCTCTTAGTTATTGATATTTCAACTTTGATTTTTTTTTATTTATTTCTTGGCTATTTTATAAATTCTTATTTGTTTTCAATTTCATCATTCAATTTCATTTTGTGATAGATTATTTTTTTTCAATTTGGTTCTCATTCTTTTGATTGTTTTTTTTATCCTATTATTAAATTGATTTTTCTTTTTAATTTCACCCTTCAATCAGAAATTTATATTTTTTCTCCAATTTATTTTTAATTTTAATTTTGATATTCATTATTTTAATTGTTATTTTTTTGTTATGAATCCTTTTGTATAATTATTTTTTCTTCAATTTCATCATTTACCATTTGATTGGTTGGGGAATGGGGCTTCATGGTTTTTCCTATTATGGTGCTCTCGGTTTGATGATCCGGGTAATAGATTTGAAAAGTTAACGGGGGTTGATATATATATTTTTTGTTTTTTACTTGTTTTCTTTTTTGATTTTATCATTTGATTTTTTTTAATTGACCTTTATGGTTTTCTCTATTTTTTTCCTCTTGGATTATCGCAATCTCAAGACTTAGATCACAGGTTAACCGAGATTGACTCATCTCTTATCACCTAAGTTACAGGTTTGTCATGCTAACCGGCTTGACTCAGGTTGAATTTTTTGGGTCATTTTTTTTTATTAAATTTCGTTCTTCTATATTTATTTGGTTGAGAATTGAGTTACATTGTTTTTTTTTCTTTTGAAAAAAAAAAGTTTTTTTTTCAAGTTATCATGATTACTTTTTTTAATTTTTTAATTTGATTCATTTATTATCATTACCTATTTTTCTTATAATTAAAATAAAATCCACTTATTTAAATATCCGAATAACCTGGCATCTACCCCTAAATTTTTTTTTTTTAATAAGCAGACGACTCATGTTTGTTTTCCTAGAATATTTCAAAGATTGTAAATCATTGTTGATATCCTATGTTATATCTCATAATATTTTATCTTATAGTATCTCAAGTGCTAATAAAACAATTTTATCGTCGTTTCCTTCGACATCAGCATCCACTAGATGGGGACTTCTTTTGAAAACCTTTTTTTTTCACCGCAACATGAAATCAAATAAATGCATTTTTATCTAAGCTTTTCAACTTCCTTTTAGTTGGAACCAGCAAATTTTTTATAATTTATTGCACAATTTTTTATTTTGATGGTAACAAAATGCTGACCCCGCAACTCCTTTTGCAATTGAAAAAAACAAATCGCTACATTCCACAAAGTAAAACGGAATCCACCGGAGGAACGGCTCACATCTGAGTAGGCAGGTGGTGAGGAAATAGCTTACAGAGAATGAACAAAAGGTTAAGTGTGCAGTCATAGTGTAGAGGCTAGAGTAGTGTGTTTCATATGATAAAGTAAAAATTCCACAGGACGAACAAATTAGCATGCTTATATATTTCTCATGACAACTGAATTTATGAATATTAGTCCAATCTAGGAGTTCACTACAATATTCTAACAACTGGGGGAATTTTTCTATCCTCCAGGGAAAGTTTTGTGGAACTTGGATTGTTCTTACAAAATTTTTATTGTCCAGTCATCGGAAACTTGGACAGCTGGTTTGCGGATGGTTACTACAGAAGATCCACGCCCCCCTTCAAGCATAAGGGGCCCGAGTTCAACTTCAACCTCCTGATTTGCCGGCTCAATGAGAGCATTCTTTGGTCCAGGAGAGTAACCTAGCAGTATAATCCTTTCGAGGATGCTCTTTGATGAAAATTGGGATTTGCTACTGCTGGAGGGGGCCAGATTTATGGATGTAAGCTTTCCATTAGCAAAGACAAAACGGCGATGGATGTAAGCCCCTTGCAAAAATTCATAGCTTTTTCCATCATCGATGTAGAGCTCGCCTTCAGCTGCTTGAGAGCTGTTTAGAGCTATCACCTGTACCACCAGAGATATGACCAATCACTCATGATTTCAACAGCATTTAAGAGTGAGTTATCAAAGGCAATTATAGAAAAAATTGTAACAAAATCAGACGCATCAAACCTAGATGAGTTTTTTTTTAAAAAAAAAAAATGTATTGGAATTACGTTATTTTGTTGACTTGAAAAAAGTAAAAAAATCTGCCTTGACATGCATGCACATACTCGACTATATATACCATAAGAAGACGCAGCCGCAAGAATGGCAAGCAAATTCAGGTTGTGTATACCAACCACCTCAGTAGGACCAAAAGTTACATTGCAGGGGCAAGTCAAAAGAAACTCAAGAACAAAATATACTGATTCCAAAATCTAAAAAGTAAAGAGCAGTTGAGACTGCCATGTCCGAATGAGCATCAGGCTGTTAGCTACATACCAGTGTATAAGGATCGTTCACCATCTGCGTGGAGCTTCGACGAAGCCGGTCTTTCCTGGGTATAATAGTTCCAGCCCTTTGAAAAGCAGGAACACTTTCCTCTTTGGCCTCCAGCTTGTGGGTTTTGCCTCCCTTGTATGCAGCTCCAGTTCTAATGTCATACCATAATTCTTTCCCAGGCAGGTAAACAGATGTGTATTTTGCTCGCTGGATGGATGAAACCACAAATTTAAATTTGTTAAACAAATGAAGAGGAGAAACTATATTAAATAAAGGGCAAACAACGAAATCCGTTGCAAAATATGTAAAAAAAATTTGGTTGCAGTAGCACCTCAGTGTAGATTCCTTGCACCAGGAGACTGCTTCCAACCATGAAAGCCTCATCATTGCTGAAAGTAATTTCATCAGAAGGAAATTCCATCCACAAGGGGCGCATGACAGGAAGGCCAGTAGTGTTTGCCTCTCTAAATAATGTGTAGAAATAAGGGAGCAACATGTACCGAACACGTATGGCCTCTCTTATTAGCCGTGTGTTTTTCTCTCTGCAATCATTTAAAGAGCATCCATTCACCAAACTTATCAGATAATGAACATAATTTAAAATGAACAGTGGAAGAATAGAATAAAAAGACAACACTGGGAGGATATAGGTTATTGCAAGAAGAATAAAAATTCATTAAGTTTCAATTTATCCCGGACTTGTAGCACATGCGACCACAATTTTTTGCAGATTTACAAAGACCAGATTTCAAAATATCATCAAACTTCTTTTCTTCACTCAGTATCTGTATAAAGTCCGGTCCTTCTGTCTGGAAACTTTTGCATGTCATACATAGGAGTTCAAGATCATCAACAGTATCACTTGAATTTATGCTCCAAGACAACTCTATTCAGAAACACTACGCTACAGCTCCCTTTATGAATCGAACCCTCCCATATAATGCAAGTGAACTATCTCATTGACATGATCTCATGCTCACAAGATCAAGGCAAAAAATATAAAAGAAAATTACTATCCTGTTAGTATAGCCAAGTGAGCATTTTCAGTTGGCAGATGTGAAAGCAGCCAGCTACACTTGTTTTACAGACAAAAGCTGGCCAGGATAGGGAAGTTAAGTGTCCACTCATCAAAGAGCATTATCAAAAGTCAGGGACCAGTATCACAAATTGTCCTCAAATTGGCTATATATTAATAGATTCTAGGGCAATTTTAACACATTTAAGACCAACAATGTCATAAAGAATACCTAATCTAGCCATCTCACCAAGATAACAATAAGAAGTAAAAAAGATGCTAAAACATATACTTAAATCCCATAGGTATGGGATAACCAAGCAAAAGCTATCATGCTGTCATTTATACTACAACCACAACCACAAGGTCAGAATAAAGTTTAATCTCTATATAGACTGGAATAATGGATATGCCTAGATTGAACAAGGGAAGAAGAGTAAGAAAAATACACAAGAACAATGTAAAACACCACTATCAATCATGAGTGCCCTTCCTGCTCAATGCCTTCATGCCCACATATATATACAAAAAGGGCCAAACATAGTTGAATGGAATAAATAGAAAAGTTATACCCAAATAACCAAGGTTCTCGTCTTTTGGTGTCCTGATGGGCATGGGCCCTGAAGAAAGGATAGAAGGCACCAAGTTGATACCAGCGAACTAATAACTCAGGCTCTGGGTTGCCAAAGAACCCACCAACATCCGCACCTAGAAGACGGGTTTTGAAGAAATAACAAAATGATTAAATACAATCATCTGACAAAACAATACAAATGATTAGGAAAAAAAAGAATTGCATTTACCAGAGAATGAAATTCCAGAGAGACCAAGTGTCAAGATCATTGGAACTGAAACCCTCAGGTGATCCCAATCTGCTGTGTTATCTCCTGTCCAAACAGATCCGTATCTTTGACTCCCTGGGAAGAAGGCTCTTGACAAAACAAAAGGTCTGTCATTCCCACCCCCACGTTTTAGAAGACCATTAGATGTTGCCATGTGGAAGTAGTAGCCATAGGCATTATGCAACTCCCGGTGTTCAATGCCTTCATGGTGTAAAGCATCTCTTGGCATTGAGACCTGGTTACAACAGATATTGAGTTCATTAAACCCTTTTGTCTCTGTAAACATTATAAATGGTAGAATTTATTGTAAGCCCTACTTCAGAATACTCTCTGAAGAAAAAAGGGGCGGGGGGGTGTAAATCCAAGAAATTCTAAACTTCTTTGACAACCTCTGCCCAAAATCTTATCCTCTCGCCAATCATAATAGACAGAATGGGAAATGTAGCTGCGATGAAATTATTTTTTCCATCCTTTAGGTTCTCAAGTTCATAGACAAGCAGCAGTAAAATGCCTCTTACAAGAAGCTAAGCCATCAAATAAATTCCTGGTTTTCTATACAAGTATGCTACATCTTAGGGTAAGTACATTCACTCCAAGATTTAAACTTATAATCAAACCAAAATTGATTTAATCTATCAGACCATATTATATGAAGACAGAATATGCAAAAGACATCATCCAGTATTGTTAATAAACCTATCTACAAATCGCAATGGCTAATGGCTTACTTTGATTTTTACACTAGATTTCAATTCTCAACATGTCTTTATCTCATATTAGTAAATCAAGTGGAAGCTGAAATCTATCCACAAACCACGCCTGCATTCTCCTAGTGAGCACAAGGCTCGATCATCATTAACATTTAAATTCTAAGTCTTTCTGGCAAAAAATAGTAAGAACATAAAACTTGTGGCATGCTATCATCTACCAACTTATATAAGGAAATTATAAAATATAATAAATGAAAGAATAAAAAGGAAAGAAAGAAATATTATTCAGTAACCAAGAAGCATACCTCTGGACCATTGAACACAGAAGGCTCATTCATATCATTCCAAATATATAATGAAGGAGTTGAACCAACATAATTTTCATACGAGAACTTATCACCCCACCACGACCTAATCTCTGGATTAACCATATCCAAATAAGAAGATGACCCAGGCCAGCACCACCCATCAAAATCCTTTCCACTTGCATCCTTTACATAATATCCTTTCTCAGTAGCCTCCTTGTGCAACCTAAAGGAATCATCCCTCTTAATATGAGGATCCACAATAGTCACCATATGCCTCCCTTTGGCTGCCAACTTCTTTTGCATCTCCTCTGGGTTTGGAAACAACACCGGATCCCATGTAAAATACCTTTTACCATCTGTATGCTCAATATCAAGCCACAAAACATCATATGGAATATCATGCTCATCAAATTTTGCATCCACATTCTCCACATCCTCTTCATCCCTATAATTCCACCTACATTGATGATAGGCAATGGAAAACAACTGTGGCATCGAAGGTCTCCCTGTTACACTCGTATACTGTTTCACAACATCTTTTGGTCCCGGACCAACAAAGAAAAACGCATCCACAATCCCCGCCTCACTCATCCAAAACGTATCAATACTCTTCTGCTTAACCAACTCGATCCCAGACTCCGCATCCCACCCATCTCCTAACACGTCAATCTGCATTTCCGCAGCATTCAACCAAAAGAACCCCGCACTCCTCCCTTCTTTACCATGCGAAATCATCAAAGGAATCGACCCATACAATCCAAACGGAGACTCGTTCAAATACTCAAACACATCCAAATTAAACAGCCTATATGGCTCCGAATCTTTCTCAACTCCCGGCCCTCTAGTCGGCTTCAACGCCAAACTCGTTGCGTGTTCCGGAATCCCCGAAACAAATTCAGCATTATAAAATGAAACATCAAAGCTAATCGATTGTGGCCCATAAGGTCTCGTATCAGTATGAGACCTAAATCTCTCCTCCCAATTATCATCACTACCACTATCCTCATTATTATCGCTATCTTGCTTTTCTTGTTTCACTCTCAATTGCTCGAAATCAAATAACTGATGAGAGTTTAGCGAAATTAATTTCTGATTACCCGACTTCTTATCACGAATGTAGATCTCAAACGGATCGTGACGGAGAACGGCGTCGTACCCATCAGATAAGTAAACAACCGTTGATGGAGAGGATTCGCCGTCCACAGTTTCCGTTGAGAGTCGTTGGAGCCAGAGCTTGTTAGATTCGAACTCTGGAAGGACGACATCAGGGACCTGAAACCGTCGTTTAGGAACAGGTGGGTCCGGGTGGTTGTAATCTTCGTCGATTTTGAGACGTAGGATTCCATCTTGGTAGACGGAGAGGGAGAGAATCAAGGGTCGGATTTGTTCATCAGTTTTAGAGAGTAGTTTAGCGGTTAAGTCGCCGTTGGAGATGGAGATGCTGTGAGGGGTTAGAGTGCACGCGCCGGGGGAGCGAGAACGAGCGCGTTTGCAGAAGGGAGTTTGGTGGCAGTTGCGGAATTCTTCTCGTTTGAAGGAAAGGACTGTTTGGGAGGTGAGAAAGAGGAGGGAAAGGATGAGGGGAGCGAGGGGTTTCATTGGAGAGAGGGAGAGAGTGACAGAAGAGAGAGGAAAGAAGAAGAAGAAAGAAGAGGAAGAACTAATGGTAATTTCGTAAAATAAATTGTAGTTGGGTTTTGGGCTGCTGTATTTTAAACTATAGAGGATATTGTCCGGCCCGGCCCAAATTAACTACTTGATTGTTTTGCCCAAAGACTTGTTTCCGTCGTAGGGACAGCCCGATCCTCAATTACCGATTACGAGGATTGATTAAAAAACAAATCCTCTAGTTTACTTTTTTTTTTTCTTGTCTTAATTTTTTTAGAAATTATATTTTACATTATTGGTGAACCAAATTTTTTTTAAATTAGATGAAATAAGTAAATTAAATTACTTTCATATATAATAAAAAAGAAAATCAAACAAATAACAAATCGGATACTCTCTTCTTATAATTTCTCTCTCCAAACAACATTATTTCTTTGATTAATTCCAAATCAAAATAAAAATCAAGTTTATTTTATTCGATCTCTCTCTTATCGAGACATGCGTTGTTGATTCATATATAATTTATCTTGTCTTGCGTTATTGTAATCATTTTCTTTTCTCATCCGAAACATAGTAAAATATAGGTATGTTATAATTTTTTTTTACTCAAGATATTAAAATGTTTGCTAATGTGTTTTTTTGTTGTTAATTACTATTAATTCATTACAATATATGTTATTCTACTTGATTTAACCAAACATTATAAAATAATTAATTGTTAAAAAGTTAATCTTGAACCTAGAAAAAGTTTAGAAAATTCAATATGGTTGTTTAATCCATAATATTCAGAATCTTGTATATGTTTTAACCATTGGTTAACATAATTAATCATGTTTCTTTGAAAACCATAATTTTACCCGTTATGAGTTACTATTCACAAAACTTTAATTTTTTTAATTTTTTCTTATAACATGTTTAATTTCTTCAATTGAGCCCTTCCATTGAATTGTTTAACCTAATTAGGCATGTTTTTTGAAAACCCTAAAAAACCTCAAATTGAAGTTAATGTGTTGCTATTCACATAACCTTTATTGTAATGAATAAGAAAGTGATTGATTTAATCTTGAGGGATAACTTAACTGGTTAGATCTTGGGTTAGCTCCTCAATGATCACGAGTCTTTAAGGCCACTGAAAGCTTACATGGTCATTAACTTCAGGGCCCATGGGATTAGTCAAGGTGTGCGCAAGCTGGCTTAGACACCCACGTTAATAAAAAAAAATGATTGATTTTATGGCCTATACAAAATTAGTATGCAATGCATAGTTAACTAATCTATAGTTGAGAATCTTTTAGAACATTAGGTTATATAAATACATATATGTTCTACTATTTGTTGAAAAATAATCAATGATATTTTATTCTTAGCATTATAGGTGTAAGAGGTTTTTATGATCATATTTATTAAGGAGTACCATTCCAATTTTTGTTCATAACCTTTTGCTAGGATTTAGTCTGCTTAAATTAGCTTCTTCCTCGAAAAGGACAGTAATGGAGTTTTAGAAATCTTGCATAAAAAAATAGTGAATTATATAGTAGTGTTTAAGCCTTGAATCCTGTACTAGAAACCTATCCAACATGAAATGAGATAGAAATTTGGCAATTGTTGCTTAAATGAATTATTAACATATCAATTTACTGTAAGCAACATTTTATTGATATGGTTTGCTTTGTAACAAGATGTAATATAGTTGTACACTGATTGTTATCATTTAACTTGTAGTAAAAACTCAGATAACTATGATATTAACAAAATTAAGAGGTGATAATTAGATTTTCCTTGCAGAAGGTGTTAGTAGGTCGATAAAATTGTTAAAAGACAATACCCTAATTATTGGTCTTTTAAGAGTATCATCCCTTGTATAAACATTGTTTAACACGTATGTAATATTGTATTGTACATCATATAAGATACAAAATGCCAGATATATTTGTTCATCATGAAAGTTTTTTATATGTTGAAATATAAGAATTTGCTAATTTTTATGTTACTAGAGAAGATTATGTTAAAATTTGTGTCTAGGTTTCATGATAGACTTGCTCAGGCTGTAAGATGGAAAACAAAGGTCACACCATGTGTTAGGAAATTGTTAGATAAGTCTGTTGAGAAGTCTAGGAATATGAGAATGATTTCAAG
>Ga0307518_10004377_pt1 | contig 10127 bp, 7 predicted proteins | sample 25_EM_MG_FD_203889 | JGI IMG/M metagenome (GOLD analysis project Ga0307518, IMG submission 203889) | Populus trichocarpa ectomycorrhiza microbial communities from riparian zone in the Pacific Northwest, United States - 25_EM | ecosystem: Host-associated > Plants > Roots > Unclassified | place...
TGATTAAAGCAAAAGTGTTATGGAGAAGAAAAGTTGTTGGGTTACCGTTACCGAAGGCCAGTCTTATATACGCCCTAACCGATTTTCAAACCCAGACAATGGTCGCACACAATCGGTGTGGAATACGTGTTGCAGCCTCGTGGGCTCGGCCCTAAGAGGGGGATACTGTCATGACCGTGACATCTGATCACCCTGTACCCTATTGTCCGATCACGTCCACGCGTTCGCCGTCTGTTTATAGTATGTACTCCCCTTTTCCGTTTCTCTCTATCTGTCTTGTAGCGCCACCGATCGGTGAGCGCGTTGTCCGATCTGTCTCTCTGTACGATTACCTAATATGTTTCCTTTCTTGTTTCTGGTTACTATATGTTCCCGTCCCGTTCCGTTACTAATACATTGTCTATCGGTAACCCGGTTATTGCACTTACTGTACTTACTCAGCGCGCAGCGTGACTGCGCTCGTCGCTCGTCGGTAATCCCGACTTCCCGTACATCGCCTCATCCATTCTACTTAGTATAAATACCTAGATACTCGGTCTGTTGTAGTTTCAGTTCGAATATTGAATAAGATACTTCCTATCTGTTCTCCCTTCGTGCTCTCCGTCTCTGCCCTCGTACAAGTACTTGGTCGTTGACCGTTTACCCTCAGACACTCCGTATAAACCTCGGTCGGCCTTCCTATCATTTGGGAAGCACGACTACGCTACGTAGCATCTTGGTCTTACCGCTAGACCAACCTCTGACCCCCAGACCCCTCGTAGAGATCAGATCGGTGAAGAACCGGTCTTGACAGCATTAGCCATTTCTTCCCTAAGGTATTGATGTAATGACTCAAGGTCGACTGCGTAGTCACGAGCCCGGGCGGAGGTCATATCACGTTCTGGGTAAACGGAGATGCTAGGGTGGTAGCCTTTGTTAGCGAAGAAGGGTGACACTCCGGTGGTAGCACTAGGTGCGTTGTTGTACGCGAACTCTGCCAGTGGGAGTAAATCTGCCCAGTTGTCCTGCTGGTAGTTGCAGTAGATCCGGAGGTACTGTTCGAGGGTCTGGTTAGAGCGTTCAGTCTGGCCATCGCCCTCCAGGTGGTAAGTGGAGGTGAAGTGGAGGTGCATGTCGAGAGCCTTTCCGAGCGACCGGAAGAAGTGCGAGATGAACTCGGTACCGCGATCTGAGGTGATGTGGGCGGGAACACCGTGCTTGGAGAACACATGGAGTAAAAAGAGCTTTGCGAGCTCCGGGCTAGTGATGGTGTCGTGAGCAGGAATGAATATGGCTTGTTTAGAGAGCCGGTCTACCACGACCAGGATGGCTGTAAAGCCGGTAGAAGAGGGGAGTTGCTCTATAAAGTCCATCGAGATAGAATTGTCCAGTACGTAGATGTGACCGTCTAGTCGGAGGAATCCTGCCTCGTCAGTGGACCAACGTGAGTCCGGGGGGTCTGCGAGGTGGATCTGGACAATGGGGTCAGAGGGTAGTGCGGATAGGATGTCGCTATGGAGTGTTTCTACGTCCATGATTGCGACTGCATGGAGGACCGGGAACTCTAGATAGGTAGCGCAAAGTGAATTAGTGAGCTGTTCTTGAGTGAACACCAGCTGGAGATTTTGGGGGTTAACCCAGGCGTAGCCACTATCCCCCTCTTTGGGGTAGACGTCCCATTGTCTAGTGAGGGCGTCAGGCTTGGCACCGAGCTTACCAGGGCGGAAGCGAATGACAAGATTAAATTGTGATAAAAACTCGGACCACCAGGCTTGCCAGCGGGAGAGTACTTTTGAGGTTGAGAAATACTCGAGATTCTTGTGGTCCGTGACGACGTCGATAGGAGAGGCGGAGCCTTCGAGGTAGTGGCGCCAGTTCCGGAATGCTTCGAAGATAGCAAGCAATTCCTTATCGTGGGTGTCGTAGTTCAGCTCCGGAGCGGTCAAAGTCCGGGAGTAGTAGGCGACCGGACGAATTTCTCCGTCAGCGCAGGTAATAGACAAGATACCGGCGACAGCATAGTCGGAGGCATCGGTTTCCACGATGATAGGGGTATCCGGAATGAAGTGAGTGAGAATGGGCGCAGTAGTGAAGGCATGCTTAAGTGCATTGAATGAACGTCGACAGTCCTCGGAGAAGTTCCAAGGGGCATCTTTCCGGGTGAGTCGGGTAAGAGGGACCACGATGTCCGAGTAGTTGAAAATGAACCGGCGGTAGAAATTGGCGAAGCCTAGGAAGGACTGGATGTCCTTTACCTTTCGCGGTTCAGGCCAGTCGGAGATGGTTTGGATTTTGTCCGGAGACATAGTCAGACCTTCCGGAGATAGGCGGTAGCCAAGATACTCTACCGAGTCCGAGTGGAACTCACACTTTTCCGGTTTGGCGAACAAACCATGTAACCGGAGACGGCGGAGCACTTCCCGGACGTGCTGCTGGTGGGACTCCATATCCTCGGAGTAGATGAGGATGTCGTCGAGGTACACGACGACGCAGACGTCGAGCATATCAGCGAAGACGGTGTTAACCAAGCGCTGGAAGGCTGCAGGGGCGTTAGTGAGGCCGAAGGGCATTACTAACCACTCGTAGGACCCATAGCGCGTACGGAAGGCGGTCTTCCACTCGTCGCCCGGAGCAATCCGGACTAGATGGTACGCGTGCCGGAGGTCGATCTTTGAGTAGATCTTAGCACGGCTAGGGGAGTCTAATAGATCAGAGATTAGGGGGAGTGGATAGCGATCCTTTTTGGTGATTTTGTTTAGGCCTCGGAAGTCAACGCAGAGGCGGAGTGAGCCGTCCTTCTTTTTTACGAAGAGGACCGGAGCAGCGTGGGAGGAAGCGGTAGGACAGATGAAACCTGTATTAAGATTCTCGTCGATGAACGTCCGGAGAGCGGAAAGCTCAACCGGAGACAGTGAGTATAGAGTTCCCAAGGGAGGGGAGGTACCTTCTTCAAGGTCGATCTTCAAGTCGTAGTCGCGATGCGGGGGAAGTTCAGAGGCCTTCGCCTTGCTGAACACATCCGCATAATCGCGATACTCCGGAGGGACAATGTCCAAGTCCGGCGGAGTGGAGGCGGAGGAAGAACGAGCCTTTGCTGTGTCAGAAGGACGCAGCTGAAGTTGGTATTTGGTGGATCCCTCTAACTTGCACGCACGCACGAATGCGGCTGCGTTGATTAGAGAGATGTGCGGAGGGGTGCAAACCGGAGTGTCGACAGATGGCGCTGGGCCTGGGGTAGACTGGCCGGAGAGGCCGGAGTCAGGGTTACCGGACTGAACCGGAGAGGGAGTCGATGGGGGCGCTAGCAAACTTCCTGCAGGAGTCCGGAATGTTAAACTGCTCAGTACCCAATCAATCAACGGATTGTAGCGGGTGAGCCAGTTATGTCCAAGGACAATTATGCATTCAGAGTCTAACGGAGCGAGATAAAAGGTCATGGGGGTGACATCACCGGATGCGGGGAACTGCACTGATAAATCAATAGCTTGAGTAATTACAAAGTTTGAAGAGCTGTCAAAAAGCTGGAGAACTATCGGGGCTACGGAGTAAGTTGTAAACTTGTTTTTGTGCATGAATTTTATGTCTACAAAACAATGGGTGGAACCGGAGTCCACAAGCGCGCGAATTTTAGGTAAGTCCAAAGATAAGAGGGAAACATGGGGCATAAGAGAATTAGGGTCTAAGAGAGCGGACGTGTTGAGGCGAGCCTCCTTGGGTGCACTTCCGGAGTCAATGCAGCTCGCCGGTTGTGCGGAGGGCTGGGAGCTGCTTACTCTTTTTTTGACTTGGAGTTGGCACCCGAGTTTGAGTCCATTTTACCGGACTCGGTAATGTCAGTGGCCGCAGCGCGAGCTTTGGCCTTTTTGGTTTTTTTGGGACAGTTGTCCACAAAGTGACCGGGACCCCTGCAGAACATGCAGAGATTATTATCTAGATGCCGTTTTCGCTCATCAGTGGTGAGTTTACCATCCTTACCAAGCTTGTTGGTGAGGTCCGGTCTGTTAGAACCGGAAGAGGACGGATTGTTGGTTGTCTTGGACGAGCCAGCGGCGGCGGGGCTAGAGGTGTTGCCGGCCTTGGATTTCTCCTTGCCGGACTTGGATGAGTTGCCTCCGGAGTCGGAGGACTTAGCTGGGGAAGCGGTGGACTGACTCTTTGTGGTACGAGCAATTTCGTCTTTGCACTCCCAGTAGCGCGCATCGATCTCCTGGCACAGTGCCCAGAGTCCATGGAGAGGCAGAGGTTTGCCGACTCGAGCAATCTCGTCTTTCAGACAATCCAGAAGTCCCGAGTAGAACAGGCGGCGGAGCGCGCTGTAGGGGGGGGTTGGGTGTTGCTGCTGCCTCAGGTGAGGCATGCTCGACCCAGGGGCTTCTGGAGGTCTGGCAGAGCTCCCAGGGACTGGGGAGACGAACTAGGGAGAGTAGTGGTGGATCAGTCACTTCATGACTGAGCTCAAAGATGTACACTGAAGAGAAGGATTTTTTGCTTAGTAAGCTAAGTACAAGCCTACATAGCTAAGGTAGTAAGAGTCCAGTATCAGTACTATCAATTCTACACCTAGAGACAGGACTGTCTCTACAGTGCCATCTCCGTAGTCCTGGACTTGGGAGGTGAGGCGGTTGAAGTCCACGATGTACCGTGTAACGCAGTGCGCGTCCTTCATCCGGAGGTGCTCGAGTTGATGCTCGGCATCAGTGATGGGGTCATGAGGTCCGAACGTACTTTGTAGCTTGGCAACGAAGTGAACCCAGCTGTCCATCCAGCGCGGACGGTCAGCCGGATCTCCGGAGTTCAGGAGGTCCGGTTTGAACCACTCCAACGTCATACCTTTGAGATAGGACTGGGCTAACGTTACCTTAGCCCTATCTAGGCGGAACACTTTGGCACGGTCCTGAAAGCAGAGCTCACATTGGACCAAGAAGGTCCTGAGTTTTTTGGGGTCTGTGCTGTTGAAGGTGTCCGGTTCCCGGACTTTGGCACGGGAGGAGGACTTGTTGGTCTGGCAGGAAGAGTGGGAGAGGCAGTTGATGGCGATGGCTAGATTGTGGAAAACAGCTAAACCAGGGTCTAGCTCTTCCAGGGCGTCGACAAATTCATTGTCGTTGTCATCATTATTGCCATCTCTGGGGTCGTCCGGATCATCTCTGGGTCCATCCTCGGGGCCAAACCATTGGTGATGGGCAGGTTCATGACGATCCAGAGTGGGGTCACGACGGTAAGGGAATCGATCACCAGAAACAGATTCATGGTGACCGAAGTCCGCAGAACCACGAAGGCTCTGGGACGCAGCATCTTGATGCGGAGTCAAAGGCACTGCTGGGTTGCGAGCTGTAAAGCTCCAGAATTGGCTTACAGAAGCCAGAGGTTGCCTGCAGTTAGACAGGGCTTGTTGGGTGGCAGAGAGGTGGAGGTCGTCTACTGCACCTGCTTCCTCAGCAAGTGCTGCAGCGGTACGAGCGTGAGAGCGCATGGTCATAGTCATAAGGGAATCGAACAGGGTATGCATACGGGGTTTGGGACAGTGAACCCACACAAGTGTGAGTCTGAAATACTGTCAAGTCTGGGTCTACTCCGGTAAAGGGGTCCGGTCAAGTCTGGACAGAAACGGACGAAGGAGAAAGGCAGAGGCTGGACAAGGGTTTAGTCCGGCCGGAGTTGGGACTGATTGGATTCAACGACAAGGGGATTGAGCATTGATCCCTTGCGTAGGTTCCGGTCAGGCGGAGACAGAGGCAGAGACAGACGGAACAGGAGTAGAGACTAAGTTGATTTCAGACTGAGGAGTACAGGATGGAGTACAGGGTACTTATACTAAGGAGAACTAGGGTCGAGTATTTACGGTGACAAGTAAACAGCCCAAAGGGCGGACAAGGAACAACCGGAGTTGGGAATAGGTCAGGTCCAATGAAAATAAGTAAGGTCCAGAGAAAATACTACAAGGTAGAAGGTATAAACGGAGCACGGGGAACTCACGGTACGACAGGGTAGGCGGGGAAGTATGGTAATGACTGGATCAAGGCTAATGCAAAGGATTGCACTTAGCGGAAGGGTATGTGCGCATCCGGGACTGGAGTGATGTGCAGAGGTCTGGAGTTGAGCTGTAGAGCTGCGATGCGACCGGAGTAACCGGATAATTGTCCGGAGTTGGACATGGTCTTGACAACATGGATCTACCATGGAAGGTGTCCAGCCATGAGACTCCAACTGTTGATTAAATTCAAGGTTCCATTCACGCCCTGCTTGTTTTAATCCATATAAGGATTTTATTAAACAGCAAACACGGCCTGAGTCATCATCATATCCTTTGGGCTGATTCATATATAATTCTTCTTTTATTTTACCATTTAAATAAGCCCCCTTAACATCCATCTGTTGGATCTCCCAATTTTCTGTTAGGGCAAGAGCTAATAAGGTACGAATAGTTTCCAGTCTTACTACTGGCGCAAATGTATCTGTATAATCCATACCTGGCATCTGAGAATAGCCTTTGGCTACCAAACGTGCCTTAAATTTCAGTAAATTGCCCTCTTTATCATATTTCTTAGTGAGTACCCATTTATTAGATACAGGTGTACGCTCTTTCGGAGGGTTTACCAGTACCCAGGTACCCATCTTATGTAATTGATTGAGTTCGGCTTGTACAGCCTTTTCCCAATCGGGCCATTCAGGAGATCTCTGAGCTTCAGCTAGGGACTTTGGATTATCGGGCGCAATAGGAGTGTCACAATATGTAGTGTACACTTTATTAGCAGATAACATACTTAATTCGTTGTCATCCACCCATGGATCATCAAGTAATCTGTAGTCATGTGTAGACTTTGGTCATTTACTACGCCTTATAGTGCTATTTTCTTCATCATTCCCAATTTTTCGTTTATGACCAGTACTTACTTCCTTATTTATATGATCCATATTCTCATGTTCATTTACTAGTGGTATGGTCTCTCTCTTCCCCTTGCTCGACACACATGGTACAAGCGGCTCATGACTGGCAACAGGGTGAGTAGAAGTTTTCAAATTGGGAAAACAATAATTGCGGGACACGCACACTTGGTGCGTCCTTCTGTTGTAGTATCTCACTGCCTTGGGGCCATCCGCAAACCCCACAAAGGTATGTTGTTCACTTTTTGGCTCAAGTTTAGATACATTTTGACCTTCTATTAACACCCAAACAGGTGATCCGAACTCTTGCAAGTGAGATACATTCGGCCGTTGACCACACCAAGATTCAAGCGGTGTCAAGGTACGATTTCTCAAGTATGTGGCATGCACGACAGCTTCTGGCCAGAGGAAAGTCGGTACTTCCCACGTGATCAACATCGCACGCATCAATTCAGCCAAAGTTTGGTTCATTCGCTCAGCAACTCCATTTTGCTCTGGTGAGTGTGGAGCTGTGTATTCAAATTTTATTCCTTTTGACTCACACCAGTTTGCAAGGTCTTTGTTCACATATTCCCCGCCATTATTGGCTCTAAAAGCCTTTGGTTGCATGCCATACTGGCGTTCTAGGTATGCAACATAACGTTTTACTTTACTGGCAGTCTGATCTTTAGTTTTTAAGAACTCAATTGCCACACAGCGGCTGTGATCGTCGACAAACGAAAGAAAATACTTGGCTCCATTATGGCCAATGGTTTGTATAAGACTATAGATCACTCAGTGATCACAGTAAGTCACTATATTAAGTACCTATAAGACTATAGGTCACTATAGTACATCAGCAAGGGAACAGGAAATGAGTACAGTAGCATATACTCACCTCAGTGATCACAGTAAGTCACTGAGGTGGACAGGAGAACAATGTGAAAGTTCTAGTACTGTGATTATGTAACGTACCGCATTTGTACAGTCCAACACTCCCCCTCAAATGCTGCATAGTCCGAGGGAGGCGGCGAAATGCTTCGCCTTGACACTAGGTAAAGCTTTGGTAAGGGTATCAGCAACCATGTCCTCAGTGGGACAATAAAGTAATCTAAGAGAGCCATTGTCAACAACGAAACGAATGAAATGATACCGGATATCAATATGTTTGGTGTGAGCATGATAACTTCCATCCTTAGTCAGCGCGATGGCTGACTGACTGTCCGAATGCAAAGGCGTCGGATGCGCAAGTGGGCAGAAAACCTCTTCGATGAGCCAGCGGAGCCAAATGCCCTCTTTGGCAGCGTGTGTGGCAGCGACGTATTCGGCTTCCGTGGTTGAGAGAGTGACTAGTTCTTGCTTCTTTGACGCCCAGCTGACAGCTCCTCCATCAAGGATATAAGCATAGCCAGAGATCACATGGCGATGCTCCTGGCTCGCTCCGTCTGCATCAGTGAACCCCTCGAGACCCTGCTTACCTGCTCCAAAGGTAAGTGCCAGTTTCCTCGTACCCAATAGGTATCTGTAAATGCACTTCACAGCCTCCCAATGCTCGGGTGTGGGATCCTGAGAGAACTGAGCGATGGTTGAGACGGCAAATGCGATGTCGGGATGAGTGGCGATGGCCAAGTACATGAGCGAGCCCACAGCTGCCCTGTACGGAACGCACTTCATGCAAGCAGTATCAGCGATTGACATGGGATGGGTGTGCGACAGCTGGATGTTGGGATCCATAGGAATAGAGACGGGCTTAAGGTCAGAGAAATTATATTTAGTGATGATGGCATCAATGTAAGGCTCTTGGGATAGTGAGATGGTTCGGGCGACGTGATCTCGAATGACCTTCATGCCGAGTACCCAGCTGATAGGACCTAAGTCAGTGATCTTGTACCTAGCCTGGATCTCGCCCTTGAACAGACCCATAAGTTCGCATGAGCTTCCAGTGAGTGTACAGTCGTCGATGTGACTTGCGAGGATGAGAATGTCACGCCCGATATGAGCATAGAATACTCCCCAGTCCGAATGTGCACGCTTAAGTCTGAGTTCTCTAAGTGACCTGCAGAGCTCTAGGTACCACCTCAAAGCTCCTTGCTTCGAACCGTAGAGGGTGACTCGGAGTTTCGCGACAGCGTGCTTGAGCCTCTTGTCGATGTTGTATCCAGGTGGGAGCTCCATATACAGATCTTCGCCCTTGTCTAACTTCCCATTCAGGAACGTGCTCTGGAAGTCGAACACGTCAACATCCCAGTCATTTCGGGTGGCGATAGCAAGGATGGTGTGTAGGGATGAGAGTCGAGCGACAGGTGTGTGCATCTCGTTGTAGTCGATGCCCTGAACCTGTGAGTAACCCTTCGCTACGAGGCATGCCTTATACTTATTGATCTCCCCGGCAGCATTCCTCTTTATATTGAACACCCATTTGCATCCGATAACGTTCATGCCCTTCGGACACTTGATGACATCCCATGTGCATGCAGCCTCGAGACTGGTGAGTTCTTTTGAGATCGCCTCATCCCATTTCACCTAGTCGGGTCTCACACGTGCCTCGTTGATCGTGGATGGGTCAAGGCCCTCCACCTCACTGATTCTTGCAACCATGGCATAGACAACATCGTCAGCATCTGGCAACTCCCCCTTGCTCCTGCCTCCATGCAGCACCTCAGACAGTACTGCGGTAGGAGTTTCTTTGGATCGCCTGCCATCGACCATTCCTTCACCTTCACGCAGTCGTTTGAAGTATTCCAACTCGAAGTGTTGACGTGTGGAACGCTGTGGAGGTAGTTGGGGATCGGGAGTCTCAACATCAGCAACATGACAATTTGTCTGAACTGACTTACAGCGTCTGATGTGTCTGGAATCAGGCATTTCAGATGGATAAGTCACATCAGCCAGTCAGACCATTTCAGACAATCAGCCCAGGGTGGTGTCTGAAATCAGGCAGGCAGACAGGCAGACCTTCAGGCTTTCAGACATGTCAGTTAATAAGACTACTAGCTATGCAGGAAATAATACATATAAAGACTGGCAGTCAGCCAGACAGACAGTTAATAGTGCTTTTAAGACCACCCAGTCAGGTAGGCTTTCAGGCTTTCAGACATGTCAGTTAATAAGACTACTAGCTATGCAGGAAATAATATATATAAGACCAGCAGTTAGACAGACAGACAGTTAATAGTGCTTTTAAGACCACCCAGTCAGGTAGACTTTCAGGCTTTCAGACATGTCAGTTAATAAGATTACTAGCTCCACAGGACATAATACATTTCAGACATGTCAGTTAATAA
>Ga0307518_10004381_pt1 | contig 10124 bp, 10 predicted proteins | sample 25_EM_MG_FD_203889 | JGI IMG/M metagenome (GOLD analysis project Ga0307518, IMG submission 203889) | Populus trichocarpa ectomycorrhiza microbial communities from riparian zone in the Pacific Northwest, United States - 25_EM | ecosystem: Host-associated > Plants > Roots > Unclassified | place...
ATATGGGACAGTATATGGTTGGCACAGGACAGCATGGGTCAGTACATGCCAGGCTGGCAAGGGACAGTATATGCCAGGTTGGAATGGGTCTGGAAGTGTTAGGTCTAAATGGGACAGCATATGCCAGCTTGGCATGGGTCAGCTCATGCCAGGCTGGCAGGGGACAGCATATGCCAGGTTGGAATGGGTCCGGAAGTGTTAGGTCTAAATGGGACAGCATATGCCAGGTTGGCACGGGTCAGTACATGCGGGGCCGGCATGGGTCAGCTCATGCCAGGATGGCATGGATCGGTTCATGCCAGGCTGGCAGGGGACAGTATATACCAGGTTGGAATGGGTCTGGAAGTGTTAGGTCTAAATGGGACAGCATATGCCAGGTTGGCATGGGTCAGTACATGTGGGGCCAGCATGGATCGGTTCATGCCAGGCCGGCAGGGGACAGCATATGCCAGGTTGGCAGGGGTCAGTACATGCGGGGCCAGCATGGGACGGCACATGCCAGGTTGGAATGAGTCCAGATGTGCTAGGTCTAGATGGGACAGCATATGCCAGGTTGGAATGAGTCCAGATGTGCTAGGTCTAGATGGGACAGCATATGCCAGGTTGGAGTGGAAGGACAGGACATAGGTGTCCCATATAGTATAACACATTGTAACATAGGCGGACCAATGGGGTGTGGGCTCCATGGCATTCCGTACCCACACAGGTTGGCCCATTAGGATGAGTACCATACCCTATGGACCACCAACAATAGCCCAGATAGTGGTGTGCCATATGGTATGGGACACTGCACTATGGGCCGACCGGTGGGGTATGGAACACCATGGAATGGGCTTGCATGGTGTTCCATACTCCACCAGTCAGCCTATGGCATAGTGTCCCATGCCCTATCGGTTAGCCTGTAGCACAGGATCCCATAGTATATGGTGTTACACTGAGACGAAGTCTCGGCATGTTCTAACCCAAAGGGTCGTTTGTTCGTCCTTTACAAGGTTGTTCCTCGTGTCGTGCCCACAGACGATGCTTGGGACTTAGTTCTAGGGACAGCAGTTCCCTAACCAGCAAAGGCTACTGGATTTAGTCTAAGGTTCTGAGTATCTCTTGATAGAGATGTGAGAGTGATCAGAGAGCAAAGACAAGCTAGATTGGGTAGCTCGAGAATGGGGAATACATGAGCTGTCCCTAGAGTTTATATACTACAGTCCGAATAGCCTCATGGAGGCAGTGCGGTGTACATGAGGCAAGAGAAACTAAGGCTATTGGCTGTTCACAGGCACAGCCAACACGGACATCAGGAAAACATGTGTTGTACAGCAATGAGGCTGTTCAGAAAAGGGACTAGTCCAGAAAGGGGAGCGGAGAAAGAAAAGAGTAGGGCAATCGTAACATTACTCCCTTTGTACACAGAGAATCCCCGATTCTCAAAAACCATCTCCACAAGGTTCTCTGGTCATGTTGGCTTCGGCAACTTCATCATACTTGTAGTTGTCGTCATAGTCTGCCAGTTCCTCTTCAATGACAGGAGGGGGTGCAGAGCAACGAGAAGTCATGGGGCGATTGGGGCAGGTGCCAGTGGTGTGTCCAGGGTGGAATTTCAAACAGAACGGGCACTGGTAAAAGGGGCAGTCTTGGCGCCAGTGTCCCAGGCAACGGCATTCAAAGCAGGCCAGGTGATACGAGGGGTGAGATGGTCAAAGGGGACCGAGGACTGGGGAAGACCGAGGGGGATCAGAGTGTAATTCCTCAACGTGTTGCAGCGTGGCTTCGAAACGAAAAGGATTAATTCCGAAGGCTTTTTCGGGGTCAACCTCACTAGAGGAGGACAAGTCAACGTCGATGGGGTTGGCAGGACTGCCAGGAGGGGACGGGTTGGTGTGCTGTCTGGTTCCAGCGAGGGGAACTTCAAAAACAACGGAGTGGGAGCGAGCATGCCGAGGGGTGCGCACACGAACAGGAAGGGGGGCAGACGAGTTGGAGGAAGAGGCAGATTCCCCCCCACTAGGACAAGTGGTGGGACTGGTACGAGCATTCCTGATATTGTAGATGAGATCTGCACCTCCGAGTTGGTCAAACAATTGCATCAGATCAGGGACAAGTTCCATGGCGATGGTCCTCAAGATGGTCTTGGTAAGGCAAAGGTTTGGTTCGCTGTCATCAAGATATTTAGCCAAGTTTTCAACCCGGAAAGATTGAAGGGCGGCACGATACACGAGGTAAAGGGGGGAGTCGGGGTCAAGAGCTAGAAAGAGGGGACTGGCGTGCAAGGAGTCATCAAGGAAGAGTTTGTGGGTCCTAAGGACCTGTTCGTGGGCGGGTTGTCTGAGGCGACGAGCAAAGGGAGTGGTGCGGGTAGCAGGCATGTCTAGTGAGATGTGATTTATAGAGACGATGGAAGTTGTGGTTCTGGAGGGGAAAGCCTTGGGGTGCTGTCCTTTATATGCAGCGAGAAGGTCTGCAGTGTGTTCAAGATGTGTTTCTGGTTCCCAGGAGTTGTCAGCTGACAAATACCCTTTCCACCGCACAAGGTACGATCTGTTCCTAGCGGAGCCCCAATGGGAAAGTATTGCTTTGACCTCATATTCCTCTTCTCCTTCGATCAGGTCAGGTGGTGGCCTTGTGTAGTTGGGGCCATGCACGTTGTTTTCGCGATAGGGCGATAAGAGAGAAGCGTGGAACGTGTTGTGAATCTTCCACTTTGTGGGGATGGTGAGGCGATAAGTGATGGGGGAGAGGACCTCGGAGATCAAGAAGGGTCCTTCTCGTTTAGGTGCAAACTTGCAGTTTTCATATAGGCACTTCAGGTTGCGTGCCTCGAGCCATACCTTGTCACCCTTTTGGAAGGGAGAGAATTTCGCCGTTGATCGATCTCTCATTATCCTGTGGGCGATGTCATGTGCAGCCAGGGCTTTGTTCCTTGCTTCTGACAGTTCTCTGATGCGGCTTTCTGCCGCAGGGATATGGGTTTCGGAGATTACTGAGGGAAGCGGTCTTGGTTCATAGCCATACATGAGGAAGAATGGCAATTGGTTGGTCATGGAATGGGGACGGTGGTTGTGAGCGAATTCTGTGGTTGGTAGGTGGTCAGCCCAAGAGAATGGATCATTCTGGCAGAAGATCCGAAGGTAGACCTCAAGTTCCTGGTTGACTCGTTCGGTCTCGCCGTCAGTTTGAGGGTGGTAAGCGGTGGACAAGGCAAGGGAGTATCCGAGGAGTTTTCCGAGTTCCCTTGCAAAGAGAGATGCGAACTGGGGACCTCTATCAGAAATGATCTTGTCGTAGAGTCCAAACCTGGAGTATACCCTGTTATAAAAGAGGGTAGCGATGTCTGCAGCAGTGGCGGTTTTCATAGTTGGGGAGAAACTTACCCCCTTTGTAAGGCCATGGTCTACCACGACCAATACAGAGTCAAATCCCGAGGAGAGGGGAAGATCGGTGATAAGGTCACACGAGATCTGCTGGAAGGGTCGTGAAGCAGAAGACGGAATAGGGACAAGGGGTGGGGTGGTGGGGTGGGTGTTGACCTTGTTTTGTTGGCAGACAGCACATCCCTCAATGTATCGTCGGACAAAGGTGGGTAAACCTGGCCACCAGAACTCGGTGGTTACCAGCTGGTGTGTTTTCAAGATGCCAGGGTGTCCGGCAGTGGGGTGGTCGTGATGTTTCGCTACGGCAGCGCGGCGAAGTTCAAGGTGGTCAGAGACATACACCCGATCTTTGTATGAGAGAATACCCCCTTTGTAAGTCCAATCAGTCAATTTGGATTTAAATGGGAGGGGCATTTCGCCATCTAAGGCCTGTAGGGCGGTGAGGACCACGGGATCGGTTTCAGAGGATAGTGCAATCTTTTTGGCTAAGGAGGAGTCGATGAGGTTAATGAACAGTGTTTCGGGGAGGAGGGTGACTTGTTCATTGTCAGAGTCATCATTGACATGATCAGGTCATCTGGATAGGGCATCTGGTGCTCCAAGGTCTTTACCCGGGACATGATGAAGCTCTAGGTCAAAGTCCGAGAGATCAAGGAGCCAACGGGCTTGGCGACAGTTCAGGTTTTGTGGTTGTTTAAAGTAGGTGAGGTTCTTATGGTCAGTTTGGACCTTCACTGGGTAAGGAGAGCCATGGAGGTAATGTCTCCATTCTTTTAGCACTCAAATAACTGCAAGAAGTTCTCTGTCATAGATGTCGTAGTTTCTCTCTGCAGGATTTAGAGATTGAGATAGGAATGCGCAGGGTTTCCATTCTCCATTGGTATCCTGTTGCATAAGGACTCCTCCGGTAGCATGTTTGGAGGCATCAGTGGCAATAGAGAATGGAGCAGATGGGTCAGGCATCTTTAGGACGGGTTGCATGCAGAATATCCTTTTGAGGACGTCAAACGCCCTTTTGCACTTAGGAGACCATTCCCAAGGGGTGTTCTTCTTGGTGAGATCGATGAGGGGTCGGGCAATGTTCAAATAACCAGGAATGAACCGTCAGTAGAAGTTTGCAAATCCGAGGAAGGACCGTACATCCTTGACTTTGGACAGAGTGGGCCAGTCTGCAATACCCTTTACCTTCACTGGGTCCATTGCAACGGTATTTTTTCGGACAATCATCCCTAAATATTCAACTTGAGGGAGACTGAAGTGGCACTTTTCGATTTTCAGAGGGAGTGCCAGTTCCCTCATGCGCTGGAGAACCCGGAGTGTTCGGAGTCGGTGGGTTTCTTCATCATCAGAGAAGATGAGGAGGTCGTCCATGTATATCACCAGCCATCCTTCTGCGATCATATCTCGGAAGGAATCATTCATGAACCGTTGGAAGGTGGCAGGGAGTTGCACAGGCCAAAGAACATGACCGTGGGTTCAAAGAGACCCTTGTGAGTGATGAAGGCGGCTTTCCACTGATCTCCTTCCTTGATGTGAATGTTGTTATATCCGGACCTGACATCCATTTTTGTGAAGATGGATGCCCCGTTCAACTGGTCAACCAAGGTGGATATGAGGGGAAGAGGGTAAGCGTCATTTACTGTATGTTTGTTTAGGTACCGGTAGTCCTGACATGGTCTCAGGGATCCATCTTTCTTGGCTACAAAGAAAAACGGGGCAGCCTGAGGAGATTTAGAGGGGCAGATTTTCCCTTCTCTCAAGTTTTCATCGACAAACTTTTCGGCTGCTCCCTTTTCTTTACCGAGATGCCAGAGTCCCTCGGTTACAATTATGTATTAGTGGTCATCGACCGGTTCTCTAAAGAAGCAGTCTTTGTGCCATGCACTAAGGAAGAAACCGCATTGTCAACCGCTGAGTTATTTAGAGACCATGTCTGGTGTCAACATGGACTTCCTAGCACTGTGGTGTCCGACCGTGGATCGGTCTTTGCAAGCAACTTCCTGGGGAAGTTGTACAGACTCTTAGGCGTAAAGCGCAAGATGTCTACTGCATTTCACCCTCAAACTGACGGACAAATGGAGCAGTTGAACCGCGAGATTAATCAGTACTTTTGGACCTACGTCAACGATCGCCAAAGCGATTGGGCCAAATGGATCAAGATTGCCCAGTTTGTTTGGAACAACACGGTCTCGGAGGTTACTACTGATTCTCCATTTGGAATTACCCGGAGTTATTCCCCGCGCATGGGTGTAGAGCCAGTACAGACAGTAGCCCCAGCGGCTAAGGACTTCGCTGCCATATTTAACAAGGTCATTGAATCTTCAGAGAAGGCTAAACGCAACATGAAGCTTCAGGCAGATAAGCATAGAAATCCCGCCCCAGATTACACTGTCGGTCAGCAAGTCTGGCTCTCAACGGACAACCTTTGTATGTTAAATCGCGCTTCAAAGAAGCTCACAGAGAAATGGATTGGCCCCTATGAGGTCACTCGAGTAACCCCGAATGTGGTTGAGCTTAAACTCCCGAAAACTCTTCGGATTCACCCAGTAGTGAATGTTTCTCGAGTTAAACCTTATTTAGGTCTGCTCCCTGGACAACCCGTCTCCCGGCCTGGCCCGGTACACGTTTCCAAAGAATGCGATGAAGAGTACAAAGTGGACTATATCGTGGCTTCGTGTATTTATAAACGGCAACTCCAGTATTTAGTACACTGGAAAGGATACGAGGAACACGAGAGAACATGGGAACCCTCATCAAACTTGAAGAATTCTCCTCTGGTAGTTGAGCGTTTTTATAAAGAGAATCCTTCTGCTCCTCGCAAGCTTCAAATGCTGCAGTCAGATTTCGATTCGTTATTTACTCGGATCCCCGAGAACCTTACCGTGTGTGAACCCACCTTTTGCAGTCTGGAATCCTGCACCTAAGGGGGGAGTAGTGTAACGGTCTAACTTTTTATCTTAGCTAATCTGCGATTAGATGACGTCTTATCTTATCATAGCGTAGTATCTTATCTAGTGCATCTTATCTGTAGATCTGTCTGGACCACAGCCTCATGCTGTGCATGCTGTATCCCCTGATGTCATTAGCATAGCCTTACCACAGGATGGCAGCTGTGTTCACTGCCTCGTACAGCATACAGCCTCATGGATAGCCTCGCACAGGACGCGTGTAGTATAGTATATATACTGCTGCAATCCAGCACCCAGAGGCTCTCCATTCGAGCTCTCTTTGGGTCTTTGCTCTAAGATGCTTGTGATCCTATTCCTTTCCTCCTCAGAGTCCCTGTGTGGTAGTTCTTTGGGTGTTTGCCCTTAGGGTTGTCTCACAATCTCAAAGATCTTGCATCAGTTTAGCTAACTTTGAGTTGTAGCTTGCAACCTTGATGCCTGTCTCTTTAAACACGTTCTTCCCAAGTCTATGCCCTGTGAAAGAGATGAATTCCTGCAAAGGAAGAAAAAGACGAGGCAACGTACAGAAGCTCTTGGGTTCCGAGTACTTGGATATGAAAATCGCACATTCCCATATTATCTGGGCAATCTGTACCAGTATGTCCTTCATGGTGTTGATCTTCGATGAAGATTTGTTGTCCAGAATAAGTTTGTAGGTTTGTCCAACTCTAGAGCAGAGAGTAACAATGGATTCATCGAGGTTTGCTTGAGACAGGATCATCTATTCGGGATCGCATCAATGACCACATTTGGTATGATGCATGCAAACCTTGGAGGCTGCACTCAACACACTCAATGCCATCTGAGCATATGGGTGTACCTGTCATATCCATACTTTTCCCAGTTGCAACTCTGGTCTAACCTTGGCCCACCTGACCTCTCCTTAGGCATAGACACAACTCCGGATCTAGTCCGGCCATCTCCAGCCCCATAGCTGCACTCCAGCTCAACTCCAGTCACTATGTCCATCTCCACGTCAGGACTAACCCCTGTCTTCCTACAGACAGATCCGCGGTCTAACTCCTCTGTGTCGGACCTGTACCTACCATTAGTCGCTACTCCAGTTTCAGTCTGGCCACTCCCTTTGTCTGGTCTGCGATGTAGCCCAACTCCGGCTGGTATATCCAACTCCAGCTCAGTTCTGCTCCTGCTCCTGCTCTGCTTCCTCTGTTAGGTCCACCAAAGGCTTAGGACATTTCCATGTCCAACTCTGGACCTTCCTCCAGCTACTCCACCCTTCCTCCACCTGCACACTCCCTCCGCTCTTGCACTTCCTCCGGTCCCACTTCCTCCGGTCCTGGACATCGCTCCAGACTTAACATTAGTTAAGTCCACCTCTGACCCTTACCTGTCCTCTTCCGACCTAGTTCCCTTTACTTCACTGTCCCTGCTTTTCCTCCATCGTCCCTGTAAAACTAGTTCCCCGTTTCTGCTTCTGCTCCGGTTTATTTTCCTGTACCTAGTTTATTTTCCTGTCAGTTTCCGCTCCATCCCTTGTCCCGACTAAGGTGTTTACTTGTCACCGTATATACTCACCTCTAGTTCTCTTTACTATATAAACTACCAAACTCCGGCCTAGTAGTCCTTAGATCAAATCTCGACTAAGATACTCCTCCCTCTGTACTACCCACTATGCTCTCCTAATCCATCTGTTCACCTGAACTCCTGAACTCCGGCCAACTCCGGTCTCTGTCCTATCTCGTCCCCTTGGTCCTATGTCCGCTCCTAGCAAGTCTCCTACTCACACAAGGGCAAAAGCCACCTCTGTCCCAGATTCGACGCTAGACCTCTAGGGACTTATCCCACCTCTGGGATGTCCTTCGCTCCGGACAAGCTGCCATCAACTCCGGACTACTTTCCCACGGTCCGGACTTACTCCCAGTGCTTCTCTAGTGCCCAGACTTCGTCCGTATGACCTGGACTTGACTCTCTGCACTAACTAGCACCTACTAGTGTCTGGACTTACCTCCTCATTAGTCCCCTGCAATCCTGGACCTCCTAGTAAGATCATTGAGGAGAACCGGTCTTGACAGTACCTATGGATGGCCATCAGATAGGATTAGACATTCAAGCAACGACACTAATGTTAGCAATGCTATTGATGACAGTATCAAAGATTTTCAGAGGTTGAAGATATGTGGCATTGATTGTATCTAAGATGGTCATTGTAGTATTCACATGGTCGATTGCATTGACACCAGTTTCTGCAGTGCCAGGAATTGAAATGATATCCAATAACTTCTTCTGTGTATTGCTGAGAATGGTTTGAGTAAGCTTGTCATCAGCTGACACTGGAGAAATCCTTAAGCAGTGGAAGTGCATGCAAGGATATATGTACATACTGCGGGAGGAACAGAAGGCTGTCCTTTATCTTTTTGCACTGTGGCGTCTCCAGGATCAGCTCCAACAGTGGGGGCTTGAGGTGGGATGTCCACAGGGATTTCAGGGACAACAACAGTAGGCTGGTTGTGTATCATTGAGCACAAGCAGATCAGATCAGACCAGTACATGTGTATAAGCTGAACCTACTTGAGGAGATGAAGACAGCCCCTTCTCCTGGAATGAACCGATGTCACGCACCAAATGTGTTTGGTACTGTGGACATGGAGAAAGTTAGCTGACAAAACTAATGCGAAGAACACACCCAAGATCTGTTGAAAGATTGTCCTGACTTGAGGGATACAGACAGCCCTCGCTATCCATATCACGCAAAGTCAAGACTATCCTTATGCGAAGAATGAATACAAGCTCGTTGTAGCCATCTATCACACAAGAATGACTATTCTGGAGCAAGAGATGACTGCCGACGTCTAGCAGTTATCCCTCGCACGAGAACCGCCAAGAAGCAGAAGAATCCAATGAATAATGATCTTTTTTTTGGTATGAGAAAGGAGCACAGCCTTCTGCAGTCCAACTCCCATACCAGAACAACCAAAGAAGCAGAAGAAACGATTGAGAAATGAAGGAGGAAAAGAAGAATCATTTTTTTAGCGCCCAAATGTCAAATTTAGGCGCCCAGTGCTGGCATTCCGATATTTTGAATAGCTCCGTCGTTTTTGAAGCTACCAAGCACATGACTATACCATCATGGAGCCTAGACCGTGGTCTATCTGCCTGTCAAGTTCCGACGTAAATCTGATTATTTCCCACGGAGATATTCCACCCGCAATCCAGACACCCGCTTCATCAGTCACTATGGAGTCCGCATTTTCTCTGGAACGTTTCTCCGCTATTGCAGCAGACCTTAACTATGTCCTACTCTTGGGACAGCTTCTCCCTGAGTTCCTGTGCACTGCCTGGCACATATCTTCCCAGCCTGCTCCCTCAGTCCCTCTTGTTCTCGGCCAGCGCATTCTCCTCGTCAGTCCTGCGTCACGCACATACTTTGGTCACCTCAAGTCTATTGTTAGACTTGAAGATTCATACCTGGTCATTTCTGTGTCTCCTGAGTCCTCTGCATATGGTCCTTTCATCCCAGAGTCCTGTCACATCCATCTCCCTCCATCATTCATCTCGCTTCCCTGGACACGTCAAATCCGCTACTCACGTTTCACATCCCTGCTATCCCGCAACAAACATGGTGAAACAGTGCTCTAGAACCCTTCTTAGGAGCCCTTATAGAGTACAGAACCTTCCCCTTACTGCTCAAGGGAAGACTGCTCTTCGGGAGCACCAAATTTCGCGTTTTTTGTCCTACAGAAGCTCAACCCAAGGGATTTGTGACACTCTGTGACCAACTGTTACTCTTCTAGACATTCCAGGCCCCCTGACACTGCTCTTCTGGTCGGATCAATTCTCTTATTATCCCCCA
>Ga0307518_10004382_pt1 | contig 10123 bp, 11 predicted proteins | sample 25_EM_MG_FD_203889 | JGI IMG/M metagenome (GOLD analysis project Ga0307518, IMG submission 203889) | Populus trichocarpa ectomycorrhiza microbial communities from riparian zone in the Pacific Northwest, United States - 25_EM | ecosystem: Host-associated > Plants > Roots > Unclassified | place...
TCCACAGTCTATGTCTATCTGGACAGAGCTGTCCAGTATGGACTAAGCTGGGGACTCTGTGGCTCTGTGTGGCACTGTCCAGAACTGTCCAGAACAAAGTGATTTGCTGATGAGCAGCACCAGTGTCGAATTCCTTCAATTTGGATTGGGCGCCTTGACAACGCCTGGGTCTAATGACTCCATAGGCACGGTTCGGGTCGTTCCCGAGTGGCTGTGTCGCGTGTGCACATCCCAGGTGAGTTGTTTCGCATTCTGGTGTTTGGCTGACTTGATTGCAGTTTATTCACTCGATCTTGAGCCTTCTGTGTCACCGTCGATGCCTGACGGGTATGTACAGACGTTCTTCGTGGTGGATGGGTGGCCGTGACGACACAGGTGAGTTTCCGTCTCGTGTTCTTCGACTCTGGCACTCGTGCTGACTCTCTCCAGCCAGCAGCACTGTTTCGACTCGTTTCAAGTCAATGCCGCCGCCGCTTGTTGTGTCGCCCATGTCGCCGTCGCCATTGCCAGCCCTTTCGCTCTCAACACTCGGCGCAATCGCCTCACCTCTGCTCTCGACTCGTCCAAAGATGAATATTTGATTTGTCGCGTCGATTGGTGCGTTCTGTGGTACGTAGACATTGATACCACCTGCGCTGACCTTTTTCCATCGACTGGGAAGCTCGGGCGTCGCAATTTCGATTGCGTTAGGTGAGTTTCGCGTCCTCGACCCCATTTGACGCGTTCTGATGCTTTCTGTCTCGTTTTTAGCTGTTTCTCTCCCGTTTCCAGCGCAGTATGCGTGCATGCGTGCGCTCGACCCATCTGCACGGCTCCCGCAGCCATTTGGCTCGTCTGGGCGCCGTCTCGCAGTCTCCATAGGTGAGTTTGGTGTTTTCGCCTTCTTTCAGGTTGTTCTGACGTTCTGGGTCGCGTTTGCAGGTATATTTGCATGCGTCTGAACGCTTGGCACGTCTCTGTGCCCATCCGACGCATCCGTGTGGCTCCCAATGCCAACCGTCGTGTTTATGACGTGTTTCGCGCCTCTAATGCCAAGGTACGTCCCTGCACCGTCATCCCAGCTCATTCCGTCTGTTTCAGTGCTGTTTGACACATCCAGAGTGTCCGTCCTGCCTCTCCGTCCATCCGCCTGGCTGCTCGACCGATCCGCTCCGTTTCTAGGGCCATTCGCGTCACATGCACGCCAACTCATGTTTCCAAGACGTACGCGTGGTATTCCACCGCCGTTTGGGCTCTCTGACTCAATCGACACAATAACGAGTGTGTCCGACTCGTTCAGGATATCCATGGGCTCGAATCCACAGCCTGGACCGCTGTCCGCCATGCATAATTGCTGGCAACATTCGACTGTCGTGTTCAGCTCGTCAACACTCGCTTGCCCGCTCGTACCTCCTTTGCAGCCCTCCGACTCGACTCCTTCAGCATCCTCGGTCCCTCTTGACTTGTTTGGACGATGCATGCACTCAGGCGTTGCATTTGGCGCATTTGCGCTGCTTCTCGGGTCTCTTCCCTCACCACTCGCACGTACTGTCCACTCCCCTTCGAGCGGCAGTCTGTGTGTGCTAGGTATGGTGCCATTCGTGTTTCCGTTGCACTGACACTTTTCACAGTTCGTTTGTTGGAGTCGTGACTGGTGTTCATGCTCCTCATCACCCTCGTCGACTCCACTAGCCCTCTCCGCTGGTTCTCCACCCAGCAAGGCTGTCCTGTCGACATCCGCGACCTTTCGTCCGCCCTCGTCAACTCCACTGGCCCTATTTGCCGGTTCTCTGCCCAGCAAGGCCGTCCTGTTGACGTCCACGTCCGTTTCGGGTGAGTTGGCCGACTGGGCTGTCTCATTCGTGCATCCTGCTGTCACGACGCTGTCCGCCGCCTCCTGCTTGCACTCACTTGGCTCGCCCTCAATTGGCAGCCTTGGTGTCAGCGGCAGTGAGTTCTGCGGTCGGTTTTGCGTTTCGTGCAGCTCGCCTGTAAGTAGGACAGTTGTCCCTGCGCTCTCAGCGCTATTGCCCTTCACCAAAGCCTCTAGGCTTGTGCGTGGGTCTTCAGTGCGTCCGACATTTCCGTTGTCGACATCTTTGGTGCCTCAGATGAGGTCTTTGGTACAAGGTAGGTCTTCCCATCCTGCACCAGTGGCAGCATTCTCACTCATAGGGCTTTCCGCTGACGAATATCGTTTGGCATCATTTGTGCAAGTCACGAGTTTCTTCACGCGGGGTTCTGCAATTGAATCGCGGTTGCGGAAGCATTTCGTGAGGTAGTTGAAAATTTGATGTGCCGTTTTGTGGTGAACTCGGATGTAGATAGTTAGTGGGACTGTTTCCATGAATGTGCACCATAGTAGTGCATTGGATCCATCCCAGTCGTCCGTTCTGTCATCCAGTCTGCCAGCTAGCACATCTAGACAATAATGTGTGGCTGCGTACTCAAGTAACTTCGCGTGGTAAATTTTCCAATTTTGTCCGTCTTCTGCGAGTGCGGGAACTTTGACCATTTCACTTGTTTTATCAGTGGGTCCCTTTTTCTCCTGGTTTTCCTTTCCTCCTGACTAGGCAGGGCCAGGGCTCATAACCTATAGGAAGGTGGTGGTCTGCACAGGGAAGGTCTAGCCTAAGGAAGGAGAAGGAGGAGCTGTAGTGACCTCAGTAGATATTCAAGCTACTGAATTAGAGTAATACCTGTAGTGACTACTACAAGTTAGTATGTGTAAAATGAGTGTGTATGGACTGCTTACCCTCAGTAGATATTCAAGCTACTGAGGGACTAATGAAAATAACTACTGTGTATAGTGCGCTCGAAATGCTTATGTAAGCGTCACGTGGTCACACGCTGAAGTACCAGTAACACATGCTGGTTAACCTTCAACAGAGTTCAGCTGCCAGGCCAGCTACATTCTTTGCACAATCGCATTCTAGTAAGATGGGTTGGTCAGTACTTACACAAGTAACAGAAAGTAAGGCGTACAGGGTGTCTGTGCCAATGATACATGCACATCAATTGTCATAGGTGCATCATCAGTTTCACCAGTCTCTTCTTCATGACTTGCTGCTGTTTCGGTTTCATCTCGTGTGCGGCCCCCTTCAGTGTCACCATGTTCATCATGGTTCGCATTAGCAAGCAGTCCTTAATGGCAATCAGCATTGATGGTGACCTGTGAAGCAAAGTTTTGCACCTAAAGCCTCAAACGACTGGGATACACATGTTCCGTTCAGCATGCCGCATTGTTTAAAATCTAAACATGCAGCCACCAGTTTGTCAAGCCTTTGGTTAATCTTCAGCATTTGGCCCAAAGCCTGAAAGTGGTTCGTGCGCCAATATGGCCATTTGACGGCCTTAATGTGCTTCGACTCAGTAATTGAGGAGCACAAGCCATTTGGTGCGCCAAACTGGCAGATAAGATAATTGTAATGCATCATTGAGTGTTGCTGGGGTAGTGAAAATGAGTTGATTACATTGAAGTTGCGAAAGACTTCACGGTAACGATGAAAGCGTTGAAGTGCATCATCAATTTCATCAAGCATTGTCTCCATGATGACATTCTGACGAACAAGGTAACAAAATTCAAGAAAGGCCTGAAATGTTTGCACAATGTCTTTTGCTACATGGCCTTCAATGGCTGCAATGTAAACCTGCAGAGCACTGATCAATAGCTGCATTAGAGTAAATATAAATGACAATACCTTCATCAGACCTTTGGAATCATCACCTGTCCACTGCTTGAAGTGCCATCCTTGAGGGAAGTGTTGCAGCCTGGTGAATGGCGCGACAGCTGCAATCCTGGATGCACTGATTTAGAGGCTGAATAGTATACATAAATCATTGTACATGCCATGCATCAATCTCGTCGAGAATCTTCTCTGCATCAGCCTTCCCATGTTCGCAGATCAAGTACTTCTCGACCCAATCCACCAAATGATCCTTGAACCCACCCTTGATGAGTTGATGAAGGATATCCAGTGAGAGCATGCGATGGATGTCCACATGTGGGAAGTCATTTGTGAATGGCTGTATCCGATTAGTTACTAGTAGGAAAGCAAGAGAGTAGGTACTTACAACTAGGTCACCAGCGATTCCATACTCCTCCCGAAGTTTTCGAAATTCAAATTCTTTGATGAGTACGTCAGAATGCTCACAACAACGGTGAAGTGCTTCTTCATCAAGGTTCTCCCGATGTGCAATGCACTTTGCACACCAATTGCGCAAAATGCATGACAAAAGTACTTGCTCCTCGTAGTCAGCGATGTAAGCTGCAAGTGCATATATGACACGCCGGTAGTAGTCGTCTCCAAACAGTACAAGCTCTGGGACCTTCATTGCAGGATGAAGCGGGGAAAGGATTCAGGTCAGCAAAGAGTGGAAAAGTTGCTGTTTGAATTTACAAAATGCATCCATGCTTGCGTGTTCTCTCGTTGCTGTGACATGTCATGAGTAGGACTGAAGTGAAGTGAGCCAAACTTACTTTTGGGCATGGCAAGAAACCCAATGAGAACTACAGCATTGTGGTGACCATGACGAACGGTGTTCTACACATTTCCTATGGAGAGGTATAGTGGATAGTAGTCTGTTTGGCCCATTGCTACAGATACCGTGGTCTTGTCGCTTCCAAGAATAACAGGGACCAATGTCGCCCCTGCTGCTGTTGGGTTGTCACAAAGAATCCGGTCCTAAAGACTTGAAATCAGAAAAAATATCATGTAGACATTAGAAAGACTAGTACCGCTTCCTCCCAGGCCCAGTCTCCAGACATGACGCCTTGCCAGCACCTCTTATCGTCTGTGGCATCGTATTCCCAGTACAGAACGTAATCCATTTCATCCTTGTATTCAGAAGTGGCAAGGATGTTGTGGATAACTTGGTGCAGATCTCGATACCACACATCATACATGTCATACATCCAAGGGGCTGCGTCATTGACTCCTGCCTTGCCAGCTGCATCGTTATTTTGTTGTCCCCTCTTGTAATGCATGGTGAAGTTGTCCCACTTCACATCACCAACAGATAGTGTTGCCGCAGTTGCAGTCAAAAGCCAGTTTGTAACCAAAACTATCACATGATTTAAACCAAACCAATGTAAACAAGACCCTGGGAATGTCCCGATTTGGAACTGATTGGTTAAGTCCTGGTTTCAGTTTATAAACCGGTCTTTGACCGTACCCTGAGTCCTACTCATAATGCTTAGCGCTACCAGTGACCACTGACCAGTGACCACACATAATATGGTTCAACGTTGCAACCCCGTACGAGAATGCCGATCCGCGCTTGCAAAGCATCAGTGATGCTTATCATCCGGGGTCACCCAGTACCTCATTCCTGGCAAGTGTCAAGACCGGTTCTTCACCGATCTGATCTCTGCGAGGGGTCTGGGGGTCAGAGGTTGGTCTAGCGGTAAGACCGAGATGCTATGTAGCGTAGTCGCGCTTCCCGAATGATAGGAAGGCCGACCAAGGTTTATACGGAGTGTCTGAGGGTAAGCGGTCAACGACCGAGTACTTGTACAAGGGCAGAGATGGAGAGCACGAAGGGAGAACAGATAGGAAGTATCTTATTCGATATTCGAACTGAAAACTACAACAGACCGAGTATCTAGGTTTTTATACTAAGTAGAACGGATGAGGCGATGTACGGGGAGTCGGGATTACCAACGAGCGATGAGCGCAGTCGCGCTGCGCGCTGAGTAAGTACGGTAAGTGCGATAACCGGATTACCGATGAGTACCGTATTAGTAATGGAACGGGACGGGAACGTATAGTAACCGGAAACGAGAAAGGAAACATATTAGGTAATCGTACAGAGAGACAGATCGGACAATGCGCTCACCGATCGGTGGCGATACAGGACAGATAGAAAGAAATGGAAAAGGGAGTACATACAATAGACGGACGGCGAACGCGTGGACACGATCGGACAGTAGGGTACAGGGTGATCGGATGTCACGGTCGTGACAGTATCCCCCTCTTAGGGCCGAGCCCACGAGGCTGCAATGCGTTTTCCACACCGATTGTGCGTGACCATTGTCTGGGTTTGAAAATCGGTTAGGGCTTATTTAAGACTGGCCTTCAGTGACGGTCAACCCATCAATACTTTCTCTCTCATAACTACTTGACTCTGAACCATGTCCTCTGGCAACACCGACAACATCGATTGGACGCGCGTCGCCTCGCCCGAGTTGGAAGGGAAGCCGACCAATTCAATTCAAGTCCAGATCGCTAAGTTTGACGAACAGTTGCGTCGGCGACGGGAACGTTTGATGAAGCAGGTGGCCGAGCAGGAGGCAAGGAGATTGGCGGAGGAGGCTGCCAGGAAGAAGGCTGAGGAGGAGGCGAGGAGGGTAGCCGAAGAGAAACGGAAAGCCGAGGAGCAGGCAAAGAAGACCGCTGAGGAGAAGGCGCGAGCTGACTTCGAGGCGAGACGCAAGGCCGAGGCCGAGGTGAGGGCGAGGGAAAAGGCCGAGTCGCTGGTGGCTGGCGAGGCGATGCGGACCCGATTAGGGCTGGGGGCGAAGCCCAAGGTGTGTAACTGACTATCACTACTTGACTTCGCTGACTTATTGTCTGATTAGCCTCGTCAGGTCACTGCCCGTTCCAACATGGGCATCATGGGGTTCAGGCCACCATGCGACCGATGCCGGCGAAGCAGCAACAGTGGTGAGTGCGAGCTGGCCAACGGTGCGCGCACGCCGACTTGCAGTCGGTGTCAGCGCTCGAAAATAAAATGTACCTTCGAAGTTTCGATGGCAGTGATGGAGAGGTTGGCGAGCGGAGAGAAAAGGAAACAGAGTGAGAAGGCTGCGGAGACGAACACATCGCCGAGAGGAGGGGAGAAGCCTAAGCGGACGAAGAAAACGGTCATCGATGCCGCGAGCACGGAGGAAATCGAAGTGGCGATGGGAGGGTTTTCGGTGGCTGGGCCATCGAATATTCCCGACCCAGTCACTCAGGTCTTGGACCAGCGACTCGGGGAAGTGATCGCGGCCATCGATCGCAATACCAAGGAGTTGGCAAGGCTCGGGAACAAGGTCGACGGATTCGCCTGGGAGATGAAAAGGATGGCGGATGTGAGCAACCGCAAAGGAAAGGGCAAGGCGAGACCAGAGGTGACCGAAGATGAAGAGGAGAAGCCGGATGAATCCGACGGAGAGGACGGGGAGGACGAGGAGTCGGGGAATGAGGACGGGGAAGGCGAGTCCGAGTAAATAGTCGGACAGAACAATTGTAGTTGTATTTAGTTTTTCTTTTTTTCTTTTTACTTTGTTTTGTACACTGTCAATAGACTTTATTTGGTGACCTGAAAGACTTAGCGTGAGAGGCTTTCTAAGGGCCCTGGCTTAGTCGGATAGGCTTTGTGATAGTCGGCTACGAGTTCTGATGCGTGTCCGAGCTCGGTCGCGATCAACCAAGATGTTTCTTCGTCGGTACCTTCGTAACCAGCCCATCTAACTAGGTAGAGGAGTGGGCATTGGCATCGACGTCGGTCGAACTTTGAATCGAGGATCTCGGTGATCTTGAACTCGGGTTCGCCGTCGACTTCAATGGGAGGTGGTGGAGGTTGTGACTGATTCGGTATTGTGTTCGGTGTCGCTGGTTCGAGCTGTGAGACGTGGAAGACAGGGTGGACAGCACGCATAGAGTCAGGGAGACGGATTGTGAATGATAGAGTGCCGACTTGGGCGATGATTGGGTAGGGACCGAGATTCTTCTCGGAGAGTTTCTTTGATGGTCGGGTAGACCTAAAGTACTTGGCTTTGACGAAGACTTGATCACCGACTTTGAAATCGGGTGCGGGTGATCTTCTGGCGTCAGCAGGGCCTTGGTACCTTTTTTGGGCAGCAGCCATTTCTTCACGTAGGTACTCATGCAGTGATTCTAAGTCAACCGCGTATTCCCTTGCCCGAGCCGATGAGAGATCGCGCTCGGGGTGCACAGCGAGGTTCGGGTGGTATCCTTTGTTCGCGAAGAACGGTGAGACACCAGTCGTAGCGCTAGGGGCGTTATTGTAGGCGAACTCGGCGAGAGGTAGTAAATCCGACCAGTTGTCCTGCTGGTAGTTGCAGTACATCCTGAGGTATTGCTCGAGTGTTTGGTTAGCTCGCTCGGTCTGTCCGTCACCTTCTGGGTGATAGCCCGAAGTGAAGTGTAACTTCATATCTAAGGCCTTACCGAGTGAACGGAAGAAATGGGAGACGAACTCTGAGCCTCGGTCAGACGTTACATGTGCGGGTACGCCGTGCTTAGCGAAGACGTGGAGTAGGAAGAGCTGTGCGAGCTCGGGGGAAGTTATTGTATCGTGAGTCGGGATGAATATGGCTTGCTTTGATAGTCGGTCAATGACTACCAGTATGGCTGTGAAGCCGGATGAGGATGGGAGTTGCTCGATGAAATCCATCGAGATGGAATTCCATGGTCGGTCGGGGACCGGTAATTGCTTGAGCATTCCATAGGGTCGGTGACGTGGCGTCTTAGCTCGGGCACAGGCCGTGCAGGACTTGACGTAGTCCTTTACGTAGGTATGAATGCCTGGCCAAGTATATTCGCGACGAATGAGCTCTAGAGTGCGATTCTGACCGAAGTGTCCCGATAGAGGATGGTCATGCTTGTATCTGAGAACACGAAGACGTAGGTCATCGGCCTCGGGGACGTACATGCGACCATTGAGACGTAGGTAACCAGTCTCATCGGTTGACCATCGGGGATTCAATGTGTCCGAGAGGTGGGTTTTAGCGATAGGATCGGTCGAGAGGTTGGCTAGGATATTGGTGTGAAGACTCTCGACGTCCATAAGTGCACTAGCTCTGAGTACTGGGGCGTGTAGGTATGTCGCGCGAAGGGAATCGGTGAGCTGTTCAGCCGTGAACACCAGTCGGAGGTTCTGTGGGTTGACTCGGGTGAAGCCCCTATCCCCCTCTTTGGGGTAGACGTCCCAGCGTCTAGTCAAGGCGTCGGGCTTTGCACCAAGTTTACCAGGTCGGAAACGAATGATCAGATTAAAAGAAGAAAGATATTCTGACCATCGGGCTTGCCGACGGGTGAGAACCTTAGAAGTAGAGAAGTACTCTAAATTTTTGTGGTCGGTCATGATGTCAATCGGGAAGGCAGGGCCCTCCAGGTAGTGATGCCAGCTCTTGAAAGCCTCGAAGATAGCGAGGAGCTCCTTATCATGAGTATCGTAGTTCAGCTCGGGCGCGGTCAGAGTGCGAGAGTAGAACGCGATCGGTCATACCTCATCGTCTGAACCAGTGATGGACAGGATACCGGCGATCGCGTAGTCCAATGCGTTGGTCTCGACTGTCAGCTGAGCGCCTGGCTGGAAATGGGTGAGGATGGGAGCTGTAGTGAAGGCCTTCTTGAGTTGGTTGAATGACCATCGGCAGACGTCGGAGAAATCCCAAGGGGCATCTTTCCGTGTCAACCAAGTTAAGGGAACCACTATATCGGAGTAGAAGTTTGCGAAGCCCAGGAAGGACTGAATGTCCTTTACCTTGCGAGGTTCGGGCCAATCACATATTGTCTTGACTTTGTCTTGCGACATTGTCAAACTGTCGGGGGAGAGGAAGTACCCGAGGTACTCCACCGAGTCCGAATGGAACTCACACTTTTCGGGTTTGGCGTAAAGCTTGTGCTGGCGCAGTCGCCGAAGCACTTCCTGAACATGCTTAGTGTGGTCCTCCATGTTGTCCGAGTAGACTAAGATGTCGTCAAGGTAGACTACGACGCAGACATCGAGCATGTCCGCGAAGACCGAGTTGACAAAACGCTGAAAGGCTGCAGGGGCGTTGGTGAGACCGAAGGGCATCACCTGCCACTCATACGAGCCGTAGCAAGTCCTGAAGGCGGTTTTCCACTCATCACCTTTGGCAATGCGAACCAGATGGTAAGCATGTCGAAGATCAATTTTCGTGTAGACCTTTGCTTGACTCGGAGAGTCGAGTAGGTCGGAGATGAGGGGTAGGGGATACCGATCCTTCTTTGATATTTTGTTGAGTCCTCGGTAGTCGACGCAAAGTCGGAGAGAGCCGTCCTTCTTCTTTACGAAGAGGACAGGGGCTGCATGGGAGGATGAGGTCGGACGGATGAAACCAAAGCGAAGGTTTTCGTCGATGAATCCCCGAAGGGTTTCGAGTTTGACG
>Ga0307518_10004384_pt1 | contig 10122 bp, 5 predicted proteins | sample 25_EM_MG_FD_203889 | JGI IMG/M metagenome (GOLD analysis project Ga0307518, IMG submission 203889) | Populus trichocarpa ectomycorrhiza microbial communities from riparian zone in the Pacific Northwest, United States - 25_EM | ecosystem: Host-associated > Plants > Roots > Unclassified | place...
TCTTTGTAGTCATCAGACTATCCTAGTTTATACAACAGCCGACCATAATTCATTGGGCTGCAGCAAAGAAACTATTTAGGTATCTCAAGCACACAATGTTTCATGGCATTTTGCTGCAAAAGCATGATCAATTCCACCTCAAAACTTACAATGATGCAGATTGGGCATCCAATGCAAACACTCGGGTCTCCACAACTACCTTCATCACTTTCCTTGATCCTAATCCCATCTCATTATCTACTCGCAAGCAAAGGGATGTATCAAAATCATCTACAGAGGCTGAATTCTGCGCATTAGCAGCTTCAGAGACCATATAGCTATGCTCTCTTTTCAGCAAGCTTGGTTTGCATCTCAAACAACCACCACAATTGTTCATCATTTCAGTTTAAACCCTGTACAACACACGCGAATGAAGCACATTGAAATTAATCTCCTCTTTGTTCGGGATCTTGTCAAGAAGGGTACGATTTCTCTACATCACATTCATATCATTAATCAGCTAGTTAATCTTCTAGCCAAATCCCTACCGCAATAACGATTCCACTTGTTGTGGTCCAAGATTAGTGTTGCCGATGGCACCTCTATCTTTCTGGGGGCATGTAAGGGAAGCTGCTATTTTGGCAAGAAATCAGACAGGAAAGTTGTCATCACCAGCTATCAAGATGTAACGACATCCTTGATTATTAGTCTTTAATTAGGAAATTTATACAACTAGAATACATATGTATAGCTTAAGTTTAGCAGCAAATTAAGCTCCTCAAATCTATATTTATACACCTACTGTTTCAACAGTAAAGATTAGAATAACACAATCAAATTTTTTTTATTGAATTCCCTATACAAGGTACTCATGCCTAACAACTAGGAAAAGGTGGGGAGGTTAGACTTCTATTTGAAAGTTAATACCCAACAACTAGGCCGCCAATTATAGCTTCAAATCAAACCATTCCTAGCCCTTCAAGAACCGATCTCCCTTCACCCACAAAAACTGATCTCCCTTTACCTACAAAAAACCAATCTCCCTCTCTCTTTTAGCCATAATAATAGGCACAGTCCTCTTTCAATTTTAACTCAAAGCTAACTCGAAAATTCAAATACAAACTCACCCAAAACTAACCCAAAAGTTAACCCAAAGCCAACCCGAGAATTACAACATCATCGTGTGAATATATATATATATGTGTGTGTGTGTGTGTGTGTGTGTGTGTGCGGGGGGGGGGTACGGTCTCCAAATTAATAAAATAAAGTGTTTTTTCAACACTATATATGTACATTGATGGGTATATATAAAGAAAGTGTCATTGTTATATAGAGAGAGACTTTTTTTTTGGAAGTAACTATACACTCTTTTAATCCTATCATAATTTCAAGTTAGAAGAGATAAATTTACTTGTTGTACCTAAATTGCAAAAGTAAATTAATTATGAGAGGATATTTATAGAAACTAAAATTTCAATAAGTTTGACCTGCGATCCAAAGATTTCTATGACTAAATAAACTAAATTTATTGGATTTAGATTCAAATTAAATTAAAAACTCAGTTCAAATGCATTTCATGATTCTTACTTTAATATCCTAATAACTAAAGGTATTTTAAGTAATCTTCATATCAATTTTTTTAAAATGTTCTATAGATGAATGACATTTGAGATAAATTGCATCTGGTCTGTCTATAAATAGACAATAAAACTACCAAATAAAAAACAAACATAAAAGACAAGTAGAGAAAAGACAATGAATAGAAGAAAAAAATAGAAACTAAAAACCAAGTACAAATACTTAAAAGTTCTCTCAAATAAATTCAAGTCCATTAAAGAAGCAAAGAATCAAAGTTTTTATCTTCATCAAATCAAATCATGGAAACAAAGGATCAATATCTTTTTTTTAATCAAATCAAATTAAGTTAAGATTTCACATGTTTAAGAATTCACATGGTTAAGAATTCACATGGTTAAAGTTTTTGAACTCATGTAAATACTTTTTATCTTTATCAAATCAAGTTAAAATCTCATAAGGTTAAAGCTTTCAAGCTCATGTGAATAACTTTTATTTTTATCAAATTAAATCAAGTTAAGACTTCACATAGTTAAAACTTTCAAGTTCGTGAGAATATCTTCTCATCCAAAATAAGATTTAGATCTGACGATTAATCAGAGGATTCATGCACGCAAAGAGCCCATGAGAGTTTCAACTTTTTCTTGTAATCAAATTTATTATTGTAATGTTAAATTATTTTTAATGTATTTTTTATACATGAAATTTTGTGTGTACATACGGAACTAAAGCTATTAGGCTTCGCTGCCTTGTTCTTAGCTTGCAAATATGAAGAGGAAACACCCCTTGAGGTTCGTATACCCATGGCATGTTTTGTTTTGTTGTTCCTACCATGTTCTTGTAAGAAGACAAGTCAGGTTCTGAGGCTAACTACTGGATGGAATTGATTTGCCGGTCGGTAGTGATATTTGGAAAGCATGGAGGAAGTTGCAGCTATATGACAGGACAAGCTAGAACGGAATTTGACAATCACCAACACCTTGTCATTTCATCCACCACTACCTCAAAACTTGTACTAAAGCTGACGCAAAGGTATCATGTGATTTAATCTTATTCAAGCTATGTTATTACAATGTTGTTAAACCTAATTGAATGATCTATCATTGTTTACTTTTCTGCATTAACAGATGAAAAACATGGTGTGTTTTCTCATTGAACTTGCTCTAATGCATCATGACACAATCAAGCACTCTCCATCAATGGTTGCTACCTCAACAGTTTATGTTGCACTCTGGACCTGACACCGGAAGCCTGATTGGAGCAAAACTTGGAACTTTACACAGGCTGTTCAAAGGAACAGCTAATGTGTGTAAAGGGCTAAGCAACATTTTCTATCTGTGAACAATTGATGGGTGATAACTTTTTTTGACTTCCATTCCTCTTTGACCAGGGATTGTGTTTGGCTAGTTGAGAAACTGCATAAGATGCCATGGAAAGACAAGCTGAAGGTAGTTCATGGGAAGTATTCGGTTCCCACTAGAGATAGAGTTTCCTTGCTTCTTCCTGTTGGTTCTGGGTACCAGCATTTTCATTTCAAATTGAATTTTTGCCTAAGGAAATAGTAGTGGTAACAAAATCTAAATTTCATTCTCATTTTTAAGTTATCTGTGTCTTTTTGGACCTCAGATGTATAGTGAAGAACATGTTTCCTAGTTGTTTTAGTAAGGCTAGAGTTCTTGAGAAAATTACTTTCCAGTTCTTGACAGGAAGTAGAATTTTATGATTAACCCCAACAATTTATGCGTAAATTGCCGTTCTTATGTATAGTGCAGCAACTTCACTTGTCACTCCTAGAATTAAATGATGATAAATACAAAGAGTATCATCATAAATAATGAGTTATTCAAGATTTGAATCCCAAACAAACAGAACAGAACCAAAGCATTAGCTGAATCTCAGGCATTGTTTTTGGGATCAAAACATTGAGAAGGAGAAGGCAGAGAAAGAAACGAAGAAACACTAATCTTGCCAAAACAGAGCAAATATCTCATTGGAATCAAAATTAGGGAGATGTCACTTCTGCTCTGTACACATAGTATGCCTTCCTCAAAAATCTGAAAAAACCCACCGACGAAGCAGCAATGATTCTTTCCCAGAATTTTCTTAGACAAAGTTCTATACTGCAAGTACTCTTACATGCAGTAGAGATGTATGCTCTTTCCCCAAATTAATGGGATTTTAAGTCACTCACCATCAAGTATCAATACTGATGGAAGATATAACTATTCATAACAGGGAAAAAAAAAACTCCTGCAAAAAATATAAAGTGAGGTGTAGACCAAAAGGTACTCGTCTCCTGTCAAAATTCAAAAAATCAATTACCCTAGAAGCATTCTCAATCATAAGCCTTCTCCCAATCATCCACCACCACAGATAAATCTTCTTCTCTTGAAACTCCTCCAGATTGCATTGCAGGCTGCCTTGATGCACTGGAAGTGCTTGCATTTGATTCCAAACCTGAACTGGAAAGGCTTCCTGCAACTTGTTTTGCGGGATCTTCCATCTTGACAGAGGCAGCAGATGAACTGTCAGCCTTCTCAGAGTCTAGGACACTCCATCGGTTAATCGAAGCCACAATTGGAGCTTCTTTCCCTTTCCATGCAGAAGCCTGAACATCTGCAGAACCACCATCAGACCACTCTTCACCACTCCATGAATCTTTCTTACAACCAGTCTCCTGCACTACAGCTTTCTTCCACGAAGTTCCCTTCAAAGCTGCAACTGTTCCTTCCATTGCAGTCCCTGCCACTGCCCAGGCATTATTAGCTGGTGATGCCACAGATGCACCAGTATTTTGAGGAACCACAGATGCTCCATGATATAATGATCCATGATCCAGCCTTCTCATAGCAGTAGCTGCTCGAGCAGGATCATTGAATACAGCCAGTGCATTCTTATCATTCAACCAAACTAATTCACATTCCCCACCAAACCTAAGGACCAGTGAACTTATATCTGCCTCCCTCGGCAAATCTAGAAAAGATACAACAAGCCTGGGATCCATGTCTACAAGAACATCAAAAACTGGTGGATGGGAACTTAAAGTTGTCGTACCCTTAATCCCAATCACACGAGGTGGAGGTTTGGATTTGGATGTAGCATGAACTACAAAAAAACGCTTTGGTTCCCAACCAGCAGAATAAATTGCAAGCTTCCACCTCTCAGCAATCAGACTAACTGCATCCCTTTTATCCTTCAGCATAGGGCAAAAAACATGAATCTTAAGACCACTAGTGGTTCCTCTGCTCTTGCCAAGAACCAAATATTTGCACCTTTCCTCCACAGCAAGCACCCACTTTGGATCACGCCTGTACAGATCACCAATCAACTCTGTCACTGCAGAATTCTCACCAAAATGAAGAGCTTCCAGATTAGGAGGGGTGATATCAAAAGCATCAGCAAGAACCCTTTTCCTCTCCAACTTGGCACATTCATCATCACACATAAGCTTTCTTTGGCCAAGAGGAATCTTCTTTCCAGTTGATTCCACTGGTTGAAGAGATGCTGGCAACTTGTGGAGAATGGAAGCTTCTAAAACAGTGTCATTATAAGCACCATTGCTCCCCCCAGCATCACAAGGAACAGATGCTGTCATCCTGCCACAAGAGCAACTAATTGTGACAAGGAACTCACATCTGACATCAGGACAAGGAGCATGAGGATGACAAAGTGCAGTGCAAGTATGCCTGCAATCTCTCTTAGGGGCACCACATGTCTGCCCACAAGAAGCTCTCGTGCCAGTTTCGTTTCCAGATGAGGTATCACAAGGCAGTGAATGACAAGTTCTTCCACATGCATGCAGACCACATTGCCTTGTCTTACCACATAGTTTGTTGCATCTGATATCCCTTGACCCACAGGGTATGTTCCCGAGAATCACATGCCCACCAACACACTCCTTAGCTACAGGCACCAAACAAGATGGGCAGTCTCCGAAGTGACAGCTATGAGAAGCTGGATGGCCACAAGGCTGAGGGACTGAGCATGGGAGCTGACATGAAGGGGGAGGTGTACCACAAGGCAATGGAGGAGGGATGGAAGTTCTCCTACACGCACATGTCAAATCAGTGAAAATTGTTTCAAGACAAGGAGGACAATGGCCACTGTGACAAAGATCATCACAAGAATGCTGTCCACACCTTAACTTCTTCCCACAGGCCATTTGACAAAAGTGCGGATCCCAATCACCAGAGAACTGATTGTTAGTGTTGGAAAGAGGGCAGCATCGCTCGCTACACCTGTGCCTTCCACAGTTCTTCTTTCGACCACAAGGCTTCTCACACAAGAATTTTTCATTCTCTGAAGTAATTTTGTAACACTCCACAATTTGAGAGGTTGATCCACAACGGCATTTTTGGGTTACAGAAACCAAACAAGGTGCGCAATCCCCAGAATGGCAAACCCCTTTACATTGGTGCATCCCGCAAGGAAGTGATTTGCCGCATATTTGTGTACATGTTGGAATTGGATCCAAACAACTCTTTCTTTCCTCCTGCAAACTTGTTTTTCCACAATAGCAAGACCTGACCCTGGCAGGCATTAACTCACAATCGCCACAAAGACCTGGATGACAAGTTTCATCACACATATGGTTTCCACAACCCAGCATCTTTCCACATGTAGAATTGCAAGAAAAAACACCATCTTCAGCTTTCACTTCTCCCTTCACTGCCATGTCACCACACAGAACAACCTCCGTCTTTTTCTTGCAGAAACATGAAGCATTGACCAACACCTGACAAGAATCGCAGGGACCAACATGGCAAATCCGCTCACATCGATGACGCCAACATTCAAGAAGCTTATCACATGGGTGTCCACAGGTAACAACAGACATCCGATCAGCACATCTTGTTGTGATTATTTTCTTCCCACAAGGACACAGGCGTGGTGGAGCAAAGGCCTTGCAAGGAGGACATGGCCCAGGGTGACACTGCAAGACACAATTATGAGGGCAAAGATCCTCCTTACTCCCATCAGCACCAGGAGCCTCCTTCTCAAGTGGCTTTCCACAAGGTTCTCCACACGAATGAGGAGTCAAATACAAATCCGAAGGTGGATCCCTCCTCTTCCCACAAAAGCAAACATACCGAATATCATTCAACGTCGTAAGCTGCACAGATTGACATCCCGGACACCGCCAATTAAAACCTTGATTCTTCTCCGCAATCAAATCAACAGAAGTCGGGGCACGAGCCCATTTCTTGATACAATTCAAATGAAAAATCGAGAAACAACTCGAACAAGACCAAATAGGCACAGACCTCCGAACCATATCATAACAAATCATACACTCAACCGTACTCTTCACAAGCTTCTCCTGAATATCTTGTGCAAGCTGCGGCAAATTCGGGTCATTCAATTCCCGAGTCTTCTCACTCCTCTCTATCCCCTTCCTAGGCCGACCCACAAGACCTCTAGGTGCATTCACAGCCATACCACCTTTATTATACCTATGATGTGCTGTTCCTGACCACCCATGAGCAGCACCACCCCCACCATTTCCATTGCATCTAGAGTTGGAACTCGAAGGCGGTTTGGTGTTTGCATCAACCGCAGGACTAGAATTAGCTCCTCTCGGAACCCACTTCTGGGTGGGAAATCTAGACGACCTGTTGTTGTTGTTGTCTCTTCGATCATTTCGGGGTTGAAAGCTCATATTCTCTGACAACAACAACAACAACACTCCTCCTCCTCTGCTACTTCTACAATACTACTGCTATACCCACCACCAAGAAATAAAAAAAAAATTGAAAATTAACGACCTGATCTTAATATATAATTAACTACAGATGATGAAGAGGAATACGTACCTGATGATGAAGAAAGATTGTTGAAAGGAAAGGAAATGGAGGATGGGTTTTCTACTTTTCTTGCTTCCGGTTAGTACTTAGGCATCATCAAACAGGGCATGTATGGGCCTAATTATTACGAAGTAATTGAGAGAGAGAGAGAGAGCTGAACCATCCTTCCATTGAAGGTTCTGAGCATTGGAACTGTCCACTCGTTGGCCCAATATTACTACATCATGGGCCAAATATTTTTCGGGGTTCTGATCTAAACATAATTGATGCTCATTGTCTTGAGAAAACTGCTCTTTCCTTCCTTCATTCTCTAACCAAGACAAGAGGACATGAATGATTTGCTTGAATACTGACTGAATCTCATCCAGCAAAATCCACACACATACATCTTCACAAAAAATAAAAAATAAAAGAACATAGAATTCACTCTCGTCTTGTCTTCTCATTACAACCTCAATCAATCAAGGTATGTTTTGTATAATAATTAGAACAGATCAAGAAAAAAACATCGTTTTCTCTCCACTTTTCTCCATTCTTTTTTCCATCTTTTGTTCTTGTTTATTTGGTATTTCTAAAATATAAACAAAACCCAGAATCTAAATTACCTAAAGATTTGTTCTTTTGAAGCTTTACTTCTAGAAGGCTTGAATCTTTTCCATGTAGGTATTGCTTAATTCTGCTCTTTTTTTGCTTCTGTCTTTCCATTGAAACCAACAGGGGATAGCAGCTATGCGTGTGTTGCATTGCATGATTGTTTTATACGAGTAATCATCAATATTGTGTATCTGGTTGATTGTTGAAAAGTATATGCAATCTGGGATTTGATGCAATGGATACAATGGCATCAAATGTTTTGCAATTAGTGAATGGTACTTTGGAGAGGGTGACATCTGCTTTGGATTTTCCATCTGCAAGAGCTGTTGTTTTTGGTGTTCAAATTGGAGGTAGATTTTGATCTCTTTTAAAACTGGTGATTGGTGATGGTTTGATTGTGTATCTCTGTAATTAACTTTTTATGTTTGCTTTTTTTTTTTGTTAAAGGGCATCTCTTTGTGGAGGTTCTTCTTTTAGTGGTCATTCTTTTTCTACTTTCCCAGAAAAGTTATAAACATCCTAAGCGACCGTTAACAAAGAAGGTTAGTGTGGCTTGACACTTTTTTGTTCTCTTTTCCTTTTTGTCTCTTTTTATACGTTAGTTGAAAGAAACTGCCTTCTTGCATTATGTGTTTTGTATTGTTTAGAAGTTTTCTAACTTGTCAGGATGATAAATCATGCATGTACTTAAAGATAGATGAATACATTTGAATGTTTGTACTGATGTTTTCTGACCTAGGGCATTGAGCATTGAGAGTTAGCTATATTTTAGTTGTTTTTCCTCTTCTTTTGGAGCCACGTGAAAATGCATGAGGATGGAATTTAAAAGAATTCTGGAAATCAAGTTTCGAAGTTTTTGTCCAAGTTTTAAAGAAAAGAGTTCCATCATCCTTTTATAATGCTGAAGACTTTTGTCTCTGCTATAATGTGGAGTATGAAATTGTTATTAGATATCGATTCACCAATATACCTGTCCACAGTATCCTTGAGCATTGCTTGATAGCCCACTGGAACTTCTAAGTTCTATGTATCCTTTTAAACTTCTACATGTGGTGCTTCCATATGAATTTCTGTTATTTTTCCTTATGACTGATTCTTAGATTTATTGGTACATGGTATTTCATTTCAGATTAGATTTGTGCTTTTCACTGGTTTAGCTTGTGGATATGTGAATTATAGTTTGTTTGAGAACTCATTCTGAAGTGTGAAGCTGTTCCAGCATAATATTACCAAAAAGTGTGTTGTCTGTAGGAAATAGATGAGCTATGTGATGAATGGATTCCAGAATCCCTTATTCCTCGAATTACAGAGGAGATGCGATATGAGCCACCAGCATTGGAAAGGTGAACATACTTATCGTCTCAACACATTTGTTTGGCTCTTGTCAAAAGTATCCTTGTGCTTGCATGTATAAACCTACCCTCCTATTGTTGTATGGAAAAGCCATTAATTGCAGTTATTGAATTGATGATCCCTCGCATCCCCTCAAAGAAGTTGCTATTTTGATACTCCAACAATGACTTTGCTCAGAAGACATATCTGGATGATTCTTCTGAAGTAATCACAATTCATGAGCTACTTTTTATTGCAGTGCTGCAGGGCCACATGCCATAATCAATGGAAAAGATGTTGTAAACTTTGCTTCAGCGAATTATCTTGGTCTAACAGCGCATGAGAAGCTACTTGTGAGAAAATCTGTTCTGCTTAATTTTATTTTTCCATTTATGATAATGATTTTCCTTAGATTAGAAAATGAATGACCAAGTTTTTTATTAAAAAAAAAAAACATTCCTCAGGAGTCAAGTACCTCGGCCTTGGAAAAATATGGTGTTGGTTCCTGTGGTCCTCGTGGGTTCTATGGAACAATTGGTGAGACTCAATTTCAACTGTAATTTAAATGAAGCAGGATGAAGATTTGTTTCCAATTTTTTACCTTAAATGCTTACCTTCTGACAACTTTTCTTTTTCTTAGATGTTCACCTTGATTGTGAGGCCAGAATAGCCAAGTTTTTGGGAACTTCAGATTCAATTCTCTATTCATATGGACTTTCCACAATGTTCAGCACAATTCCATGTTTTTGCAAAAAGGGAGACATAATTGTTGTGTGAGTATGGTAATCCTAAGTGTTAAAGATTTGTTTTACCTGTGTGGCTATATGATAGAAATCAG
>Ga0307518_10004385_pt1 | contig 10121 bp, 9 predicted proteins | sample 25_EM_MG_FD_203889 | JGI IMG/M metagenome (GOLD analysis project Ga0307518, IMG submission 203889) | Populus trichocarpa ectomycorrhiza microbial communities from riparian zone in the Pacific Northwest, United States - 25_EM | ecosystem: Host-associated > Plants > Roots > Unclassified | place...
GTGTAGCCCACCCGTATTACTCGGTGATACTTCATCCGTGGGCTCCTGTCCGCTGGCCCGTGACACTCGGCCGATTTTCACCTTCGGGTGGCCGTGTAAGACGGGACAAAGTAGGTACATTATGTGAGATGATTCACTACTAGTATTTATGCGAAAATTTAGTACTACAGCCACTATATGTATATTTCAAGCTTGTACAAAATTGACAACATGGCATTCAAGTAGTCACAAGGCTATTCTACACCACTACATTAGCACGGAAAAGGTCCTCATGACTTAGTTGAGTTTAACGGTCAGCAAACGCCTCCCACTGGCATCATGTTGCGTAAGGACGCCTGCTCAAACGTCAGCTCCTGAACACTGACAATGCAAATAAAACCGTACAACTTACCGTTTGCATCAGGCATTTTTCATGGAAAGGAGGAAGTCGGCACACGCAACGGGACACTCACTTGGTTTCGACCGTGATTGTTGAACACCGCGTGGATCCATCCAATGTCGAGATCCGAGTTATTAACGGAATCCCATTTGCTCGGCTTTGAAGCGATGCAGATCGGCGATCTTCTCGTGCTCCCGAACAACGCATTCCGCAAGCATCTTTTCTGCACGATGAACATCCCGTTGCACACGAACAATGTCAAGGACCAAAGATGCTTCTTGATCTTCTGCAGACTCGGATGCTGGTGACTTTGATCATTACTTTGTTAGATTATTCTGTGTAAACAAGGCTGTTTACTACCTACATCGTGTGTCCCTGGTTTCTTCTCGCAGTATGCCATATAAACCTCTTCGAGAAATGTGCGGGTTGCTACTTCTAAAATTGGTCGTCCCTCTGTCAAACAAGAGTCCAGCGATTCCTTTGTCTGGGAAGGGTGAGTTGCCGAAACTGAGATCAGAGTTGTATGGTACGAACAAGCATATTGTCGGACGGACGGGTGGTGGTTGTTCAAAACAGATGTGTCAAATCCGGCAATTACCTGACAGTGTCAACACTCTGATGCCCCGCTGTCCAAGCTGTGGGAAGGGCGGCTTTGCCACCCACGACGCCATCTCAAGGCATATGAGCCAGCAAAAGTCTGGCTGTTCCACCTGGTTTGACAATCTAGTTCGTATCCGCGAAGATCTCCTTGGCAGGGATCATGATGGTCCCAACCACTCACCACACACCACGTCCATCGACGAGCAATTTGGAGACATAGGCGAATACAATCCATGGGTCAACAGCGATGAAGAAATGCTTGACGGGACTCGGGAAGATAATTCCGAATCCAGCCCAATCGAATATTTTCCAGGTGCCGCGCAGGCGTTTGTTGGTGGTTCTACCTTTCTTGACAGGTTCGAGGCGGATCAATTCAGCAACTGTAGGTCTTCAAACATTTATTATCTGTTTGCTTCCAGGGGGGATTGGCAGATGGGGTCGTGGCTCCTTCGCTCAGGCTTGAGTATGAGCGCGATCAACACATTTTTATCTCTCAACCTGGTATGTTTTTTTTGTTGACTGGCCGTGATGTCCTGCTCACAGGTGTATCAGATTAAAGCATTGCCCCTCTCCTTCCATACAGCAAACGAGCTCCGCAAGCGAGCCGAGTTACTACCCAGCGGGCCACGCTGGAAGTCGCAGGAGATCCTCACATCCCATCCAACAAAGCGGCCCGTCTTCCTCTACTGGCGCGACTCCCTTGAACTTCTACAGTATCTCTTCAACTGCCCCGAATTTTGGACTTCGATGGAGTTGACTCCATATCGCTTGTATGAGACGGCAGCACGTCTCTGTCGGGTGTATATGGAATGGATGTCGGGCAATGATGCATGGTCTATGCAGGTCAGTTTCCTGCCATTTCGAGGGTTCCCACTCTGATATCAACCAGTCACAAATCCCCGCGGGCGCGACTCTTCTCGGAACAATACTTTCATCGGACAAAACTAATATTTCAGTCTTGGCGGGTGATCGCATCGCACATCCATTGCTCATCAGCCTTGCGAACATTAAGATGGCGACCCGGCTCAAGCTTTCCTCCCATGCTTTCCTCCTCGCTGCTCTTCTTCCGGTCCCAAAGTTTGTTCACAAGAACAAGCGGATGAAGGGCGTACTCGAGGACCGCCTAATCCATCAATGTCTCAATATCGTCTTAGAACCCCTGAAACGTGCTGCTCAAGTAGGAGTAATGTTGTCCAATCCATGGGGCCACAATAGGTATTGCTTTACTCCTATTGCAAGCTACATCGTCGACACACCCGAAGCCGCAATGCTAGCCACCATCGGGGGGAAGACGTCTCCTGTTACAATGGCCATGTACAAACAATTCAGTGATCCTTTTCAGCATGAACCACGTACTTCCTCGACCACTCTTGCTCAACTTGTAGCTGTTGCCTCAAAGGCTGACCCCAGCGATCTCGAAGCCTACTTCCGCGAAGCGCAGAAGTTCCGTCTCAACGGTGTCCATATACCGTTTTGGCGCAACATTCCTATGTTGTGTCCTAGTAGGTTCCTTACTCCGGAGATGCTCCATTACTTTCACAAGGAATTCTGGGATCACGACTGTAAGTGGTGCATCAACGCGTTGGGCCCTGAGGAGATCAACTTTAGGTTCTCGGTCCTTCAACCTGTTACAGGCTTCTGTCATTTCAAAGAAGGAATTTCATCGCTTAAGCAGGTGACAGGTCGAACTCACCGAGACGTTCAACGGTCAATTATCGGGGTCATTGCTGTGTCCGCCCCACGTAACGTTGTTATCGCTGTCCGTGCTTTAATGGATTTCCGCTATCGGGTACAAGCCTACCACATCACGGAGAAGGACCTCGAACTCATCAGTTCTGCCCTCCATGAATTCCATTCGCACAAGCACTCTATACTCGACGCTGGCCTGCGTCGTGGGACCGCCAACAAGCCAATCGATAACTGGTATATTCCCAAGCTTGAACTGATGCAAAGTGTGGTCCCAAGTATCCCCAGGGTTGGTGTTACTATCCAATGGTCCGCTGACGTCACTGAGCACGCCCATATCGACCAAATCAAGGACCCTGCGCGAGGCAGTAACAACCATAATTATGATCCCCAGATCTGCCGACAACTTGATCACCTGGAGAAATGCAGGGGCTTCGAGCTTGCTATGTCCTTGAAGGACCCTGAGTTAGGGCTGGATACATCTACCGGTGCCATGGACGGTGAACCAGGCGACGAGGAAAACGATCCATCTGTCATCTCACGATGTGTCACAGATTATTTTGCACGCTCGCTTCGTCTAGCTTCTTCAACACCCGACACTGTCCCCCTCCCTCGTCGCACATTCTCAGCCAGTTGCATTGCATTCAACCTCACTTATGACCCTCATATTCGCCGCATCTCTGTCGATAATGCCGCAAAGCAGTTTGGTCTTTCGGACTTGCGAGCAGCTCTCGCCGACTTTCTCTCTTATGAGAGATCTCACAGTGTGGACTCAGTACATCCCATTGGTGGCGGGCCTCGTAAGGCTGCGGAGAACACTGAGCTTCCATTCGAGGACATCCAAGTTTGGTTCAAGTTGCGCCTGCAGACAACAGAGATCCACACTCACTCCATTTTACCTGCGCAAACTCTCCTTGCCTCCCCACCTGAAGGCGACTGGAAGTATGGGCGTTATGATTCAGTCGTCGTAAACGTGGACAGCGCCAAGATTTGGCCTGCTAGTGGCCTTCAAGGTCTGTTATCCATCATTTTATTTCGTATTTCCACAATTTTTATCCCATGCCTGATCAGGACACTCGATTGCACAACTCCGCCTCATTATGCGGCCCTTGGGCAAGCCGCATGAACGATGGCCATGGGCTGATTGTTTTTTGACTTATGTCCAGCATTTTGACGTTATCTGCTGCGAACCTTCGACTCAAATGCAAGTATTGAGGAGGGCTATCCGTTCTGGGGGACAGCGCCTTGGTGAAGTCATTCCAGTTTCTCAAATCAGGGCCTATGCGAACCTGATACCGCGTTTCGGCCAACGCGCAGACTCCCGCCTCACGTCATTCAACAGTTCCAAACATTGCCACGAGTTTTTCCTTAACAAGTACTTCAATAAGAACACCTACTTCTCTTTGACTTTATAAGTACCATTGGTCCGTGCACCTGGGAACTTTGGACCTTTGTTTCATCATTCCTTTTGTACCCCCATAATGTTTCTGCCTGTTCACCCCAATAAGTTCCGTACCGTAGATGCAATACACAAACTGGGTTCATATCCTGTACCAAGGGAAGGGCGCGACGTGGCCACGATGGACAAGATTACAACTCAAGAGCTCGCAGGAGCAATCGTTTTCGAGACCGCCACCAATACACCTAGTCGTGCTCGCAATAAGTACCTAGGTTTTATTCTTGATCAAATCTTCTCAGATGCTGCCGCCATTGATACCACTCCATTGGACAAGCTGGTTGTGCCGCCACGCACGATCTCAAAGTTCAACCCTAGTGTCATTGAAATGCACCCCAACTCTCTCGAAATCCCCCTCTACGACATGTCCGCTGAGAAGTGGAACTGGCCAATACTCAAGGCCACTTCACCACCTCGGGACAGCAAAGGTGGATCACAGGAGCATCACCTCGCCGCGTTTTTTAACGCAATAGCGCTGGCGATGAGGCCAGCTGTCAGAGCTCAGGCTTCGAACCTCGATTTGCAAAAACCCACCATCGCCGAGCGATACTGGTTAGGTACATATTCCACTCGCCGTATGCCTGGCAATGCCGACGGCGCTGGCGCTTACTGTCGCAAACCGGATATCATTCTCATTGAAAAAGCAGATACCCCTACTGATTCCATCTCGTGGATGAGCCCCAAAGTTATCGCCGAATGCACCAACCAAGCCTGGAAACCCTCCATGCCCCTCATGAAAACCCTCCACACCAAAGCATATCTCGTCTTCCTCGATCAACCTTGGAGGTGTTTTGTTCTAGCCTTATCCATTGTGAAAGAAAAAATGCGCGTTCACTTCTACGATCGCTCCGGCGGTTCTGTCTCACCACCCATCAACATTCAACACGATCCCAGAGCCTTTGTTGCTGTTCTCGCCACCATCATGTTTAGTTCTCCGCTTTGTATAGGTTTTGACCCCACCATTACTGTGAGGCCGGTCCAGCCCTTGCGGGTTTCACGACGAAAGGTTATCTACGAGTCAACTCGTACCAATGTCCCAGATGCCATCCCGGAGGAGTCAGGTGATGATCACGACCCCAGCTCTCATCCAGAATCAAGCACGTCCACGCCCCCAGATTCCCTCCCTAACTATGTCGATGTCATTTCGTCACAATCCACTTCACCGACTTTCCTCCTACCTTCCGAGGCAAGTCTCAATATTTCACTCACTGGCTCAGCCCCCGACTCCGACACTCCTGCAGGCCCAATTGGAGAGATCCGAGTTCGCAGTGTCATATATGAAATATTGGAGGTATTGTTCTCTTCGGCGGGGTTCTTAGGCCGAGGTACTGTGATCTATCTTGCCAGACGCGAGGGGAGATTGTATATTATCAAGGACCATTGGGTAGAAAACCCGTCGCAGGAAGCGAGCATGATGAAACTAATGGAAGGAACTCGTGGGGTGCCCAGGCTTATCGATCACTGGGTGGTGGAGGTTTCCCCCGGTGTTGTCGACATCACTTCTCGATATCGTTCGGAGAGGCACCAGACATTCATGAAGGGTATGAGGACACATGTCCGGACGGTCATGAGCCCGCGTGGGTGCCCTCTCTCAAAATTCAGGACAAAGTATGAATTGGTCAAATGCATCAAGGACGTTCTTATCGGTAGGTGGACGTCTTTCTCTCGTGAAGACATCCAAGTTAATATACAAATCAGTTCAAAAGGAAGCAGTAGCAAAAGGGATCCTTCATCGTGACGTCAGTCCCTTCAATGTTTTAATAGATGACTCTGCGGATGAGTTCCAAGGAATGTTGATAGATTGGGAGTTCACAGTGGAGATCACTGTCCGACAGAAGTATAGCGTTGGCGGTACCGTGAGTTCTTTTTTTTTTTGGGGGGGGGGATCACAATAACTGACTTGATCCAGGGTACTATTCCGTTTCTTTCAATGTACCTTCTTGGGCAAATTTCAGATGCCCTTAAGAAGAATCCTTTGAAGAACAGAAGCGCCTACAAGGAGGACGATGCCACGTCTGTGCAACTCCGTGTGCACGCTGATGACAATTTCGCTGTTGAGCATGTGCCTGCGGATGATATAGAATCACTCTTCTACATCTTCATTTGGATCCTTGTTCTCTATAACGGACCGCTTGGACGGGAGCGGGAGGGCTTTGACTTCGAATCTTCTATACTTGCCCAGTGGAGCGAGCACGCCATTTACAATCTCGATGTGGCGAAAAACGCGAAGATTGCATTCATTTCTAGTCCCAATGGCAAAGCACTAGCGGACAACATCTCTCCATACTTCGAAGACCTTCTCCCCCTTGCTGAAAATTGGCGGCAAATCTTCAGGACCAAGTGGAATGCTGAGAAGAGAGTTGACTTTGACTCTCTACTCCAGATAACTAACCAGTTCCTTGAGACGATGATGCCGGAGGACCTTCCCGACGTAACAAACGAACGCCTGAGCATGGAAGCTGAAAAGGAGGCCCTTCGCCTCCCACTTCCTTCCCCACCAGTAAAGGTGGACATGGTTTCTGGAAAGAAACGGGTCCGCGATGACAACATTCGCAGCATGGGTGATGTACCTCTTTCTGTTGTGCACAAACGTCCTAAAGGTAGTTGACCTCGATACGCGTACTCTACACACTGTGATTTTTTTGTCTTGTTCTACGTAAATTCGCTTGCGACTGTGATATTTATGTACCCATGTTGTCACTGTTGTAGTGCCCTCTCCGTCGCCCAATCTCATGGTGCATTCACCATCAAAGAAAACCTCGAGAAAATCGAAGCGGCATTGTGAGGATGACAGAGACCCTTCTCAACAGAAAAAACTCAGGGCCAATGCTTCCTTGCTGCCCACCATCGACTCAAGCTCTGGATCCACACAACCTCGTCGCAGCGGTAGGGCAGGTGCCGGGTCTGGAGGACATACTCACCAATTAGAACGAATTGGCGCTGCGATTGAGCGCCCGCAGCGTGTGCCGCGGCCTATGACAACTCTTTCCAACGACACTGCCTCAAACCCTCTCGCTCCTTCTCGTCCGAGCAGCAAAGCCCAGAAAAAGGTAGCGTCTACTTTATACTTCGGAAACCAGCTCGTGGATTCATAGTTTCTCTCCCAGAAACAGCCTCAAATTGCTCCGACTTCCTATGCCCGCACTGCCCACAACGTTGCTTCGTCGGATGATCCTCGTGGTCGAGTCGGTCAGTTTCATCAAGGGAGCACTGTACCTACGCCCCATTTTCACCCTAGGACAACTGGCGAGCGCTTGGTTTCCATGACCCAAACCACCTTGTCCCTCCAGGAACAGAGCCCGATCTCCAAGCTTTGAACAATCCGTATGTTGCCGAATGACGCGCGAAGGAACGGCAGTCCGCTGTCCCACGAGCACAACGTTTGGTGTCTCCTGGTTCCTCCGGTGACTTTGATCCCACTCGTCCCGCGCCTTGGGATTGTCCCTCTCCAGATCTCGAGCACAATATTGACCCTTCCTTACTAGCAATATCCAAGAAAGCGGGTCAACACAGCGCAGACGCATGGAACGGTGAGCGCGAGTCGGGTGATGAGAACTCAGATGGGTATTATGACGGGAATGAGGAAGGCGGCATTGAAGAGTCGGATGAAGAACCTGTGCCCAATCGTCAGCACGCAACAGGTTCAAGTCCATTTATCATACATGATCACACCTGACGTTTATATGAAGGCTTCCGATTTGAGGAGGAGGCTACTCAACCAACCAGACATGTACCTCTTCCACCTGAGGACGACTTCGAATACTCTCGCGACGAGGCAGAGGAAAATGCGCTCGCTCTCTTAAGGGACCACGAGCACAAGGTAATCGATTTGATCCAGATATTTCAGCATCTCACGTCCTTCCAGTCTCCCGAAACTCAGGTTGACGATGTTCTAGAGCGCCATCAACAGAAGAATGGGCGTCCCCGTGCTCCCCATCCAGCAGAGCTTACTGCGGTGCAAAATAAATCCACAACCCGGGAAGAAAACAACAATGCTATTGATGACAATCCTGAGCGTCAACGCCGCGCACCTCGCCACTCCCGACGAGATCGCGACCAGCCAGCCCCGCCTAATCAAATCGGCCACTACGGACCGGTGTGGAAGGACTGCCTGGAAGAAGCGAAGATGGAATGTAGGGCGGTGCATGCGCTCTCCAATCCCTGGCCTAAATTGAAGATGGACGTGGATTCTCTCGCAGACAGCCTCTCCACGGTGGTCATGCAGTGGAATCAACGCGGCGTGCGCTTTGAACCTGGTAAGCAGTTCCTTCGAACATGTTGCTCTATTAATTTATGTTTTAGGCTGCTGGCCAGAGAAGAAGATGGCGATGGTACAAATGGTAAGCATCCTATCCATACCTGGAACATACTCTGAATTGTATTGCAGCTTTACGAAGACATGTCAACCTGGCGTTCCGAAATGAAAAAAGTGGCTATCAGCTCTTCCCCCTTATACAAGCTCGAACCCGCTCCGGAGGTTGAGTGCGATGATCATGTTGCATTTGCCCAGGACGCCGCCGCCGCCCTGCTCAATCGATCCATGTTTCTTAGGGATGGTTTAGATGAGAATGTACGTTCTCGTCTTGAATTATTACCCGTCTGATGAGAAATGTAGGGTAAAACACGAAATTTCGCTCACCCCGCCCTCAAGGATGTGATAACCAAATTTTTTTACACCGGTTCTTATTGTATCGCCCATCAACGTCCTGACATCTTCCGATCTCATGTCCCTAATACGTGTCTTGCAGCAACTTGTGCAGCGGTATCCGTTTGGGTTTGTCTGCATTACAAATGTATCTGACACCATTTGCTAAACAGATCAACTGTGTACTGGATGGTTATGCGAGGAACGGTACTGGAAAGAGGTTCCCAAAATTCTCGGCGAAGACGTATGCGTCAATATACAATGCTCTGCTTTCGCTGATCGAAGAAACATTGAGGGACGCTTACCATGGCCCTCGTCTTAATGACCAGCTTGCCCGCTGGGCACGAGAAGGCTGGTAGGTTATCCTTACGGACCTTTTATGTGTGATGTTTTGACAAATTTTCAGGGCAACTTTACAGCAAATTGATACTTCGATCGAAAGGCACGACCATCTTCAAATATCTTTGGATTGACGTAGTAGTACTACTAGTATCCTGTCGTATTGCATATTCCTGTTTTTGCTGTAGAGCCATTTACAATTCTACCCTTTTTGGTCAACTATAGTGAGATGTCTGGGAGTCCTAGTAGTGGTATGTGCAAGATGCACAGTAATTCATATCCTGTACATGTACATACTAATCTAGTGGTCTGTGATGAACTGTACAGAAAGCCACAGAAGTTCACAGTCTGTGTCTATCTGGGCAGAGCCATCCAGAATGGACTATCCTGGGAACTCTGTGGCTCTGTGTGGCACTGTCCAGAACTGTCCAGAACAAAGTGATTTGCTGATGTGCTGTATCCCCCCTATCATTGTTCTATCACCACTGCTCAACCCCAGGACTCTTCCTAACCACTGTGGTAGGCTGAAGAGGAGTCAATACCATCATCAATCGCATTCCTTCCCCATCAGAAGCCCTCCCCTTCCCTCCTGCACCTTGCCTGAAGGCTTGCAGCACATCCCCCTGTGGAGATCATATACCAGAACCGCAGAGGAAGACCACCACTCGCTTATTGTTGTCATTGGGTGTTCTGACCTCTTCCCTCACTTAGGCGCACAGCGTGCAGCTAACTCAGGGAGTCAGTAGATACCCTACAGACCAGTCAAATTGAATGCAATTTGTTTGTACAAAAGCAACAAGCAATGTAGGAATGCAGACTATTTGTACAAAAAGCAAGGTTTGTAGTCCCTAATTCGTAGTCCATACTAAAAGTTGAACAATGCAATTGCCGGATTTGTGACACTCTGTGACCAACTGTTACTCTTCTAGACATTCCAGGCCCCCTGACACTGCTCTTCTGGTCGGATCAATTCTCTTATTATCCCCCAGCCACTCCCATCAGTGGCACTGCTTCAG
>Ga0307518_10004387_pt1 | contig 10120 bp, 12 predicted proteins | sample 25_EM_MG_FD_203889 | JGI IMG/M metagenome (GOLD analysis project Ga0307518, IMG submission 203889) | Populus trichocarpa ectomycorrhiza microbial communities from riparian zone in the Pacific Northwest, United States - 25_EM | ecosystem: Host-associated > Plants > Roots > Unclassified | place...
AAATTTGAATCACAGCAATAATTTTAAATTTTAATGCAAGTAAAATGTGAAAGTAAAATTTAAAACTATCATTTGTCATTTTCAATGCACTATAAACGGTCGGAAAATCTTGAAATCCCCGGTGTGAAAGTTTCGATTCTCTTTTATAACCTACCTACACCGTTCGAGTTTGTGTTGTTAGAAGATGTCGCAACGTGCATTGGGTTGCGGGTTCAGACGTTCACGTTCCTCAGGGACTAAATTCGGTTCATTTACTGAGGAGAAGCGCCCACAAACATGTGGTAGCCTAAAGCTTGTGCGCTCGGGCCTCCTTGCCTCCCTACCTCTTACCTCTTGCCTCCCGTACCCATTCTGTCGATCATGCCGGGATCCTCACAAATTCTTAGAATATCCCGTGCGAGTTCACCCATTTTCACACTTTCCGTCATATCCAACCCCCTTGAACAGGTATTGAACTCCAGAACGCTGGCAAGATCGAATCTGCTCAGTTGAAAATCGGAGATTCCCAGTATGAGGTCCAGAAGCAGTGGGATAGTGACATTCCTAGTGCAGAGTTCAGTCCTCCTCTGTAAGGATCTACATATATCGTTTGCCGTACAATCATTGCTAATGCCTGGTAACCTACGTCAGGGAAGTACAGGAGCCCTTCTATCTATTGCTCAATAGGACATGGGTGTTCTGTATATGGAAATGGACCGGAAAAAAGATATCCTTTGATCCTTGTGAAGTGCTTTCCAATTCGGAGGATCATCGTAAGTCTGGTGGCGTGTTTCCCCCTCCACTCCAACTGAGACTTGGTTAGAATTCCGCAAAGTACAAAGAAATGTGACCGTTGTTCTTGATATAATCCCGCCTACTCAGTCAGTGAGTAATGTGCACCATACTAGTGTACATCTGATAAAGAAATAACAGCCCGATGGCCCAGCAATACGATATGCCCCAATACCTATGCACTCTGGATTACTAATGCCCTCTACCGAGGAAATTCTCAGGCAGTGTCCCCGGTGAGTGCAACAAATTAAGACTATTGGTGGATCGCAGTCTAATTTCTATGCGTCAGTTTTCGCATCCTGGTAATCGGAAAGGTGGGGTGCACTAGTGTCTCGCGATCTTGGTGCCCCTAACGAGATTTATTGATGTAGACGGGTGTTGGGAAGACTTCGTTGATCAATAGCACTTTTGGTATTGATGACGCTGTTGAGTGGGCGATAATCCACCTTTGGCTGCTACTAATACATCCATTCAGCACGCTGAACACGACAAACCAGGGGAGGCGAATATTGAGACACCACTGTTCTCCAAATTGAATGACCGTTTCGTACTGCATGATAGCAAGGGATTTGAAGCAGGCGAAGAGTATAACCTCTCTAATGTGAAGACGTTCATAGAACGTCGGAAGACCCATGGGGATGTCAAGGAGCAACTGCATGCAGTCTGGTGGGCTAATTGTCAATCATACTTGTATTTTCCTAACGGATACGACATTGTAGGTTGTCTTTCCAGATACCTCTTGAGAGTCTTGGCCAGCGGCACATGGAGGTTGGAATGGAAGAGTTCTTACAAGACAAGAACAACATACTCGGAAATAGTGAGTGTACATAGCATTGGGTTGCCTGTCAATGGCTCATCTTAATTTTAGTCCCCACTATATTTGTATTCACGAAATATGATAAACTGACCGAACACATAGAACGAGGATGGATACTTTCCGGGAGAGATTACAACGAAGAGGATGTCGAATTGGAGGCAGATCAGTATCTGAGACAGAACTGCATTCAACCTATCCAGGACCTTACGAAACAGAGTGACATCCCATACATCGCAGTCTCTTGTGAGTCTACAATACTTCACTCAAGATACTCGAAGTAAATCTTGTCTCAGCAAGAACTCGCTACGCGGGGACGCTAAAAGGGCTGACTGAACTAACCCAACAGAAAGTATCCGAGTACTTCACGCAACAACAGGGGACGAGGCCTTCCCCAGTGCCTACGGTTGCCATTATGGCTCAAAGATTGGTACCTTGGATGAATATCGAGGAATCGATCAAGTGAGTTCTTTCAAATATACACCACAACATGGCTTAATCTGTTCTCCAGTGTGGGGAAACGAAGTATGTCCGCCCTTACTGTGGAAGCGCACGGCTGACGTCTTTTCCAAAGAATACTGGAATGCTGTTTTTGCCGGCGCCGACTTTTCAGGCTACACGATCAAGGATTGTCTTGATGTCATTCACACTGACATTGTCAAAGTTTGGAATTTCTACGATCCCTCGGGAGTACGATTTAATCTATTGTCGTGTCTGCTGTCGCCATCGACTGACATCATTTACTGACAGATTCTCTTGTGCAAAAATTTCCGAGACTTCACAATGAGGGTGGTTAACACGCTTAACGAGAAGCCCACCAAAACAATCTCTCGCACTGATGCGTTTGCAACGCCTGAGTAAGCTCTTCCTGCGAAAGTTGATGCCGATGGACTACTCACTAGGGAATTGGTGTTCCACAGAAGTGGCAGTGGCATCGCGCTGGTAGCCGCGTTACCAGTCATTCTGCCATTTTCTGCTGGTGCAGCGGTCATTAAATGGGCCCGTGCAACCTACGAGAGAATGTGCGCATTTCTTGGCTGTCATTTCCATGACATTTACATTTGTTTCAGGCCAGAGGTACAACGGAAATTCATGGCGTACATTGTCGACCTAACACATGTCCTGGACATCATATTCACGCTGATAGTGAGTAGTAACGAGAAGAAACTCACGACCGGGATTATCAAGGCTGCCATCGTTTTATACCAAATGTCACAGAGGAGGCGGGATGTCCACGCCCATATCAAGGGATTGCCTATCGGGTTCTTTAAAGGTTGTGATGTCAGTGCGGAGATGGAGTCCATTGTCAAGTCGAGGTATATAACCGACGATGATTTGAAAGAGAAGGTTGAGAAGGTGACGCCAGCAGAGTTGGAAGGAGACGAGGATTGGGCTTCCCCTCAATCTCCTGGCGGCAATTTGGCCCAGTGATTACCCATACTCCCAATACCTGGAGGCATAAGATGTCCTTTTCCTTTCTCTCATGTTTCTGTTTCTTCCAGTTTCGTTGCAACTTGAACGATCTGTCCCCTTCACGCACACTGTAATAATAATTCACATCATCTACACACATGTTCTGTACCCACACCCTGTTGTACAGGAACTAACTGTCTTTCTATTGGCCACTGATTTAACCCCGACATCGACCTATTACACCAGCCCAGTTTTCCCAGGGCTTCCGGTGCTTGATCAGCTGAAGCTCTTGTCACTTGTGCCTGTGAGTCACTCGAGGGTAGCCACAGCTAGATGCAGCTATTATGCCCAGTTCATTGGTTTGATTACTTCCCAGGAATCCCTCAAAACATACTAGAAATCAAAATGGTGTTCAAACTTCAGTGGGAATATATCATCAACCTATAGGTGAAACCTCGGATTGCGCCACCAGTAACAGCCATTCTCGTTTATTCACTTTTCATTGCAAGATACATAGGCAACTTTGTGAGGTGACGGGGAACGATGCCAGCCTTTGCCGGGTTCAATGAGTGAGCCTTGAGGTCACGTGGTTGTAAGTGACGTTTACTATTAGGTCTGAGAGAAATGCGGCTAGTTTCTAGTAATGAGCGCCGTTCATATCAATGGGTACCATGTAGTCACAACCTCCTGACGAAAGTTCCGATTCTCGTCCATGTATAACATACCAACGCCCTTCAAGTTTGTTGTTAGCAGATAGGCTCGCAAATTGAGTTACAGGTCATGCTTGGCAGGCTCCGACTCAGGGACCGCTTCCGACACCATATACCTAATTGATGTGTTGAAGCGCCCACAACATGTGGTAGCCTACTTGTGCGCTCAGGCCTCCTTGCCTCCTACTTCCCGTCGTACCCCATACCCATCCTGTCGACCATGTCGGGGTCCCCACAAATTCTTCGAATATCCCGTGCGAGTTCACCCATTTTCACACTTTCCGTCATTTCCAACCCCCTTGAACAGGTATTGAACTCCAGAACGCTGGCAAGATCGAATCTGCTCAGTTGAAAATCGGTGGTTCCCAGTATAAAGTCAAGAAGCAGCGAGATAGTGACATTCCTAGTGTAGAGTTCAGTCCTCCTCTGTAAGGATCTATATCGTTTACCGAAAAATCATTGCTAATGCTGCTTAACCTACGTCAGGGAAGTACATGAGCCTTTCTATCTATTGCTCAATAGGACATGGGTATTTTTTATATGGAGATGGACCGGAAAAAAGATATCCTTTGATCCTTGCGAAGTGCTTTCCAATTCGGAGGATCATCGTACGTCCGATGGCGTGTTTTCCCTCCACTCCAACTGAGATTTGGCTAGAATTCCGCAAAGTGCAGGGAAATGTGACCGTTGTCCTTGATATAATTCCGCCTACTCAGCCAGTGAGTGATGTGCACCATACTAGTGTACTAATCTGATAAATTCATAACAGCCTGATGGCCCAGCAATACGCTATGCCCCAATACGTATGCGCTCTGAATTACTAATGCCCTCCACCGAGGAAATTCTTAGGCAGTGTCCCCGGTGAGTGCAACAAATTACATAGACTATCGGTGGATCGCAGTCTAATTTCTATGCGTCAGTTTTCGCATCCTGGTAATCGGAAAGGTGGGGTGCACTCGTGTCTCGTGATCTTGGTGGATCCTAACGAGATTTATTTATGTAGACGGGTGTCGGGAAGACTTCGTTGATCAATAGCACTTTTGGTATTGATGACGCTGTTGAGTGGGCGACAATCCACCTTTTGCTGCTACTAAAACATCCATTCAGCGCCCTGAACACGACAAACGGGGGGAGGCGAATATTGAGACACCACTATCCTCCAAATTGAATGACCGTTTCGTACTGCATGATAGCAAAGGATTTGAAGCAGGCGAAGACGATAACCTCTCTAATGTGAAAACATTCATAGAACGTCGGAAAACCCACGGGGATGTCAAGGAGCAGCTGCACGCAGTCTGGTGGGTTAATTGTCAATCAGACTAGTATTTTCTTAATGGGTACGACATCGTAGGCTGTCTTTCCAGGTACCTCTTGAAAGGCTTGGCCAGCGAATGATGGAGGTTGGGATGGAAGAGTTCTTACAAGACAAGAGCAAGATCCTCGGGGACAGTGAGTGTACATAGTAGTGGGTTGCCTGTCAATGGCTCATCTTAATTAGTCCCCACTATATTCGTATTCACGAAATACGATATGCTTATCGAAGACATAGAACGAAGATGGATCCTTTCCCGGAGAGACTATAGCGAAGGGGATGTTGAATTAGAGGCAGATCAATACCTGAAACGGCACTGCATCCAACCCATTGAGGACCTTACGAAACAGAGGAACATTCCATACATCGCAGTCTCTTGTGAGTGTACGATACTTCACCCAGGTTACTCGAAGTAATTCTTGTCTCTCTCAGCAAGAGGTCGCTACACGGGGACGCTAAAAGGGCTGACCGAACTAACCCACCAGAAAGTATCCGAGTACTTCGCGCGACAACACGGGATGGGGCCCTCCCCAGTGCCCACGGTTACCGCTATGGCTCAAAGAGTGGTGCCTTGGTTGAATATTGAGGAATCGATTAAGTAAGTTCTTTCAAATTCACACTACAACACGACTTAATTTGTCCTCCAGTGTGGGGAAACGAAGTATGTCCGCCCTTCCTGTGAACAGTGCTTGACTGACGCCTCTTCCAAGAATATTGGAATGCTGTTTTTGCCGGCGCCGACTTTTCAGGCCACACGATCAAGGATTGTCTTGATGTCATTCATACTGACATTGTCAAAGTTTGGAATTTCTACGATCCCTCTGGAGTACGTTTTGGACTATTATCATGTCTATTGTCCCAATGGACTAACACCATTTACTGACAGATTCTCTTCTGCGACAATTTCCGAGACTTCATGATGAGGATGGTTAACACGCTTAATGAGCACCCCACCAAAGTAATCGCTCGCAGTGATACGCTTGCACTGCCTGGGTAAGCTCTTCCTGCGAAAGTTGATGCCGATGGACTACTCACTAGAGAATTGGTATTTCGCAGAAGTGGCATTGCGCTGATAGCCGCGTTACCAGTCATTCTGCCATTTACTGCTGGTGCAGCGGTCATTAAATGGGCCCGTGCAACCTACGAGAGAATGTCCGCATTTTTTCGCTGACATTTTTATGACATTGACTTTTGTTCCAGGCCAGAGGTACAACACAAATTCATGGCGTACATTACGGACCTAACGCATGTCCTGGACATCATATTCACGCTAACGGTGAGTAGGAGCGGGAAGAAACTCACGACCGGGATTATCAAGGCCGCCATCGTTTTATACCAAATGTCACAGAGGAGGCGGGATGTCCACACCCGTATCAAGGAACTGCCTATCGGGTTCTTTAAAGGTTGTGATGTGAATGCGGAGATGGAGTCCATTGTCAAGTCGAGGTATACAACTGACGATGATTTGAAAGAGAAGGTCGAGAAGGTGACGCCAGCAGAATTGGAAGGAGACGAAGATTGGGCTTCCCCTCAATCTCCTGTTGGCAATTTGGCCCAGTGATTATCCATACTCTCGATACCTGGAGGCATAAGATGTCCTTTTCCTTTCTCTCTGGTCTCTGTTTCTTCCTGTTTCGTTGCAACTCAAACGATTTGTCCACTTCGCGCATACTATACAATAGTCACTCGCATCACGAGGTACACACAAATGTTCTGTACCCACACCCTGTTGTATAGCAACTGTCTTTCTATTTGCCACTGATTCACCCCGACATGGACCTACGCCAGCCCAGTTTTCCCGGGGCTTTCGGTTACTGCTTGATCAGCTGGAGGTCTTGACCAATGAGTCACTCGAGGATAGCTACAGTTAAACACGAAAAATTGTGTCCAGTTTATCGGTTTTGCACTGATCACTTCCCGGGAACCCCTCGAAACATGTACAGTGGTTTGTGGATCCATCCATGATTGTACTCGGATGCCAACGTACCAATAAACAGGCCAACAATTCTGTGGGACTCGAGAATCATGTTGCTTTACCAAGCAAGCTCTAGGTCTACGTGACGATCCACTCCCGAATATACGGAGTATTTGGTCGTCCCAGACAGACCTTTGGCGCATATCATAAACTTTCTGCCTACACTGCGACCAGAGCCAGCTGCCAGCACTCGAGTCACCCTCTGACACTGCCATTTCTCTTACTTCGAGCTTTCATGATAGTTATACTAGTTTCGCCTCGGATCCAGGACGAGGTCTCTCTCTCTCATAGAAGTGGAGATGGAAATTAGAGAAGAGGTTTGCACAAGGTAATTAGCCCCTGCTTGCACCTCAGATCACGTGTTCCTAGCCCCAACACCACGGCATGCTACGCACTCACGCGCATACCCGCGATGCGCCGCGCACAAAGCGTCAGGACATACACTAGGCCCACGCCCGCACTCGGTACGGACGAACTTGGTATCCTTCGCGAGAGCGAAGAATCCACAGAGGACACCCTTCGTAAACAGCTCCTCGAGAAGGATCGCGAGAACGACAAGGTAATGACTTGAACCCTCCCTCCCTCTGGCCTCGAATCAAGCACCCACCCTCACACAGCTCCAAGCGGCCATCCTCAATCTCCAAACACAGCTCCGGGACCGTCCACCCATCGAGACGATTCAAGAGCTCGAGAAGGAGTATAAGAACCTGGACCTTATTCTCCAGGGAACACAGCGGGAGAACGAGCGATGTATGGCTGAGCTCGATCGGTGAGTCTTGCTTTGGCCTCCATACTTGTCCTTTGTCCCATGTCCCTCGTGTACCATATACTGCCCTACTAACCAACCACCACCCTCCATGTAACAGCGTCAGAACGCGCGAAAAACTCCTAGAACAAGCACTAGCCAAACTTGCAGGCGAGAATTGGCAGGTCCGTCCCCATCCCATCCTCTATATTCTGCGCCCGTATCTATGCCCATATGCCACATACAGTCTGTGCTAGACATTGGCGCCTCTTCATCGTTCACTGCTCGTGCAACAATGGGTACGGCGGTCCTTGGTCGATCACAACCTCTGCTGGGTACAGAGTCGCCCGGACACGCTGCCTCACCGACACAGGCGTCAGCAGAAGCGACGCGTGTACAGATCGAACAGATACGTTTGCTCGTCTTGGGGATAGAACAGAGGATGGAGGAGCGCGAAGAGAAGCTGAGCAAGACGATCGAGCGAGCCGAGGCACAGGAGCTAAAGTGCGAAGAGCTGAGGAAAGAGGTACTGCCTGCCAAGGTGGCTGTATGAGCATTCGACTATCGACGTGGTTTTCATATTGTTCTTCGATCTGCATCTTCATCTTGTACACTACTATCATGCCTGTGCCATTGCCAATGTCCCTACGTAAGACGCACTGGAGTCGAAATTTAACTTCCACAAGACATCTGGCCAGGTGTCATCGAGTGCTCCCAGTGAAAAGTGGGTGAGTCGAGGCGACGCCATGTGAGAATCCGAATTTGCCTCATTGTCAAAATAGGAGAGAGCATGGCAGCGAGTCGATTAGAGCGCGGAGCTCCAACACTCATAAACTTTCCAGAATCCCCCTACTTCACGTGTCACCTGCGGAGCGGGGGGCTGAGTATGGATTCGGTGAGCATTATCTACCTGTGCCTTGGAACTAAGGCTCGATGGGGGATTCATGCTCGCAGATCCGAATAGCTGCAAGCCTGGACTCCGAAGGAGGCCATATGACTACAAGACACTTTGGGTAGTGAAGGTGATTGCCATCCTCATTGGAGCTCTCGCAATGAAGCAGTTGGCTCGAGCCATTCTTGGACATCAATATGGGCTACAGAGGAAGGAAAAGGACTAGCCTTCAGGGCTGACATGTGAATGGGAACTGCTTTGATGACTGTAGCTGAGACCTTAGTATACTGACCACACTCGCGGGAAGAGCCCTTTGCTTCCTAGTCGTAGGTGTCGACGTGGTCCGGCTTGTCGATGTGAGTTACAGAAACGCTCTTTAAAACCATCCATCCCAAACGCTTTTGACCACATCGCCTGGGAGGCGACCGAGAGGACAGTGACGTCGAATTTCCTCACGTCCTATTTTCTAAATCCGTGATTCAGTGAATCCTTCATGTTCGTCAGCTATACGGTTAATGGCTTGAGTAACATATGCTCATGGACGCATGTCGTCTGAAAAAGTTGGCAGTTGTTGATATGGTTCCGACAGCTAATCTAAACTGGCCGGGTAATCGGCTTTGTAAGGAGTCAGTGGTGCTTTCGATTCCCTTCCTAGCAGTGTTAGAATACTCACAAGAGGATGTGAGTGCATTTGTGGAGAAGACGGGCTCCGGAGCAGGTCTAGGGGAATGTCAATGAACTCTTGGTGGGTAAGTACTTCCTCCGACAACCGGAAACAATGTATGTACAAAGAATCCACTGACTGATGATCGCATGGCGGGAGAGTTCAGGGATTTCCATCCAAAAGTTAGACCTCGAGGGGGCCACGTTTTTGAGAATATCGGCAATCATTATTGATGATGAGGCCAAGGGGTCAATGAAAGTTGCCCAACTTCGGCAGATAAGGCATCGGGATATTTTGGATTGGGTGTGATAAAGCCATTCCACATCCACCAAGAACGCTAGCCAGTAGTAAAACGAACCTTGGCTCAGAATAAAGTACTACGGTACACCCATTCCCTTATCGCGACCTTGAGAGGACATAGACACACGCGTTTCGAAGAAACACCAACACCTGACAAGTTGCCCAGACATCACCCGATCACCTCGAGTCCGTCTAATGGGAATAGATGGACTCACACGATTCTGTAGTGTTCCGTATCGCTGCCAATCTGTAATAAATACCCCACACTGATCTTCACCGAGGTTTAGCGACAATTTGAAATACTACGGGCCCAGGGTTTTGCACGCGGACCGAGGGACGAGTTGACGAAGGCGCAAGTGCTGTCGGTCAGGATACTGTGGTACGTGAAACGACCGCGGTACAAGTGCCAGGTAAGTCACTGTGGGGGGTGAGAAAAGGAGTAAGGATAAAATATAGAGCTATAAAAACGTGGAGTCAGTCTAGTCCTGCGGGGCTGGCTGAGAAGCATTTGTTTCTTGAATGCA
>Ga0307518_10004388_pt1 | contig 10119 bp, 9 predicted proteins | sample 25_EM_MG_FD_203889 | JGI IMG/M metagenome (GOLD analysis project Ga0307518, IMG submission 203889) | Populus trichocarpa ectomycorrhiza microbial communities from riparian zone in the Pacific Northwest, United States - 25_EM | ecosystem: Host-associated > Plants > Roots > Unclassified | place...
TCCATAACGGGAAGAACCCACATCCGCCCTCCGCAATTAACTGTGCGAAGTCAAGGACGTATCGACCGAGCCATGTACCCTCCGGCTGGAGGGCCACCTTGAGCTCATAAGGAGTGACGACAGGTTTGAAAAATTCCTATTGGTGCGGACGGAGCCCTCGTACCATTCGTGATTGTCTGACAACAGGTACATCAAGCGTACCTTGGATTCGATGATGCTGTTCTCTGGACAAGCAGCCAGTACGAAACACTCGATTTCCATGAAGTTGGCGAGCTTAGCCGGGTTTAGTTTTCCAACGCTAATGGTGTAGCTCTTCTTCTGGGAGCGGCCAATGAGCTGGCGGAGGTAGGTTATGACGGAAAGGTACGATGCTGCATTTATTAGGGAAATGATACGTGTCGTTGGAAGTATGAGAGAGACTTACCAACGCCTAGCGTGCCGACGAGAATACCGAACACGTCTGCATCTCGCGCTTTTTGTACTGCTACAAAACGGCGCATCAGAAGTTTGTTGGTGCGCCCCGATTCGAGTCGAAGCTCGTTAGTTGTGGGGTTGTAAGAGTAGACCTGAAGGCCAGGTTCAATATCAGGAGGGTTAATACTTCTGGACTTAATCTAGGACAACGCACCTCATGAGAGGAGGAGGTCATCAGAATATTTGTGAGGGCGAGGCTCTCCTCGCCAATATAAAATACGATACTGTGGTCCTCGCCACTATCTGGGCTCTTTATATTTGTGCTTTCATGCACGCTAACGTTTCTGGAGTCTGTGTCGTCCGATTTTGGCTGGGAAGGAAGCGGGTCTGTTCTCATGGCGATATCGTCGTACAGAATTTGTGCGCCCGTCAGTGCCACTTTGTCCCGAAGTTGTTTGACTATCTCCCCTATGCAAAGGAGTCATGCTTCCGGTTGCTGTTAATGCCTCTGCTGCACACCTGCTTGATACGAATAGGCAACATCATGTCGTATGACCACAAATGACGGCCGCGGGGGATCTTTGGAGACAACTAAATGCGCGATCTGATTGACGCAGGATGTGACATCGATGGGCTTCTCTCCAAAGACGTAGATGACTGGAAGCCTGGAAGTCCTGTTACGTGTCAGATTCCACAACCCATTTCACTCGGAGTCGCTACTCACTGGCTTAGACAAGCGTGGCCATAATGGACCATGAGGTCCGCATCGACATGTTGAGCCGCGACTTCATCGACGCAGCAACTAAATTACTGTGAGACAGAAATACAAGAGGTACTTGCTGTTCAGCGTACCTCCCATACGAAGTATCTGCCAGAACATACAATTCCTGGTCATCATTCACGCTTTGCTTCAGTAGTCGATATACAGGAACGGAGTCGTGCAAAAGCTCATCCGGAAATTGCAATGCTATCTAACAAAATGTCAAATTCGCGTGCGCGATCCATAAAGTCACCACCGCTTGTGAGATGGAAACGCTCACCCGCTTGAAAGCACCGTCTTTGATCTGCTTGGCAGTCCTCTCGATCTCATAGAAGTCAGCGATACCAGAGGATGCAGGGCGCTGGGCTGAAGAGTGGGAGGTCACGTCAATGGATCGACTAATTGCATCTTCCCCGGATGAGGAAAATGTCGATTGTACTGTTGTCGTCATGTCGGTCTGGGGGTAGCGACACTGGCGGTTGGTGAATTGGCTGATGCGCAAACGTAAGGTTCGAGATCTGAAAGCAGTACTTTTGAAGCCGTCAACTGTCACCTAATCAACAGAGGTGTAAAGCATTTATCGCACTTCGACATCCGACTCAGTTCCCGGTGGCAATAACTTAGGTCCCTTAGATGTAGGGTAGGAAGTGTACAGTCTCGTGAAGTGCAAATCAATTCTACGTGATGTATAGTATAACCTGCGCACAGAAAGCATAGCATCATTAGGGGCAAACTGGGACGTGCTTGCCTGGATGCAAACTTGAACAGGAACGACGGGAAGCTGGCAGCCGCCATGCCATACCCAATACATACCATTGAGAAAACAAGAAAGAACCACAGCGAGACATTACATGAAAGGGGATCGCGAGAACATGCGGATATCGTGGTTTTCGGAGAATGATCCATTTGGTGGTCCGACTAAGTTCCGCTTGTCGTAGTGAATCCAGATTCTACATTCCCGCCTTTTCATTTTAATAATAATTGACTCAGGACCAACCTGGAACGTTCTGGAGCTGTAGCGGCCAGAATTTCTTGACCTTCCACGACCAGCACAGATCGAAATCAAGATTGCCCGGCCTTGGGCTCGAGTCCAACTTGGGGTTTTTAGCACGTTGAAACCTGCGTGATACGATAGCTGTTGTCAGAAACCAACGACAAGTACTTTACAAAAGAGAGTAAAAGAAGGATCCACATTGTAAGTCCTACACATAAAATTGCATGGAATATTTGCCAATCTCGGTTTGGTAGCATCTCGACATGTCGAATTCCCACCGAACTGCTGTACTACTACACACTTCAATTTGGGCTTGACTGTTTGCAAAGAAAGAAATCCTTTATGATAATGCAAAAATTTACACTGGAACAACCTAGATTCATGCCCCTTGTAAGTAACATGATAGGTGATTTGCTAATGAACCAAACCCTTACATCGACCTGGGGTTGAGTCGTTACAACAGTGGAAGCCCTGGCCGCAGCAACTGCCGTCATTGCAACTTGCTGTACAGGGGGTGAGTAGGATAATTACTAGTGGAGTTAAATATCATATAATTTACATTCATCACCAGAGCAAGTCAGGGAAGCACGCCCCGACAGTCTAGCGACCATTGCCATCTTGGCACTGGGTGCGCGCGCACTGTCGGCAGCTACAAGAGAAATGTGTGAAAAGAGCAGTAAGGACGCGATATCGAGGAAGCGGACCATGATTTTGGACAGTCAGGAGAAGAAATGTTTGAAGAATGGCCCCCACTAGCTGCATTTTATACTACATGGGAGGGGAACAGACCTGACACATGGAATTTCTAGTACATCAATATTCGCCGCACCTATCGGATTCTCCGTACATTTTCCGTGCTTCCTGGAGTTCTCCTTGCACATATCCGAGGAGCTTTTGTTTGGGTCATTCGTATGGGGGTCCAATGGATAGGAGGTATGGTGTCCTTGGTTCGGGGCTTCGTTTTGGGGTGGCGTTGTAGCTTGCACAAATGGCCCTTGTTAATGTTTCTGATTCGATGGCCAGTGGCTCTTTTTGGTTTGCTTGCAGTCCACTGCCAGGAACCAGCTCGCAGCATTTTCGTCTTTCAAATCATTGGGACCAGATGCCTCTTGTACAGACAACTTGTCTGACGTTTCACGTTCTCTTCACTCACGGCTGTCACCCTCCAAACTGGGAAGCGCCGATCAACAATTTGAATCTACTTTTCCGAAAGACACAGTCCTCGGTGGTAAGCACCTGTTTCATTGTTTTGGAGGTTTCCTTCCGAATCTGTAAGTGGTGCGTGTTTATCTCGTATATATGTCATGATACTCCTAAATTTGGCGTGCGCTGGATTCTGACCGGGCTTCACAAGGTGACCGCAGCACCCCGTTCAACATGACAACACAGTCCTGGGTAAAGTATCGATGGCTTTCATTTGGGAATGTTTAAGCGGGGAAAGTTTGAAATCTCGTCACTTAAAAAGAGTGGAAATGATTTCAACATCAGAGACCAGTTCCTTGAGACATCAAAGATTTCCTCGCGATCATCGCGATGCACGCTTTCACAAACCTCATTTTCGCATTAACTCTCATTCACTCCCCCGCAGCGACCTCGGCGCTCACTGGAGCGGAGACCCGTCGAGTGCCATCTCAGAGGACCAATGCCCTCGGCCCTGTGACAAATATCGAGATTGTAAACAAAACCATCGCCCCAGACGACTTTACTCGCTCGTAAGTCTTACTCCCTATGTCCCCAGGATGTCTGCTTCTGACATACCAAAGAACTGTCCTCGCTGGGGGCACCTTTCCTAGTCCATTGATTCAGGCACACAAGGTACTGTATTGTCCGTACTTTAACTATCCATGGTTATGCGCATGCAATCCGTTAGTAGCACGCTTTAGGAATGAGACAAGTTAAATGAATTGTCTTCTTGAATGTATGTATGGCATCTCAAACACCGACACTTTATGTAAACGAATCTCGGCGACATACGATTTAGGCAGCTTGTAGTACATGCAAGTATAGGCATTAGACAGTAAAATATGCAACACCTCGAAAAGAACAAGTGATTATACAGTCCATGAAAACCTTCAGAGAATCATAGAAGCACCAAATACAGCAGCTGCCACAGCGACTGTGAAACCACCAGCACTAATCAGTTTGCTAGCATTTCCTTTTTTGGCACCGAGACCGCCCTGGGGGCTGGAGCCGGAGCCTGAACCCGAGCCTGAACCCGAGCCTCCTGAGCCCGAGCCTGAGCCTGAGCCCGAGCCTGAGCCTGAGCCTGAGCCTGAGCCTGAGCCTGAGCCTGAGCCTCCAGAGCCCGATCCGGAGCTATCGAGCTACACGTGTAAGAAGAGGAGCAGGCACATGAGTGCACAAGTTAATCAGCCAAATAACAAGAAATACAGACATTTAATGAAGTGCCACAAGCCTCGTTGTAGCTTTGAAGGGCGGACTGGGCATCGGATTTACTAGATGGGTCATACTGGGCAATGCAAGCCAAGCATCCTTGTACGCTAGTTTGCATGGTGTGGGCACAGAAACAATTTTTGTCCTCCGCGCAGCTGTCCTAGAATTATGTCACAATCGCATTCAGCTCAAAAATACAGAGACCCATACACTCATTTTATCAATGGCCGCACAGGGGCTCTGGCACTGTTGTGGAAGTGCGTCAGATGAGCCCGAGCCTGAGCCTGAGCCCGAGCCTGAGCCGGGGCTACCGAGCTAGTACGCGTGTAAGAGGAAGAGACACATGAGTGTACAAGTTAAACAACCAAATAACAAGAAATACAGACAGTTAATGAAGTGCCACAATTCTTGTTGTAGTTTTGGAAGAGGGACTCCCATTCAGATTTATTAGAAGGGTCGTAGTTGACGAGGCAAGTAAAGCATTCTTGTGTCTGAGTTTGCATGGTGTGGGAACAGAAACAGCTTTTGTCCTCCCCGCAGCTTTTCTAGGATTGTGTTACAAGTGCATTCAGCTCAAAGATCCAGAGACACATACACTCGTATTAATAGCGGCCTTACAGGAGCTCTGGCACTGTTGTGGAAGTGGTTCATTGTCAGATGACTGTCGTACAGCAAGCGCATTGTACGGGTTCCCGTCAGTACCATGCACTGTTCAAATATGTTGAACTGTTAGTTATAGTTTATGGGAGCGTGAGCGAAAAACACACATTGTGCGGCAGCAGTGAGGACACCAAGGAGGGGGGCGATTTCGACCATGATTGTGTTTGTGAAAAAATCAGGTTTGTGTGTGATGGAAAGGACAGGGAATGGGGAACGAAAGACATGCTTAAATATACAGGGATTCAAAGGTGTGCCTGTGGACCATGAGTACGTGAATGATTCTGAATTTCTCCTGAAGGTAGGATGAACCGTTCCCCTGAAATGCAGGTACAGTTGGCTAATCCTACTTTTTCAAGGCCAGGATCGACGCTAGTACGCCAGAATCAGTGCCAAGAACACTCCTGCCGAGCATTGAGGAACTGAATTACATACGTTTGTTCACGACACAGACTAATGAGATTTTTTACGAAAGCTCCAGAAAATAGTAGTGACCCATCTTTAAGAGGAAACTTCAAGCCTCGTCCCTTTGCTTTGCATTTATTCACCTAGTGTATTGCTCTCTTGGTCCCTGTCTTTGTATTTGTAGCCCATTCACTGTCTGTAGAGCTACCTCCTGACTCGCCCTACCTAGTACGCCCCAAATGGCTATTAGACAGCTTTGATGTGTAGATACATACCGCGCTTTGGCATCTATAGTGTACTTATATCACCTTATCAGTTTTCGAATCATCGAGTCAGTCCGAACATCTATCAAGCCATTTATACATCTTCAGCTTCCGTATTATCATCATACTCCAGTTCTCACCTCTCGTCCTCTTGAACACCCGAACTCATACTTCCCCATTCACACCTGCCAAGCTGTTCTCGGCATTGGAAAGCTGCAAATTCGGGATCGCCCACAAAGCGCATGGAAGATGGGCGTCGAACTGTCAACGGCCCTTTGACACTCAGCGCTCACCTCCAAATGCGGGGGAACTTTGTCGGCCGATTAACGAGTGTGTGTCGGTCAATGCACAAACGCACCGCCACACTGTGACTGCTACAGATGCCGATCGTCTTCCTATCAAGTATTTCGTACATGGCCCCCAACGAGCGCAGTGGGCGGCTGAGCAGTCCATGAACTATCGCCCAAAAGGTCTGTCTCGGACTAATGGTATGAGAAATGTGATATTGAACAATTGAACAACCTCCCGACAGTGTCACAAACTGCTTACAGCTTTCAAGCTCTCAAGCCTCGCATGGCTGGCAAAAATCGAAGGGTGTGCATCAATAACTTCAGTGGTTTGCCAAGGGAATGGTTGGCTGTACAGGGAAATCCGGCGGGGCACTGGTAACGACTGTATTAACAATTGACAAGACGACCCTTGCCCAGGCTGTTTATGTAACAATGAAGGCAAGCCTTGAAGGAAATCAAGAATGGAGTTCTAGTTTCACTTGCAGTACATATTTATGATTGTTCAAAGCAATGTCGCATTTCGGGACATGAACAGTGCTTACTCACGATGTCGCCTGCTCGATTTCTGCAGTATACCTGTGACGGAATGATAGGATGTGAACAGGCATTCCCTGGGGAAAGGTTTCGTACCTCGCTTTCGGAGGAAGTCCAGAATCCAGCTAGTGGATCGTGGATGCGCGTGGTCGATACAGTAACACTTGCTGCAGGCTCCTAAGTCAAGCTGCAACCGTTCACCAGGTTCCCTACGAATGCATTCGTAGTATGACTATTAGTCTTCGTGTGCAGTCAGTTCGTAGTATAAAATATATGGTGGGTCAGACCAGTCCCCTTCCATGTAATCCTTGCCAAGGTCGCGAAGGTGCTCCACATGGACCTGTGGTGATACTCTAATAACTGTGGCGGACAGGTTGTCCAACTTGGAGATTTGAGAATAGATGAGAACTCGAGCGGCCGAAGGCTGGTCTTAGGTTTCTCGCGCCGCCCTCTTGGCAAGGTCACGTCAGTTACGTTGACACAGTGCGATAGAATAGAGGGAAACGGCATAGCAGGTGTTCATAATTTTGGCGATGATCCAGCTCCTTCAAACGACTCGCCACCCGATCTGACATGACGACAGCAGCAATCATGGGGAGCCTTCGCCTCTTCAAAGTCGGATAGCTCTGCAGTGATTCCGGGATAGAGAAGCCCAATCAGGTCCTCGAACGTTTTCCTTGTCTCCGGCATGGTAAGAATAGGAAGTGACTGAGAGTCAAAATGTCCTTGAGGATGGGACTGGAGAGCGAGAGAATGCATTTTTTTTATTTTTTATTTGTAAGTGCCTGAGGGCGTCATGCCCTACTACTATGTCACACTAGTATGCTGTCTAAATAATTAGCTAATAACGAGGGGCCACCTGTGGCCTGACCGCTTCCAGGGCCTGAGTGTGTGCATGCCCAGTCCGCCGTTCCCGCCGCGCAGGACGTGATTCAAATTGTCGTCTAACGGTGGTAAACTGATGCCTGTGTCTAGTTCGTTGTGTTGCAGGGTATAGACCATCAGACATTTCGGGTGACCGACTGACCTCTTTTCAGCGTAGTTACGAGTTACCTCACGGAGGTCGCTTTTAAGCGGTCAGTTTCGTTGACGTAGCACAGCAGAATCTTGCTTTCTTCGTGGTCTATGCAGAGCATCTTTCTCCTCACTTCTTTCCAGCTTGGACCTATATCACTCCCCACATCCTCCACCACGACCACGCTCAGGCCCACGACAATGAGTACATTAACAAATGTATGTACTCTGTCTCCGGCTACCCACCTGGGCCGTATTTACTGACAGCCATCAGTCGTTACCGATTGACCTTGAATATGTTTCCCAGTCTGGCTCGCCTCTCCCGCTCAACTCTATGTGAGCTCTGTCCCTGGCTACCCACCGGTTCCGTATTTGTAGTCGTGATCTTGACTACTCTCCCAGTCTGGCTTCAACATGGATCGTATCCAACTGAAGCGCAACGCTTCCCCTGCAGGGCTGGAACTGCGTCGTCACCGCCACCGCTTCCGCCGCCATCGTCTCGCTCTCAACGTCTCTCGTGTGGTCGTTCGATCCTGTCGGCTGCGCTCTCTAAATTGGCACATTCCTCAGTATGGATGCATCGACGTTGTCAACCTCTCCAACGCTGACTCGTCTCCATCATCCAGCGGGTCTTGGTCGCTCTCGAGTGCTTTCGGTGCATTCTGATGTTTCCTGGCTAGTCTGCAGCCATTTGCGCGTTGTTCCCAAATGCCTGGTACATCCGTTTGTGCTCTCGACGCATCCGCGTGGGATCCGAGTCCGTTCGGTTACTCTGGGCTCTCTTGCACTTCCAGCAGGTGAGTTTGACAGTTCTGGCTCATTTCGCGGTGTTCTGACGCTTTATGGCGCGTTTCTAGGTGTTTTCCAACGTGTGAGAAGTCTATGCACATGTTCGGCATGCCCGTAGGGCTCCTGGGCGCGCCCAACTCATTCACATAGCCATTTGTGCTTCTGGCAGATGGATCTGACGGATTTAGCTCTGCTGGGCGCATAGTGACGTTCTTCAGGGTGCTTGTAGGCATTCTTGTGCGTTGCCCAAAGATTGGCACGCTGGTGTGCCCTCTCAAACCGTCTGTAATCTCTGGAGTGGGTCGACTGGTCTGTTCACCCTCTCGTGCCTCCAGTGCTCTTGGTGTCTTCGCGCTGACTCGACACATTACTGGTAAGGGTTTTTGCGTTATTGGGTATGCTTGACTTGTCTGGATGTGCGCTCGACGCGTTTGCATGGGTTACAGCACTTGTCAACGTCGCCCGCCTGCACCCACTTGTTTCCAACGCTGTACCTGCGTCTGGTGTGCTATCCAACTCTATGCATCCAGTTGTATGACTCGTGTCGCCTGCTCTCCAGCTCGCATCCTCAATGCTCATTCGCACGCATGTACCCCCAGCGCGATCGCTCAACTCCATTGATGGATGTCAACTCAGGACCATGCAATGAATTCTGCAGGTAGACGAGGACATAGACTCAGATTCCCCCTTCTTACATGACCTAATCGGACGAAGAATAAAAGGAAACCATTCAAGAAGAGCATGTGGCTCTTAAAAACGTATGGGAAGAAGTCTTCGGGAGAGGCAACTTCATCTGGTTTGGCATAGCTGTCATTATATTTTCGCTGCATGAATAGTGCGGAGAATTCTCTGTGGGCTATTACGCGCCTCAAATATTTGTATTAAAGTTTATTTTATAAACTCGGGGCAGCATTCTAGTCTGACAACAAGCACGTAGACCAGGAACACAGGAACAAAGAACTCTTCTCTCTTCTGGCATCTGTGGCTTCGTCAAGGCAGTGTCCGTGGCGACAGCCATCATACTATGCTGTACAACAAGTCCGGCAGTCATGGTCAACTGGCAGTTTCACAAAATACACAATTCTACCAACATTTTTACAACCAGAAAACAACTAGTGCATGTTTTGAAGTACTGCGAGGTTGAACGAAGTTAATTTTTTTTGAAGATGAAATGAGCAAGATAGTTAAAAAGCTGTTGTCATGCCCGAATACTGAATGGCGTCACCCAAGTGTCACATGCTGGCTGAGTTTGAACTTCTCTCACAGGTGGTGTCACTGTCTCAGCTCTGATGGGGCTGCTTTGACTTGTGGGTCGAAGGGAGGTAGTGGCCGATTGGGCAAAAAACATGCAACCTCTGATCCTACTTATGAGTCACAGATACAAGCATTGAATGGTCTTGCCAGTGGACTCTACAAGTTGGTCTCTGCTGCACTTGTGGTGCTCTTGGAATCTCGTGAGAAGGGACTGTAGTCTGTGGAAGAGTTGAAGACTCGCATCAAAGACTACTTTGTTGATCTCTCACATCCCAATATTGCCCAAAATCCTCTTTTTGCAGTGCTTTTCCAAGCCAGAGTGAAAGCATGCAGCTGCCGACTTTCTGCACC
>Ga0307518_10004389_pt1 | contig 10119 bp, 7 predicted proteins | sample 25_EM_MG_FD_203889 | JGI IMG/M metagenome (GOLD analysis project Ga0307518, IMG submission 203889) | Populus trichocarpa ectomycorrhiza microbial communities from riparian zone in the Pacific Northwest, United States - 25_EM | ecosystem: Host-associated > Plants > Roots > Unclassified | place...
AAAAGGAAAAGAGACGAATTGAAGGAGACCCAATTGAGTTTCTTGTATGAAATAATTGTGTTTGAACCAATGAAAAAAGAAAACGAGTTTTAGGATTTCATTCGTGCATCTTGTATTGCCAAACGGAGTTATGGAGTAAATTCTGGATTGCTTGTGGTTGCAGACTATCTCAAATACTGTTGAAGAGAAGGCAAGATGGGTTTTCAACAAGTTGAAAGGTACGTAGAGAATTAAAGTAGCTAAAGCAACAGGTATTCTTGAGGAAATGACTAATGATGCACCGCGTTTGTTTTTGTGCACCGATGATGTTTAACATGCCACTGTTTTTTTTTTATTTCAATGTCTTTGATATTCATTCTCCACCTCATTGCGGATTGTTTCAATTAGATACAAGGTTTTGTGTTCATTTAACTGCATTACTGTTTTGAGAGGCACTTGAGGTGATACAATGCTGTCATTTGTAGATCAGAATTCTGGAGAATGTTCTGAAAGGAGAATCTTTTATCATTTGTATGTTCCCTGGCTTCATTTAGTGATTGTTGCTTTTTAGAAGAAGTTAGATAACCATGAGACTGGGCCAACAACGATACATGTGATGCCCACAACAGTTTTTACAGTATATGCGTGATTACACATTTGCAGTTCCACTAAATTGCTCGATACATTACAATCTTTAGAGAATGTTTTGCAATCCCCTTCTCATCTTTAATATGCATTATTACAATGGATATTACCATTTTGCTCGCAGAATTGAGATCCTGAAACTATTTAAAAGTAATTAAGGGCTCTATTTCTTCAATTGACTCGAGATTAATTAATATGGGATGGTTAACAAGGACATCAATTTTTAAAAGTTTCTTTCATTATTGAAGTCGTCTCCCATCGAGCAATTTAGTGGAACTGCAAATGTGTAATCCCCTTCTCATCTTTAATATGCATTATTACAATGGATATTACCATTTTGCTCGCAGAATTGAGATCCTGAAACTATTTAAAAGTAATTAAGGGCTCTATTTCTTCAATTGACTCGAGATTAATTAATATGGGATGGTTAACAAGGACATCAATTTTTAAAAGTTTCTTTCATTATTGAAGTCGTCTCCCATATGGGATGGTAAACTGTATGTTACTTTTTTCTGCAGGAAAACCACTAAAAAGTTTGCCAGATCTCCTCCGAGAATACAATTTGCCACCGGGACTTTTTCCCCAGAACATAACTTGCTATGAATTCGATGAATCAAAGGCCAAACTGATTGTGTACTTGTCTTCTGCATGTGAGGTCAGCTTCAAGGACTCTTCTGTAATTAGGTATGCACCTCGAGTAAAGACAATACTTACGAGGGGAAAGCTGACAGGTATTGAGGGAATGAAGACAAAAGTGCTAGTATGGGTTAAGGTTACGAGTGTGGCAGTTGAGAGCTACAAGTCTGATAAGGTTTGGTTTACAGCTGGTGTCAAGAAGTCTAGGCCTAAAATTGCATATGATGTACCACAGGCTGCTATCAGGGTTGAGGAATTTTGAACCAAGGATGTGGAACACCATCATCTTCATCCATGGTCAATGCTCGTATTTTTAGTCATTTTTTGGAATTTAAGCATAATTCGTGCTCTGTAATCAACGGATGAAAAATCTCTTGCTATGGATGTAATATTCGAAATCCAATTGCCTCTATAATGGAACTTGACTACGCGATTGCAATGAGTTTGAGATTTTACACTAACCATTATTAGCGTTTCTGCATGAGTGCATTCGTGGAATAAGGATCGTTGAGAGCCAAGAATGATGACATGTACACGATCACACTGACGAGAGCTTTGGCCATAGATTGCCACGGAGGAAAATCGACCTGATGCACGTGATGGATGGATACAGCTGAGCAGAGCGCACTTGCATCATATGGTCGATAGCTTATCCGCCTTTACTAAAGATTTTCCATTTGATACTGGGCATAATGGATGGTGTTTATGCCATCTAAAGTCTAAACACCACATGTAAATTCCTCATGCTGGCACATAATGTCCTCCACGGGCAAATTGTGACACTTCTTGTAGCTGCAAGTTTTCCAACTAATAGCAAATGTCACCACTTTGTTTCAATCAACAAAAATAAAAATAAAAATGAAACCCGTTTTGATGTTGCGGAAAGAACGGCACCCTCATAACCAGAAGCAGACATTTGCTTTTGAGGCGTCAGCCCAAGATTATCAGGACGGTGAGGTCGTTACATGCCTCACCTATCTCCAGTCAGAGTCTTAAGGTTCTACCAGCAGCATTGCCCCCTGCTGCAATCATTACAATAAGAAGCTGAACTTCGCTGCAGGTGAATATGTTTCCATATTGATTTCAAAAGAGAAACTAAGCGTTCAAACATATTGTCCACATAACTGTTAATACATAGCCGTGCGGTTGAAAAGGTTGCCTTTCTGAATTTTCTATCAGCTAAAGTGACTACAAAATGGACACCAGAAACTCTCCACCACGTTCTGTACTGCAAAATAAGATCATCTATTACAGATGTATATTGAAAAATTGATCTGCTCTACAAAAGATTGAATTGTTAATTTTCCATTTGGCGATCCTAACTTTCTCGTATGCCAGGGTATATCAAATCAGCTATGTATCTGCACTTCATCCTTGAACTATCTCATAAATTGATATTATATTCTCTATGCTCAGCAGGAATATAATGCACCATTCCAGAAGATCAGATCGTCTGTTTTGGATAACTTCTTGAAGGAAATGAATGTTGTGCTGCAAGAAGGGAGAGATGGGATGAGAGAGCAGCTCCCAGATGAATATATCACAATAACTATCACAACAAATTCAGAGACGTGAGATGTGGAAACTGTGCTTGTGGAGATTATTGAACAATTGCCAGATGAATAGCCATTAATTTACTACTTGCAGTCCAACTGCAATATTTTGGAGGAAACCTGAAAAAGTCCTGAAAAATACTGCAAACCAATCAACTGTCTACTCTCTGTAAATATGTCTGCTTATTTAAATTTCTTTACATTTGATGAAATATTTCAAGCATCCTCTCATTCATGCAACTGCACTATCTCCAATGAGCACCACGTCTTATATGCTCTTTCACGCCTAACTCTCTATAAACACAATCACCACAATAACCGTACACATAGCTATTTAAAATTCAGTAATAACCAAAATCCATAATATTCATCAGGTACAATAAAAGCAGATGCGTACCTCTACAAATTTTAATTTGTAATCCAAACTTCCAAAGCGTTGAGTAACTTCATACTCCTCCCTGAGGTACTCATATATTTGAGCATATTTTGCATCCCTCCAAGCAATTTCAGATCTGGACAGTGAAAGAATAGAACTGGTAAAGGCTGCAAAATGCATGTTAAAAAATCGCAGCATATACAATGCTGTTTTGGACACTTCTAAAAATTCATCAATTTTACAATTTCATTATAGTCAACCTGTAACCTGCCTTTTCTAACTGAGGCTTGTCTCAACACTTTTTCTTAGATAAAGGAGTCTACACTTTAATGAGCAATGAGATTCTGTGAGGAACCTGAAAATATAATGAGGCTGAAGCACACGCACATTCATTCTCGTAATGATACCAGACTAGACCGACAAGGAACTTAAGAACAGCTTATTGAATAGCACTAAAGAACATCAACAGTTTATATGGCCTGTGGAATCATCATAGTTTGAACCAACATCCAAAGGATCCAATGCAGAACTCCTCATCTAAGATAAGCAGATTCATTCAGATGCCAGATGCGTTTCTTTAAATTGGAGACAACACTACCCAAGAAAAAGAAGATTCTTTTCTGAAAAAGTTTCCTGCTCTTTAAAATCTTCATGCTTCTTAATGACTGATGACAGTAAACATATGGGGAAATGGAACCGAAACCTAAAAGGTTCACTGGGTGCTTAACAAGAAGATCTTACTGAAATTTCCTTACAGCACATGGTTTTACATCTGAAAGGAAATTAGATAATAGAGTGTGTGAAAGAGACCATTTAAAATTATAATATGCAAAGAGAAATTTAACAAGCAATGGTAACAATGGAGTACCTCTCAAAAAGACCGACTTTTAGAATCACATCAGCTAGATTTGAATTAGCCTTCCCAACAAGTTGAAGGAGCTTTTTCCTGTCCATTGTGAAAGTTCCAGTTTTTTCCATTGCACGATTTATGCCAGAAAACTCTTCAACCATCCCGTCAACCTTAGAGAGAGAGAGGGAGGGACAAAAGAAATTAACAATTTACTTTCAGTTTAAAGTTCCTCCAATTGGCATCCCATTCCAAATTGTGCTAGCCATTTTTCAATAATAAAAAAAAATGTTTCACAAGTTGAATCCTGACATCCAAATGATTAAAGCTTCAATTACTTGAAATCTGCCACACTGTGTTTTGAACAACCTAATGTCTTCTTCTACCATGTAGATTTCGATTTACATCATAAGTAAAGGATACAAATGCAAGATTACCTGTGAAACAAAATAGTCCAAAGCTATGCTTTGCCCAAGCACACTTCCAATAATGCGAATACTATCAGTGTCTAAGGTTTTGAGAACGATGTAATCTAGACCTCCCTGCATGTCCTCAGCCAGAAGTGGTTTCTCTATTATGGCATAATCTAATAAAAGAAGAAATCAAGGGCCAAACAAGAAATCATTCATGTATTCAGAAATTATCAAAAAGTTAAAGTGGTTACAAAACAAATTATGGGGCTGACAGAGCAAAACTTGGAAAAATTGAGAGACTAATAAAGCCATGAGAGTTCGACTCAACTCAACACAACCAAGCCTTGATCCCAAACTAGTTGGTGTTGGTTATGGATTGCGATGACTGTCCTAAATGCGATTCTCATCTCAATCATTAAAGCGCAGAATGTACCACATTTGCACAATATCACAAAACGTTAAATATATCTACTAAACACGACAAACAAACTAACTTTTCTGTTTAAATAAGACAAAATATAGGATCTTCTCAAAGAAATTTACCATCTTTCCTCATCTCGGAAAGCAATCCAGAAGTGTGCCTCCTTACTATTTCCAGGTACCTTTCAACTTCATGATCCTCGATATTAAATAGAACAGCAGATCCATATTGGAATACAACCATGTATCGGCAGCTGACATACCCTCCTATTCCAAGTGCCTGAATTAAAAGTCAGATGGTATAAGATGACAATCAACAAATCGGCTTGAAAGGCATAAATACATGTTAGAAAGGTTTTTTTTTTTTTTTTTGTTAAAATCAGGATCTGATCTTAAGTATACATGATTCCCACCACTTTTATCCATATGCACAAGGAGGTAGAATGTTTGGAAAACTAACGAAGCTCAAAAGATCACAAAAAAAAAAACTACGTAATTGTTTTCAATCAGCTTACACTAATGTCTGAAGAGAAATTGAAAAATCTGAGGACAGTATAATTTGTCGAGCGAGAGGTAGGAGGAACAACATTGCTTAAATTCTCTGCTTGCATGCTCTTCAAATTAATACTGCCAAAATCACGAATCTGAGAAAACCAAACCATCAAAGGAAAAAAAAACACAGAACCACAAATGTAAGAGCAACATAAAGCATGGAGAGGATAGCACGTAACGAACCGAAGAAAGACGCTCGCTATCAAAAACCAAAACCCAGCAACATAAACGTAGGCACTTCAAATCATCACCTTTTAGTGACCGGACAGTCAGTACAACAGACACTGTCTCTATCTAGACAACATTTTACTAACATTAAAAGAAGTCTCTCAGCAGGGGAAAAAACAATCTTTAAAGAGGGTTGTTGCATGTCGAAGCCTAGTTTAATCCAAGTCACTTCATTTTTGCAAACAAACACAGTAAGCCACAAATTTCAGCCAATAGAAACCCACCAAAGAAAAAAAATTACTAAGTTGCAGCAAAAAAAAAAACACATTTCCAGACACAGAACAAAGAAACCGTTAGGGAAAAAAAAGAACATTAATAATATAAAGTGGCAGACCTGGTACAAAGGAAGTAAGCTTTGACGGGAATCTTTCCAGTTTCCTCATCTTCTTTAGGTCCCAAAGGATAATTAAGAGCCAAATCATGAGACCCGGATTCAATTTCATTGCTATAAACCGAAACCCGGGAAGGGATTGCAGAAAATGGCCTGAATTTGAAGCCACGGACAGTATGGATTAAAGGGTGTGAGCGATTAAGAGGTTTGGGAAGGTTAGGTGAAAGAAAGTCAGAAGCTTTTGTGGTTATGTGGTCGAGGAGAAGAGAAGCAGTAGCTCTCCACCTGCTGCCCATTCACTTTGGACAGGAATGCTTCTTTCTTTTATTATGGGAGCTAACAGTTCTTTAGTTTGGAAAGTAGAAGGTTATGTTAGTCTGTTGTGAATTGTGAGTGATAGATCCATGCCCTATTCTTTGGCCTCTAACTTTCTTGGCTCTAGCTGCGCCTTCTACTCCACTCCTCTGATTTTGTTTGTTAACAATTATGGCCCTTTATTTATTCATTTTTTATTACTTTCTTTGGTCATTTTACTGTTTTGTAACAAAATTGCATTTATGATAGGGTTTTTTTTGCAGTTAAATATATTTTTTAAAGTATATTTTAAATTGTTTTTGTTTTTTCTTCAAAAAATTATAGAATTGAATCTTATTTATGTGTTTTTTTTTATGATCCAAGGAAGGGGGAAATTGAAGTACCTTTATATCTCGTTATACTCAATATTCTCTTGCACAAAAAATTATATTGAATTTGATTTATATTAATGGGAAAATTTATTTACTATCAAATCTAAGTTAAAACTCACTTTTCAAATAAAAGAATGGATTTTTTGACGTATAATAAATCGATGTTAAACGATTAAATATGTCAAGTATTTTTTTTTAACTAGATTACTAATTAACTAAGACTAAATTATAATGATTTAAAAAACATATTAATTTATTGTATTTAAATTAATAAATTTTTATGAATGTGAATTTTAAAACTTGAATTCGATAAATTAAAAGAGACCATGTGAGGATTTGATCGTATAAATTTCCTATTTTAAATTAGAGACCATGTCTTTATTAAGAGGGGAAAAAATCATTTTTTATGGTAAAAATTAGGGTGGGGACTGGGGAGTACTCAACTACTATGATGCCGTTAATTCCGAAGTAAGACTTGGCTATTAGGTCTACAAGAACAAAATAATTGCAAATTAAACCATATAAAAACGCCGTCGTTGGAACAGGTAAATAATATATCACTCCACCCCAGGAAGGCAGCGTGAAACAGAATTGCCACTCCGCGAGCAAAAACATAGCAGCGAGACGGTGTAGGTGCGAGCGCCAGAGAGAGAGAGAGGAAAGAGAGCTTACAAAATCGGAAATGGCGATATCAGGAGATCTGAGGGTCTCAGCGACACTGGCCTCTTACTCTAAACACCTTCTATGCTCTTTGCCTCCCTCGAATTCCAAGGTCTCCACTCCGTTTAATTTAGCTCCACTCGCTTCTGTTTTCACGTGTGTTTTGTGTGCTTCCCATGTTATGTCAATTTATCTGTGTTGGCTGGGGAATTTGAGAAATACTTTGGGAAATGAGATGGGGAAGATTGGGGTTTTGGGTTGATTTTTGAGGGAGAACTGGCTGTTTGTTACTAAAACGGGGGCATATAAATATCATTTTTTAATTGTTTATGGAGGCTGATAAATTATGGGTGTCCTTTGTTGTTTCATTTGATGATCTGGGCTGATAGGTTTTCGGCATACAAGGGTCAATGCGTATGTGATTATGTATCATTTAAATCCGTATGCAATGATTTACAATAAAGGAGAAGAACAGAAATTTAGAAAATTTATGGTTTGGAGAGGTGCTTAGCATTATGTATTTGGCACCTAGATATATTTTGAAAGTAGATTATGGTGAAGTGAAATTGTCAAATAAATGACTTCGAATGCAGGTTTTATTTCCTGAATTTATATTTACATGCTCTAAGGTTGTTCATTTCATGTTTTAAACTTGAAGAAACATTTGTCTGATGTTTTGGATACACTGAGTTGGGTTAGCTTTTGATCTTTCCACTCATAATATCTTGGACTGAAGAATAGAGAGGCTTTCCAAAGCCATATTTATGCACACTGACACATTCTGATTACTACTCCAGGTTTCATGTATGAAACTGTAGAAGTCTCATCAATGGGAGTGGCCCAAATTCTCAAACTTTCAGAGACAGAAAAAACAATAAATTAAAATGGGTTTCAAGCGACAAGATCTTTGCTTCTATCGCCAAGATTTTCTGTTTATTTCAGCCCCTCTCCGTGACTAGATTATGTGGTGTTTTAATTTGGTTTGATGTGGATTGCCATGTCAGCAGATGCTGTTCACATGAACACCTTGTTAGCAGGCATCTGATGAAAGGCTTAATTGGTTCATTTTGAAGAGTTGAGACACAACAGTGAGAAATATCAAATTTGGAGTGCCGGGCTGTTTAAGTTGAGGATTTATATACTAATTCTGCATTTATTTACGGAAAAACAAAGACTTGGATAGTATGCTATGGTATAGAGAACCATGCGATGTTCAGTAAAATGAGACAGCATAGATACAGGATGACCAAATGCTCTGCGGGTAGTTGTTACAATATTTGTGTCGGAACTACTTTAGTAAAGAGAAAATCTGTTGCTCTTGTTTTTTACATCTATGTATTTTTAGTATTGAAGAATTTTTGGCTGGCAGATTTTGGCATGTGTGTTGTTTTATGTCTCACTATAGTTAAGTCTTTTGCTCTGTAATATATAGGTAGAGTTCCTAGGCTTCCTCAATGGAGGATGTGGCACTTCCCAAAACATGCTCAAGTGGCCTGGCTTTAAAATACACGGTCACTTTAAACGATCTGCTGGGATTGCTGAAGATTACCAACTGTCCTCAACTGCAATTAATCAAGAAGCTGAAAGCCTGCTCCTAAGTGCCGTAAACATGAGCTTCTTTGAGCGTTTAAACTTGGCTTGGAGGATAATATTCCCTTCACCAACTCAAAGAAAGAGCTCAAATGCAAGGATTGCCAAACAGCGTCTGAAGATGATTCTCTTCTCTGACAGATGTGCAGTTAGTGATGAGGCAAAACGGAAAATTGTGAACAACGTTGTGCATGCTCTATCAGAATTCGTGGAGATAGAATCACAGGATAAAGTTCAGCTGAGTGTCACAACTGATACAGATCTTGGGACGGTGTACTCTGTGACAGTGCCTGTACATCGGGTGAAGCCAGGATATCAGGAAGAAGAAGAAAGTGGATCAATAACAAACATCGAGTACAAAGATACTGGAGAAACTTCTGCTTCTGTTGATGTTCGGTTTGATTTCTACATCCCAGATGAAAGAACACGATGAATTGTAAGCTTAAATTTAAACAGAGGAGGGTTTGGCTAGTATCAAAACTTTTATCTTTTTCATATTTGGACCTTTAGCCACGAAGATAATCTCACTCCTATGTATATGTGAAACTCCTGTTGAGTGGTTGAAGATTTTTCTCTTTTTGAACTTTCTCTTCGATTTGGCTTTTTGCCTTAATGACGCTGGAGCATGTGAATTGGCATCCTAAAATCATTTTAGTTTTGTGTGTGTGTGTGCTTGTATGTTTTATTGATCATCTGAAGGTAGCCTGTCAGTGTGTTGATTGGTGATTTGAGCAATGGAAATGATTTGATGATTGTTTGTGATGTTGATTAAATTTCTAGTCCTTTGCCAATCAGGTTTCAAACCAGATATGTAGTAGCAACACAAACCTTGGATCTCTATTAAGTTTTTCTTTCACATATCTTATTATGTCTTTTTAATGTGCTTGTGAGTTGTACGAATTTGTTGAATTTTCAGGTCTTTCGTTGTGTTTTGTTTAATTTTAGAATGGTTCGGTTCCATCTGAGATTAAGGAATGTCTTTCAGGGTTTCAATGCCAGTGACCGCCATTCGAGATACTGAAAGATACAATGCTGCCATCTCCACTGATCAGCTTTCCTCGAGGCATGGGAGATGGTAGTGTTTACTTCAGGTTCACAAAATGGAGATTGATGAAGCATAGACGTTGGAGTTGGTTGGTGTGCTTGTCTATTCAAGTATCGCCCAAATTCCAGTGTCAGGAGAATTATCACAATTTCAGTTGA
>Ga0307518_10004390_pt1 | contig 10119 bp, 6 predicted proteins | sample 25_EM_MG_FD_203889 | JGI IMG/M metagenome (GOLD analysis project Ga0307518, IMG submission 203889) | Populus trichocarpa ectomycorrhiza microbial communities from riparian zone in the Pacific Northwest, United States - 25_EM | ecosystem: Host-associated > Plants > Roots > Unclassified | place...
ACCGGTGCCATGCCACAAGGCAGAAACTCACCATTTGGTTGAAGCTGACTTATGAATTGTGTAGATGTAAGTGACATGATGATATTAATTATTAAGCTCTTATAAGTATGAGATGTAGGGTTTTTTTGGACTGGAGATTAAGTTACTAGCAATTTATTAAATTAGGGTTTCTACTCTGAGCTAACACAATGCCATGTGTGGAAAACAATCCAGTCAACTTGTGATGAATTGACAAAGTACATTAAAATTGTACTTGTTTTGGCACTTGGTTTCAATTCTTAATTTTATCCCTCACGCGTCTTATATTTCATGATGGTTTGGAATGTGGTAGCATGCATATTCACGTACACTTGATTTGTTCAATATATATATTTCTTGAAACATCCTATTTTTATTATCATTTTGTTCAATATATTTCTTCACAACTCCTATTATTATTATCATTATTGTTTTTTTTGGTAATTAATTAAATCGCTTATCCCATGCTTTAATTTGGTGTCATTCCTTCCTCCTCTTATCTCTCTTTTCGAAATCGGTAACTAAATATTTACCAGAACCCTTCTAGTTAGTTTGTGCATAGAATGATGGAAAATGCAAGACCTGCGGATTCTTGCTATCACCTTGCTCCTGTTCTTAATTTTCCTTGCATTAAATCAAATTCATGTGTGCTTACCTAATTGCGTCCATTCAAAAGCATCGGGGTATCATCAAACTATGTGACATGGGAACGACCGAGATAAGTCGATATTTATAACTTGCATTAATTAGAAAGTCTATGATGAAAATTTAAGGATGAAAGAAAAGTTGTGTCATTGTGTAATCGAGGACACGTTAATTAGATCTTCTAGTAAAAAAAAATTATGCAATAAAAAATGCCACTGGCCATGTTAATGTTCCTCAAGGAAGAAAAGGATCTAATGACTTTAATGTCGAAATGGGAAAGCCCGGGCCGGCTCAAATATAGGCATGGACTGTAGATCGACAATTTGGATGGAGAAAACAACGGAAAAACAAATGTTATAGAGAAATATAAAATCATTTATTAAGTATAAATTTCATCTTCCTTATTTTCTTAATTGAAACAATAAGATTCAACACAATATATATAGCTATAGGTCTGTATGCACAGTTTTGAATTAAACAAGATTTTACCTGTTAAGAGCATTGTAAAATTATTCAATGGACTTCACTAGCAACTTGAACTCAGAGATAAAAACGTTCTTTGACAAAGAAAACTAAAATTATTCCTAAATTTTGAATAAAAAGCACATGTCATATGATTTTATGTAAAACTAAAACCAATCGAGTGTGTGTGTGTAGGATGGATCGAGGAGTGAAATTCATGACATTTTCTTTTCTTTTTCATATCCTTTTATATATATAAAAGGATAAGTGTTTGCCTTAGATTTCGTTCTGATGGGGGCTTTTATTCGAAGCTTGTACTTGTACAATGTCATGTTAGTTCCATGTGGGTCAATGGACGTCATGCCTGTTACTTTTTTTCTTTTCTGATAAGCAAAAGGTTACGAAGGACAAAGAAATAGAGTTTTGTCTGCAGGTGTATATAGGGGAGCAACAAACCACAGAAGACAACCCAGACCTATCGAAAAAACATTAATTGATATACAAAGGGAAATCCAATTCAAGATCAAACGATAACGAGCAGAGAGGTCTACACTAGTATTGGAACTTGAATTTGCAGCAAATTCTTATCGCCATCATCAGAAATCTCAAGTAAATTCCATTTGAAAATCCACTAGCCTGTGAGCTTTCAATCAATCTGTCACCCTCAAGCAACAATAAATCCAACCACTAACAGTCTAACATATTCCATCCCCATGCCTATTACTAGTACAGATTTCTTTTTCTAACCGCTGCTTTCTAAATTAGTTGCTCTCAGTGACGTAGTCCTATCATTGCAGACAAAGCCATATTGGGGAAGTGAACATAAGAAGAACAAAGAACCTCTATGTGCTTCGGGAATCGCACATACAACAGTAAGATAAGAGAAAACACGGTTTCTAAAAACCCATTTGTTCCGAGTGAAGGGATATATTAAATATATATATAAATTCTTTTTACCTTGAATGAGGAATAATTTTCCTTTAAGAGAACCCGACAGGGAGTATCTATCTTTCATGCATGTCCCTTTTCTTCTTTACTACTATGTGTTTCAGGGTATCAAAATTAAGGAAGAGGACAAATTACTGTAGGGCACGCCTCCCATTATATTTGAATGCATTGTATCAGCATGACTTGATGAAACACATAACATAAATCTTAATTAAGATTTTGCCTCGCCTGATATCATAGTTTTCTTAGAACCATCGCATGGTTTATATTTAAAATAAAAGCAATTTTTAGCTGGTTTTATGGTCTATGCTTTTGATTGATGAAATGTTCTTTATCATCGCTGAACCAGAAACTCGAATTTTCATCCCATTTCGATAATATCAGCCTATATTCTTACACACGCGTATATATGTAGGCAGACTATCAGTAACCTATTTATAGTAACCAAATAAAATATATATCACTGCGCTAGAATATTGGTGATGTAGCTAAGATGAGAAACATGCAGAGGTTTCTTTCTCTTTGTTGATGGGAAAAAAAGATGGTGGTACCACTACCTTTATTGGTCGCAGAGAAAAAAAATTGGCCGCTGCAAGTTGTCAAGAAAGCTCACTCTCTCCACACAGACACAAAGAGAAAGAAGAAAAGCTAATAAAGCCTAAAGGAGAGGAGGAATGAAACACACTTTCATGAGTGCACATATCGAGGAAGCTTCTACCTTTATGCGCACAAAGTTAAGGGTCTTCCTTGCCTCAAAATCTACAGCATGAGTACGTTTTATAATAGATTTACTTTAATTTACATGCATAATGTGAGTATTATGATCCGTGGTATATATGATTACAACAAATTATGAAGGCACCAAAAAAATATAATATAACAGGGTGATTGAGGATGTTCAAAGTAAATTAAATCATTGATTTGCATCCTAAACAAGGCACCTTGGATTCTGTTTAACTTCCTATTTGATACGTTCGGGTTCTAGCTTTGAATGTTTGCTAACAAAGTGCTGCCTAGAAGCTTTTTTTTTTGTCCCCTGTCTCTCATGCTTTTAGGCACAGGATCGAGCTAGCTGTGGATAAAAATACGGCTGGATAGGTAGAGTTTATGCTAAGGATTTTGACTGGCATGCACTGTTTGCTGTGTTGATCGAATAATCCACTCCGTGTAAATTTTTTAGAGCTAAATTTCAGTAACCATTCCCGAAATAATGTAAACCACACTCGTTACCTTGTTTACAAAAATTTCCCTCATTAACTTATCTTGGTACAATCAAATTATCATGATATATCGGTGTAATTTATATTTGTTTTTAGTTTTTACAAAAATGACCATATATATCAGCATATCATTTGAACTATGTACAGAGATCATCTCTAATTGTGTACTCTCTCCGTCTCATATTTATTAATTTTTATCAATTTCTAAAGGTTAATATAAATTAATTATGATCAACTTTTTTATTAATTCAATTGAAAATTTAAATTAGTTTTTAGAAATACTGAAGTTTATATTTTATAACTATTTTTAAAAAATAATATAAAAAAGAAAAATTAGCAAGAGATATATTATATTAACCTTTGGAAAGTCTAGAGGCCAGAAACACTGCGATGGTGATGGTATTCTAAAACACAAGATATATTAATAAAAGTTATTTCATATTTGAGATAATGATTAATCAATATATTCAAGTACTTCAACTTCTTCTTCTTAATCTAAAGAATTCTAGGTTTATCATAAAAGTTTTGAGTACTTGCAAAAACAGTCACAATCGAGGGTATTTATATGAAAAAAGATATTAAATGACTTTAAAAATCTTAAATTTCAAAAATAAAGATGTTTGTTCTTGATTTTTAAGTTTATTAATGCTCTGAAATCTAATTATTTTTATCTTAAAAAATAAAAAGTTATAAACCTTTTACCTGTATGGTTCAGAGAGTATTTATATCCTTCGAACCTTGTTATTTTCATGAAAAGAAAGAGCTAGAAAATCCTCTATTTTCGATGATATTAATAGAAAGCAAATATATCTTACATGTCATTAATGAGATAATAATTATGATAGGTCCTTTAAGAGACATTGTATATACCTATAAATATATAAAAAAAATCATTGTTTTAATATGAATAATTATTCTAGATGGAGAGGCATGACAGTTTATTATGTCTTTAACACTTATATTATAGAGGATTATTTAGGACTGGCATAAAGCCTTAGAATTTGATAATATCTAAGTTTTTTGAGTCTGGGATATTTAGCAAACCCATATTACATTGAACTTAGCTGATTGTCAAGCTCAAGTATCCTAAGTCTGGTATGGTTGTCAGACCCACATTACTTTGCACTTGACAGACTGTCAAGTTCAAGTGTCTTGGGTCTGGCATGCTTGCTCGACTCATATTACCTTGGACTTGGCTGACTGCCAAGTTCAAATATTAAAGGTCATGTTACCTTGGATTTGACTATTTGTCTAGTTCAAGTATCTTGGGCCTAACATATTAGTCAAATTTATATTTTCCTGGATTTAATATGGATTTAACTGATTGTCAAGTTCAAGTATCTTGGGTCTGCATGTTTGCCAAATCCATTTGATTTAAGAAGATTTTTATAAATAAAAATCGTAACAAGAAGTGTGCAGGTTTCTTTAGAAACAAAAGGAATTAGAATTTGAATGTCAATGTACAGTGATATTGTGGCAATATATATATTGCCATGGAGAACTTAAAAACAAGGATGGTCTGTCTGATTTGAGAAATAAAAGGAATTGTCATCTGTATAACTGTAAGTTTAATTATAAGATAATCGAGAATGATAACTAATTGTTTTGTTTTTTAGCTAACTGTTTCAAAGAAATTGATAATGAAAATTTATTTCTATATATAAAAACTAATAGATATTCAATATTATATCAAATCGAATATTTAATTGGTGTGGGAACATAGGTTTTCAAAGACTTTTGAAGATATGAAGCCAAATCCTTATCATTAGCAAAGAATATTTAATTGGACGTAACAGGAGTTTAATGTGCTCGGCCCAAAATCTGAGGGCGTTCTAAGCTCATGGATTTATCTATGGGCCTTACTACACTTTATAATGGGCTTCAAGGTGCTGTTTTTTCGGTAAACGAGCTAAAGCCCACATCTTTTGAAGTCCTGAGGCCATCCAGGGTAGAAGCTTTTGCTATAACTTACAACTACCATGATTTTATGAAGGTGAAACTAATATTGAGCTTACATGGGATTTCCTTCCATATCTCACATCGCCATGATCATGTCCTGTTTCTGATAGAAATATGTTTGCGCTGCTTCTTCTAGCAGCTTTGATCTGTAGGCTTGCAACGCTCCTCCTTAGTCCCAAGCTTCTCTCGTCCTATAGTCATGGAGGTGCTGTGAATATACGAAACTCTCCATGTTGAGCTTCTCTGAGTCCTCAATTAAGCTCCCCCCAGTCCAATCTTTATCCCCTTCAAAGCAAAACCGCGTTTTTTTTCCTTGAGGGAGAGTTTTTGTAGATAAATTTGTTTTTTAAAGTGTTTTTTAAATTATTTTTTATCTAAAAATATATCAAATTTATGTAGATGATTTTAAGGTGTTAATGTAATAAATAAATAGATAAATTATTATCAAATACACCCTAAATTGATAGCTTGAAACAAGATAGATCAAATACTCGCAAGTGTGTAACATTCATGAGTGGTAACTCAGCATATATAGATCTTGGAAATTTATAAACAAGCATGAATACAATCTTTCACCTAGCTATTTCTAGATTAATTGACGCGTAAGAATATTCAATAACTTTTCAATATATTATTCCATCCCAAGCTAGAACTGGTTATTTTTTTCTTCATGACTTGGAAAGCAGCTACATACTACACTTGAAGATTAAATACACCACAAAGTACCCACCGAAACTATCAAAAACATAGTTAACGCCAGTTAATCACGGGGACGCGTCAAAGATATCAGCGGGAGGGATGAAATAGTCCATGGAGAGCCCTGGCACATTGAACACAACATCATCAATCCTCCACACTTCTTCCATTCTAGTCCTACTATGCTGAACAGACAACTCCTCGAATCGAAAAACTGTAGCGATTGACCTTCCTTGATGAGCAATTAGCACGCCATCTACATCTCTGTAGTCCCCGATACTGCTTCCTATGGTAGTCTCCCAGTAGATAGTTTCGTTTTCTGGGGTTTGTACCCTGGTTAGATGGGAGTCCTCCAGGTATATTAAGAGACCACTTTTTTGGCAAAAATAGCCATAGAGTACATGCCTGAGCACTTCAGCTGGTCCTTCACTTCTTTCAAATACAGCTTCTCTGTCTGCAGCTACTTTTAAAACGAAGCAATCATCCTCGCCGATTCGTTTCTCACCTAGGCACTGTGCTTTAGCGAATAAGTTGGCTGTATTCTTTGGATCTAAGCCCTGGAATATCAATCACCACAAGACTAATAAATAAGTACATGTAGAAGAGGTCCAAGTTATAGACATTGTAGTGTTTGAATAGCACATAATTAGAAGCAAGGCAGGTGCCAATGGGCTTGAAGCTCAGCCGGCATCCAGGCGTCCCTCTTCTAAAAGATCTCGGCTTTAAGCCCTTTTTTTTATAATAATGGAAAAAAATGGAGACAAGGTACACGAAATCGAATGAAAGAATGAGAAATTAAATCATAAACTTCAAAGAATTCAATGAAATATTGGTGATTACTTTGAGTCTTTTTCTTCTTGTTTGAGAATGGAAGGCAGCAAATTCAAGTCTTGAACAATTAATTAGTAAAGAACGATGACGGGGGAGGTCCAAATATCTTTGGTACTTCCATACATGCTCTCCCTCTCCCTGAGCTTTTACATCCTGGCCTTGCTATTCCAATAACACATGAAAAATATGAAGCGTATAGTAATATGCTTTTCATTCAAGGTGGACAAAGTTTCAACAATTGGGGCCAGCGATTCCTCTCATGTACTCACAGCAAGCGAGGAAACAAATACAAAATGGGGATGGCCACACTCCTAATTAAGAGCGTATGAAGCAGTTATATTCCTCATGGCTAATTCCGAGTCTTGATTTCTTTCGTTCTTTCTTTTTCTTTGTGGGTAGGAAACATGGCTTCGGCACAAAAAGAAACTGCAAAGAAATGTTTCTCATACGGGCATGAGCATTAATTAGCACTAGATCTACATCTACCAAAGGAAGTAGCCCCTCAGGAGATATTAGTATTTTTAAGTCCACCAACATAGTTTCTAATTTTTAAAGTCCTGAAGCTCACCGTAATTTCGAGAGAAAAAAGAGAAAAGGGAAACCACGGCCAAGGGAACAAGTAGTAAACGAACAAAGAAGAGGGGAAAAGCCAAGAAAAGCAAGGAGCTATATTGCAATAAATCTGGTGCTCTTCGCTAAAGCGCTAAAAAAGGAAAAGTTAAAGAGCAAAGGGATGATTATAAGCTGCAATCCCAAGAAACTGTATCTGAACATGATCAAAGATGACGTCAAAAAGAAAATCACGTGCCATTCCTAACTCAGTGAATAACGTGAGTTTCAAAAAAAGCAGCTTGTCTGGTAAAGCATGAGACAGTCTCTGTATCATGCCGGATGCTAATACATACACGCTACCATTTCTCGGGATTGTGATTTTGGTCTTCTATCTCCATCCTTTTATGTTTGTTTTGTATGTAGATTTGAATAAACATAAAGATTTCATTATCTTCAACCAAAAGAAAAAAAAAATCATCGGTTCAAAGCATGGATTAGCTAATAGAAGTTCTGGGTTTTAAACCCTGTTGCTTTTTTTTTCTCATACTCCTGCCAATTTTAGACTACTAAATTCTAGACTAATTCTTTAATTTTTATAATTAGAATTACGGTGATCTCAATGTTTAATGGGTCAATTCCAATCCAAATATTGAATTTGATGCACTGGATATAGACTGTAGCTAGTACCTGGATTATGCGACGTAGAGGGCGTTGGGGTCCTTTGGCAGCATGAGTACCAAGCCAAGGAGTATGCCGCCACACAGTCTTCCCATCGCTGCCTGCTATGACTTTATTTTCTCCAACGACCAATTCAAGAGACCACATCCCTGGCAACATTTGCCAAAGAACAAAGCACCCACTTTCACCACTTCTAGTCCCCAAGCTCTTCACATTCTTTCCTGATGAGATTTCCGTCTCACAACGGACCATCTTCACACTCCCTGCTGAGTACATGTTTTTCATGCATTTTTGTTGCTTTAAACACCCTGTTGATGCCAAGTATTGCTGTATGATATAATGCGCGGCAGAATTTTCCTGTGACAAAATAAAAGCTACGTTAATTAGCAAATGGAGTTACAGGAAAGAAAAATAAATGAAAAATTTAGATAAGTAGAGGTGCAAGAACTTACAATGGGTGTGTTCTTAATGTGAATGCGATGGATGGGGTCGTTAACTAGAGGGATTGGGGCTAGAGGGCAACCCAATACTCCAAGTAGAAGCCTCAAATCTTGTCTTTTGGCTGGAATGCTCCCATACAAGGAGACTGTAAAATTGTTTCCTGCAGAAAGACCCCTTTGCAATCGAAACCATTCACGAATTATTTCCCATGAACTTTCCTTTTTGTTACCTTCTTCTTGCATATCGGGGTCCGGACCTTCTAGCAGTGGAGTTAAGGTTTGCGTGCACCATCTTTGCTTCCATCTAGCTCTCGAGCCCATGAATGTATGGAAATTAGTGCTAATTAGCAAGTGAATACTGTTGAAGATGATGAGTGTTGGGGTTGGGAATCAGTATAAGTGAGCAGAAGTTATGTGTATAAAAACAATCGCCATGGCTGGGAGTTATAGCTAGGGATCAGAAGGAAGAGACAAAAAGGAACAGCTTATCTGTCCAGCGGCAGATGATGGTTTTATTATAATACAGGCTTGGGTGTTGGGATGTCTTTCGCTTTATTCTTCTCTTCTCTTTTAGAGTCCTCTTGTCGTTTTACTACTCTTAAGGATCCTCTCGAGCGACTCCATGCGAGGGGTCCCAGGAGGATTAGGCTATCTCTTCCTTTTTCTTGAATAAATATTTAGGTCCTCTTTGTGGACCCTAGGACATACCCTACAATTTGGGTTCCTAATCACCCCGGTCTCAAGGGGTAATCTTCCTAGGAAAATGGTACCACACCACCATATCAGGCTCATTACACAAGACAGAACTGAAGTCTTGGCGATTGGTCCACGCAACATCGAAAACATTCATTATTCCATTCCATCCATTTATTTATCTGGGTGGATGCAGAAATTACCTCAGACTTCGATAATCTTTTTAATAAAATAAAATTAAGAATCCCATTCTTTTAGAAGAGGGATATCTGTCCGATCCAAAATATACAGAGTCTCATAATGAATAAAAAACAGAATAAATAATATTTGTCCTGGTCACTTCATGGCAAGTCTGCCGTGAGATTCACTGGTAAAGGCCATCACTTCCGCGGTTCTTTGATGGTATTTTATTTTTAAATAGTTTTAAAAAATTTTAATTTTTAATTTTTAAAATTTTTTTGATAGGTTGATGTTAAAAATAATTTTTAAAAAATAAAAAAATATTATTTTAATATATTTCTAGATAAAAAATACTTTAAAAAATAATAATTAGTATATTTAGAAACACTCCAAAATTATTTGAGTAATTCGTGGAACAAATCTTCTCTGGTCAATAGATGCAGAACATAACTGTGAGGGGTAGTTCAACTAGTCAAGCCTTGGGTTTGCTCTCCAATGATCACGAGTTAGAGTTTCATCGGGGCCACAGATTGCTTACATGGTCATTAATTTCAGGACTCATGGGATTAAACGAGGTGTTCACAAGCTTACCTGAACATTTATATTAATAAAAAAAAGATTACTGGAGGAATAATCTTAGGTACGTAACCTAACTTGTTAGATTTTAAATTTATTATTTAGATATTATTAATTAATGTGTTACAAATCTAAAATTATTAAAGCCTTATTTAATCATTAATTTTAGTTAAGATGCTAATAAGCTTTTCTGAAAACCATGGCTATAAAAAGAAAAGATT
>Ga0307518_10004391_pt1 | contig 10118 bp, 6 predicted proteins | sample 25_EM_MG_FD_203889 | JGI IMG/M metagenome (GOLD analysis project Ga0307518, IMG submission 203889) | Populus trichocarpa ectomycorrhiza microbial communities from riparian zone in the Pacific Northwest, United States - 25_EM | ecosystem: Host-associated > Plants > Roots > Unclassified | place...
TGTTACTGTCTGACGTCTCCTCAATTTTTTTTTTTTATCAAATGTAAGAATATATTAAGATCAAAAAGAGCAAGACTAGCTTGTGATACAAGCTGGAAACCAGCAGAACTGTACATACACCGGCAAAGGGAACAGACTCCCTTGACCATAGCAAAACACAAGAGGCGAGTGCTGGGGAACATGCTCCCCAGCACAAGCCAGCCACAAAGTTAGGATCCCCTATACACTGATCCAGAAAAACAACCTACCATCCAAAAAGCTTGGGAACCAGGCTCCCACAGTGACAAGACAGAAAAGCATGAACAACCCTCATGCAAAGCAAAATAAAATTCAAAAGCTTAAGGGAACATCCTCTCATTAAGCCGAACAAGAAGATTTCCAGCAGCAGACCAACAGACAGGCAAGACAACAAGCAAGAGGAACCAATCCATCACACCAGCCGAACATTCCAAAACAGGCCTCATCTAGAGGGCCTCTCCCAGGAGAACAGCCGGCAGCAAAAGCATCACCAGGGACTTCAACCCGCAAGGAACCACTCCTAGCAATAGCAGCCCATAAACAAAGCATGAACAGCCCTCATGCAGAGCAAAATAGAGAAACAGAAAGCTTAAGGGAACATGCTCCCACTAAGCCGAACAAAAAGAATCCAACTGTGGGCCAGCATCAAGCCTGAACCACTGACATCAAACCAAAAACATGCAGCCTAAACATGCAGCCTAAACCCCACAGCAGGGCACACCAGGATCGGATGTTGTCTCCCCCTCTGGAGAAACCTCATCAACAAGGCAGGAACCAGCCCCCACCAGTAGGACCACAAGCACCTCAACACAACAACCTGCCAAGAAACAGCAGCAAGCAGAAGGACCCCACAACAGGGCTTAAACACATCATAAACATCCAACAGAAAATCCGACCAGAATAAAGCACCAGCATGAGACCCCACAACAGGGCTCAAACATAACAGGAATCTAAACCAGCCCCACCAGCAGGGCCACAAGCACATCAAGCATCCAAAATTCCAACCAGCAGGCCAAAATCCTGCAACCAGCTGACAGAGGAATAAACCCCTGCAAATTAAAAACACAGAATGAGCAGCTATAAAGGAGTGCCAGAGCTACTCATGGACATGAGGACTATGGCCGGGCCTTTGAGTTTGCGTTTCTCAATAGGAGTGCCATCAGAGGTGACAGCAACTCGGTTTCTTGTAAGATATTGCCTCCTTGTAGTCTCATTTGTTTAACTATATATGGAGTTATAGAACTCCGATTCAAGTGACATTAGTCCCGTTGGAAAGCTAAGACATAAGCTTATAAATAATATGATTAAGAAGAACCCAGTTCTGCATCTAAGATAGTCAAAATTTCTCATTAACAAACAGTTGGATTGTTACTGTCTCGTTTTTGAACTGTTACTGTCTGACGTCTCCTTAGATTTTTAGCTATATCTAAAGTTATAGATCTCCGATTCTAGCAAAATTTGTCGCGTTGGAAAACTAAGACATGAACCTACAAGTTATATGAATTAAGAAGAACCCAGTTCTGCCTCTAAGATAATCAAAATTGCACATCAACAACCACTTGGAATGTAACTGTCTCGTTTTTGAACTGTTACTGTCTGACGTCTCCTCATTTGTTTAACTATATATGGAGTTATAGAGCTCCGATTCAAGTGACATTAGTCGCGTTGGAAAGCTAAGACATGAGCTTACAAATAATATGACTAAGAAGAACCCAGTTCTGCCTCTAAGATAGTCAAAATTGCTCGTCAACAAACACTTGGACTGTTACTGTCCAACTGTTACTGTCTAATGTCTCCTTAGATTTTTTGCTATATATGGAGTTATAGATCTCCGATTCAAGCGAGATTTGTCGCGTTGGAAAACTATGACATGAACCTACAAGTTATATGAATTAAGAAGAACCCAGTTCTGCCTCTAAGATAGTCAAAATTGCTCATCAACAAACACTTGGACTGTAACTGTCTCGTTTTTGAACTGTTACTGTCTGACGTCTCTTCATTTGTTTAACTATATATGGAGTTATAGAGCTCCGATTCAAGTGACATTAGTCGCGTTGGAAAGCTAAGACATGAGCTTACACATAATATGATTAAGAAGAACCCAGTTCTGCCTCTAAGATAGTCAAAATTGCTCTTTAACAAGCAGTTGGACTGTTACTGTCTCGTTTTTGAACTCTTACTGTCTGACCTCTCCTCAGATTTTTAACTATATATGGAGTTTTAGAACTCCGATTCAAGCGAGATTAGTCTTGTTAGAAAACTAAGACATGAGGCTACAAGTTCTATGAATTAAGAAGAACCCAGTTCTGCCTCTAAGATAGTCAAAATTGCTCTTTAACAAAGAGTTGGACTGTTACTGTCTCGTTTTTGAACTCTTACTGTCTGACCTCTCCTCAAATTTTTAACTATATATGGAGTTATAGAACTCTAATTCAAGCGAGATTAGTCTCGTTCGAAAGCTAACACATGAGGCTACAAGTTCTATGATTAAGAAGAACTCAATTCTGCCTCTAAGATAGGCAAAATTGCTCTTCAACAAACACTTGGACTGTACTGTCTCGTCTTTGAACTGTTACTGTCTGACGTCTCCTCATTTGTTTAACTATATATGGAGTTATAGAACTCCGATTCAAGTGACATTAGTCGCGTTGGAAAACTAACACATGAACCTACAAGTTATATGAATTAAGAAGAACCTAGTTCTGTCTCTAAGATAATCAAAATTGCACATCAACACACACTTGGACTGTTACTGTCTCTTTTTTGAACTGTTACTGTCTGACCTCTCCTCATATTTTTAACTATATATGGAGTTGTAGAACTCCGATTCAAGCAAGATTAGTCTCGTTCAAAAGCTAACACATGAGGCTACAAGTTCTATGATTAAGAAGAACTCAGTTCTGCCTCTAAGATACGCAAAATTTCTCTTCAACAAACACTTGGACTGTAACTGTCTCGTTTTTGAACTGTTACTGTCTGACGTCTCCTCATTTGTTTAACTATATATGGAGTTATAGAACTCCAATTCAAGTGACATTAGTCCCGTTGGAAAGCTAAGACATGAGCTTATAAATAATATGATTAAGAAGAACCCAGTTCTGCATCTAAGATAGTCAAAATTGCTCATTAACAAACAGTTGGACTGTTACTGTCTCGTTTTTGAACTGTTACAGTCTGACGTCTCCTTAGATTTTTAGCTATATCTAAAGTTATAGATCTCTGAATCTAGCGAAATTTGTCGCGTTGGAAAACTAAGACATGAACCTACAAGTTATATGAATTAAGAAGAACCCAGTTCTGCCTCTAAGATAATCAAAATTGCAAATCAACAAACACTTAGACTGTAACTGTCTCGTTTTTTAACTGTTACTGTCTGGCGTCTCTTCATTTGTTTAACTATATATGGAGTTATAGAGCTCCGATTCAAGTGACATTAGTCGCGTTGGAAAGCTAAGACATGACCTTACACATAATATGATTAAGAAGAACCCAGTTCTGCCTCTAAGATAGTCAAAATTGCTCATCAACAAACACTTGGACTGTTACTGTCTCGTTTTTGAACCGTTACTATCTGACCTCTCCTAAGATGTATAACTATAACTGGAGTTATAGATCTCTGATTCAAGCGAGATTAGTCTCGTTCGAATGCTAAGACATGACGCTACAAGTTCTATGATGAATAAGAACCTAGTTCTGCCTCAAAGATAGTCAAAATTGCTCATCAACAAACACATGGAGTGTTACTCTCTCATTTTTGAACTGTTACTGTCTGACCTCTACTCAGATTTTTAACTATATCTGGAGTTATAGATCTCCGATTCAAGCGAGATTTGTCTCGTTCGAAAGCTAAGACATGAGGCTACAAGTTCTAAGATTAAGAAGAACCCATTTCTGCCTCTAAGATAGTCAAAATTGCTCATTAACAAACAGTTGGACTATTACGGTCTCGTTTTTGAACTGTTACTGTCTGTGCTCTCCTCAGTTTTTTTAACTATATATGGTGTTATAGAACTCCAATTCAAGCGACATTAGTCGTGTTGGAAAGCTAAAACATGAGCCTACAAGTAATATGAATTAAGAAGAACCCAGTTCTGCCTCTAAGATAGTCAAAATTGCTCTTCAACAAACACTTGGACTGTTACTGTCTCGTTTTTGAACTATTACTGTCTGACCTCTCCTCAGATTTTCAACTATATCTGGAGTTGTAGAACTCCGAGTCAAGCGAGATTAGTGTCGTTGGAAAACTAAGACATGAGGCTACAAGTTTTATGAACCAAGAAGAACCCAGTTCTGCCTTTAAGATAGTCAAAATTGCTCGTCAACAAACACTTGGACTGTTACTGTCTCGTTTTTGAACTATTACTGTCTGACCTCTCCTCAGATTTTTAACTATATATAGAGTTATAGAACTCTGATTCAAGCGAGATTAGTCTCGTTGGAAAGCTAAGATATGAGGCTACAAGTTCTATGTTTAAGGAGAACTCAGTTCTGCCTCTAAGATAGTCACAATTGCTCATCAACAAACAATCGGATCAACAGTTATAGACCTTTTGAGCCAGTACTGTGGTCGGGTCGGTGGTACGCTCTAACAGAAGTCGTCGACGTGTCGTAGTGCTTCCATGCTACTCAAAGGAAAACAGCCTACGGAAACTCCTCTAAAAATTTAGGCGCGATACAACGGTCGGATCAAAAGTTATGGACCTTTTTTGCCGGTATTCTTGTCGCGTCGGTGGTACGACCCGAACGGACATCGTCGGCGTGGAGTAGGGATTCCATGCTACTCCAAGGAAAACAGCCTACGAAAACTCCTCTAAAAATTTAGGCGCGATACAACAGTCGGATCAAAGGTTATAGACCTTTTGAGCCGGTACTATGGTCGTGTCGGTGGTACGCCCCAACAGAAGTCGTCGGCATGGAGTAGCGATTCCATGCTATTGAAAGGAAAACAGCCTATGGAAACTCCTCTAAAACTTTGGGCGCGATACAACGGTCGGATCAAAAGTTATGAACCTTTTCAGCCGGTATTCTGGTCGCGTCGGTGGTACGACCCGAACGGACATCGTCGGCATGGAGTGGGATTCCTGGCTACTCTAAGGAAAATAGCCTACGGAAACACCTCTAAAAATTTGGTCGCGATACAACTGTCGGATCACAAGTTATCGACTTTTTGAGCCGGTACTGTCGTCGTGTCGGTGGTACGCCCCAACAGACATCATCGGCGTGCAGTAGCGGTTCCATGCTACTCAAAGGAAAATAGCCTACGGAAACTCCTCTAAAACTTTGGGCGCGATACAACAGTCGGATCACAAATTATGGACCTTTTCAGCCAGTATTCTGGATGAGTCGGTGGTAGGACCCGAACGGACATCGTTGGCGTGGAGTAGGAAGTCCATGCTACTCCAAGGAAAACAGCCTATGGAAACTCCTCTAAAAATTTGCGCGCGATCCAACGGTCGCATTAAAAGTTATGGACCTATTGAGCCGGTACTCTTGTCGCGTCGGTGGTACGACCTGAACGGACCCGAACGGACACAGTCGACGTGGAGTAGGGATTCCATGCTACTACAAGGAAAACAGTCTACGGAAACTCCCCTAAACATTTGGGCGCGATCCAACGGTCGGAACAAAAGTTATAGACCTTTTGACCCGGTACTGTGGTCATGTCGGTGGGACGCCCCAACAGACATCGTTGACGTGCAATAGCACTTCCATGCTACTCCAGGAAAACCAGCCTATGGAAACTCCTCTAAAACTTTGGGCGCGATTCAAAGGTCGGATCAAAAGTTATGGCCCTTTTCAACCGGTATTCTAGAGGAGTTGGTGGTAGGACCCGAACGGACATCGTCGACGTGGAGTAGGGATTCCATGATACTCAAAGGAAAACAGCCTACGGAAACTCCTCTAAAAATTTACGCGCGATCCAACGGTCGCATTAAAAGTTATGGACCTTTTGAGCCGGTACTCTTGTCGCGTCGGTGGTACAACCCGAACGGACCCGAAAGGACACAGTCGGCATGGAGTGGGGATTCCATGCTACTCCATGGAAAACAGCCTACGGAAACTCCTCAAAAAATTTGAGCGCGATCCAACGGTCAAATCAAAAGTTATGGACCTTTTTAGCCGTTACGGTGGTCGCGTCGGTGGTACGACCTGAACGAACATCATCGGCATGGAGTAGCGATTCCATGCTACTCAAGAAAAACAGCCTACGAAAACTCCTCTAAAAATTTGGGCGCGATACAAAAGTCAAATCAAAAGTTATAGACCTTTTGACCCGGTACTGTGGTCATGTCGGTGGGACGCCCCAACAGACATCGTTGACGTGCAATAGCACTTCCATGCTACTCCAGGAAAACCAGCCTATGGAAACTCCTCTAAAACTTTGGGCGCGATTCAAAGGTCGGATCAAAAGTTATGGCCCTTTTCAGTCGGTATTCTTGTCGTGTTGGTGGTATGATCGGAACAGACATCGTCGGCGTGGAGTAGCACTTCCATGCTACTCAAAGGAAAACAGCCTACAGAAACTCCTCTGAAAATTTGGGCGCGATACAACGGTCAGATCCAAAGTTATGGCCCTTTACAACCGGTATTCTAGTCGTGTCAGTGGTATGATCCGAACGGACATCATCGGCGTGGAGTAGGGATTCCATGCTACTCCAAGGAAAACACCTACGAAAACTCCTCTAAAAATTTGCACGCGATCCAACGGTCGCATTAAAAGTTATGGACCTTTTGAGTCGGTACTCTGGTCACATTGGTGGTACGACCCAAACGGACACCGTCGGCGTAGAGTAGGGATTCCATGCTACTCCAAGGAAAACAGCCTACGGGAACACCTCTAAAACTTTGGTCGCGATACAACAGTTGGATCAAAAGTTATCGACCTTTTGAGCCGGTACTGTGGTCGTGTTGGTGGTACACCCCAACAGACGTCGTCGGCGTGCAGTAGCGATTCCATGCTAGTCAAAGGAAAACAACCTACGAAAACACCACCAAAAATTTGCGCGCGATCCAACGGTAGCATTAAAAGTTATGGACCTTCTGAGCCGGTACTCTGGTCGAGTCAGTGGTACGACCCGAACGGACACCGTCGGTGTGGAGTAGGGATTCCATGCTACTCCATGGAAAACAGCCTACGGAAACTCCTCAAAAAATTTGGGCGTAATACGACGGTTGGATCAAAAGTTATGGACCTTTTCAACCGGTATTCTGGAGGAGTCGGTGGTACGACCCGAACGGACATCGTCAGCGTGGAGTAGGGATTCCGTGCTACTCCGAGGAAAACAACCTACGGAAACACCTCTAAAAATTTGGTCACGATACAGCGGTGGAATTAAAAGTTATCAACCTTTTGAGCCGGTACTGTGGTCGTGTCGGTGGTACGCCCCAATAGAAGTCGTCGGCGTGTAGTAGCGTTTCCATGCTACTTAAAGGAAAACAGCCTACGGAAACTCCTCTAAAAATTTGTGCGCGATCCAACGGTAGCATTAAACGTTATGGAACTTCTGAGCCGGTACTCTGGTCACATCGGTGGTATGACCCGAACGGACACCGTCGGTGTGGAGTAGGGATTCCATGCTAGTCCAAGCAAAACAGCCTAGGGAAACTCCTCTAAAAATTTGGGCGCGTTACAACAGTCGGATCAAACGTTATAGAGCTTTTGAGCCGATACTATTGTCGTATCGGTGGAACGCCTCAACAGACATCGTCGGCGTGCAGTAGTGATTCCATGCTACTCAAAGGAAAACAGCCTACGAAAACTCCTCTAAAAATTTAGGCACGATCCAACGGTCGGATCAAAAGTTATAGACCTTTTGAGCCGGTATTGCGGTCGTGTCGTTGGCACGCCCCAACGGACGTCGTCGGCGTGCAATAGTGATTCCATGCTACTCCAACAAAAACAGCCTACGGACACTCTAAAAATTTGAGCGCGATCCGATGGTAGGAGCAAAAGTTATGGACCTTTTCAGCCAGTAATGTGGTCGCATTGGCGGTACAACCCGAACAGACATCGTTGGCGTGGAGTAGGAATTCCATGCTACTCCAAGGAGAACAGCCTACGAAAACTCCTCTAAAAATTTAGGCACGATCCAACGGTCGGATCAAAAGTTATAGACCTTTTGAGCCGGTACTATGGTCGTGTCGTTGGCACGCCCCAACGGACGTCGTCGGCGTGCAATAGCGATTCCATGCTACTCCCACAAAAACAGTCTACGGAAACTCCTATAAAAATTTGAGCTCGATCCAACGATAGAAGCAAAAGTTATGGACCTTTTCAGCCGGTACTGTGGTCGCATTGGCGGTACGACCCGAACGGGCATCGTCGACGTGGAGTAGGGATTCCGTGCTCCTCCAAGAAAACCAGCCTACGGAAACTCCTCTAAAAATTTCGGCCCGATCAAACGGTCGGATCAAAAGTTATAGACCTTTTGGAGCCGGTACTCTGGTCATGTCGGTGGACGGCCCAATGGACGTCGTCGGCGTGTAATAGCTATTCCTTGCTAGTCCATGGAAAACAGCCTACGGAATCTCCTATAAAAATTTGGGCGTGATCCAACAGTCGCCTTAAAAGTTATGGGCCTTATGAGCTGCTACTCTAGTCGCGTCCTTGGTACGACCCGAATGGACATCGGCGGCATGGAGTAAGGAGTCCACTCTAGTCTAAGGAAAACAGCCTATGAAAACTCCTAAAAAAATTTGGGCGCGATCCAACGGTCGGATAAAAAGTTATGAACCTTTTCAGCCGGTAGTGTGGTCGCATCAGTGGTACGCCCCGACCGGACATCATCGGCGTGCAGTAGCGATTCCATTCTACTCCATGGAAAACAGCCTACGGAAACTCCTTTAAAAATTTAAGCGCGATCCAACGGTCGGATCAAAAGTTATCGACCTTTTGAGCTGGTACTATGGTCGCGTCGGTGTTACGCCCCGACGGACGTCGTCGGCATGTAGTAGCGATTCCATGCTATTCCAAGCAAACCAGCCTACAGAAACTCCTCTAAAAATTTGGGCGCGATCCAACGGTCAGATCAAAAGTTAGAGACCTTTAGAGTCGGTACTCTGGTCGTGTCGGTTGGACGCCCCAACGGACATCGTCGGCGTTCTGTAGAGATTCCATGCTACTCCATGGAAAACAACCTACAGAAACTCCCCTTAAAATTTTGGCGCGATCCAACGGTCGCATTAAAAGTTATGGACCTTTTGAGCCGGTACTCTGGTCACGTCGGTGGTACGACCCGAACGGACAACGTCAGCGTGGAGTAGGGATTCCATGCTACTCCAAGGAAAACAGCCTACCGAAACTCCTCAAAAAATTTGGGCGCGATCCAACGGCCAGATCAAAAGTTATAGACCTTTTGAGCATGTACTCTATTCGCGTCGGTGGTACGACCCCAACAGACTTCGTCCGTGTGGAGTAAGGATTCCATGCTACTCCAAGAAAAACAGCCTACGGAAACTCCTCTAAAAAGTTAGGCGCGGTCCAACGGTCACATTAAAAGTTATGGACCATTTCAACCGGTACTCGTTGCGTCGGTGGTACGACCCGAATGGACATCGGCGGCGTGGAGTAGGGAGTCCATGCTACTCCAAGGAAAACAGCCTACAGAAACTCCTCAAAAATTTTGGGCGCTATTCAACTGTCGGATCAAAAGTTCTGGACCTTTTTCAGCCGGTACTGTGGTCACGTTGATGGTACGACCCGAACGGACAACGTCGGCATGGAGTAGGGATTCCATGCTACTCCAAGGAAAACAGCCTACTGAAACTCCTCTAACATTTTGAGCGCGATCCAACGGTCGGATCAAAAGTTATGGACCTTTTCAGCTGGTTGATTAATACTTTAAAGTGCATTTTTATCAAGGTTTTATATCATCATTTTGCACTTGAAGTATCAATAACTGCTTAACTAAAGCATGTTTTATAATAACATATCTAATAATATAAGATACCTTTAATTTATGGTAAATGTTCAGCTTAAATGCAGGCCTATCACATAAATGAAAGAATTGATTGATGAGTTGAAGTACTGAAATTGAAAGGACAAAGAGATGGCCAAACTTAGAAAAGAGATGTTGGTGCAGTCCAAACTGGAACATTGT
>Ga0307518_10004392_pt1 | contig 10117 bp, 14 predicted proteins | sample 25_EM_MG_FD_203889 | JGI IMG/M metagenome (GOLD analysis project Ga0307518, IMG submission 203889) | Populus trichocarpa ectomycorrhiza microbial communities from riparian zone in the Pacific Northwest, United States - 25_EM | ecosystem: Host-associated > Plants > Roots > Unclassified | place...
GTGTACCCAGTAGAGGTCACTCCATTATATCAGTAAAAAATTAATTTATTAGAACTACTACGAATACAATACAAATAGCTAAGTAATATGTTTGTACGGAGGGGATGGGAGTCGTTGTGTCATCGCCGTCGGCGCTGGGGATAGGGACGGGAACGGGGGTCGTCGTTGTCATCGCACGGGTGGCCATTGTTGGGGGCTGGATGTCGTCGTCATCATTGTTGGTGATTGCTGCGCCATCGACGCAGGTGGTGGTGGCGATCATCGTCATCGTCGTCTGGTCACGGGGGTGTTGGTGGTAGGACCGTCGTCGTCGTCGGGTCGCGACGACAACGTTCGTGGTGGGATGGTGGCCGCGACGTAGGTGGTGTGGTCGTCGTCGGGTCACGACGACGCTGGCGGTGGGATGGTGACCGCGTCGTCGACGCAGGCTGTGGCCGTGGCCGTGGTCGTGGTCGTGGTCGGTGCCGTTGCTGGTAGACATCGTCGTCGCGTTGGCGTTGGCTGTCGTCGCTGTCGTCTGATCGACAATGCTGGTGGTGGCCATTGTCGTCGCCGTCGTCCGTGGTGGGGCCATCATCGTCGTCGCTGATGGTGGTGGTCACGTCGACGACGCTGGTGGTGGTGGTGGTGAGATGGCTGTGGACGAGGCATGTAGTGAAGCCTTAGAAATATTAATCGTTGAATATGCTGATATAATCATGTACACAAACACACGCACACAAACACACTTCAAAAATGTCTCTAAGTCTCCTCACTCTCTGTCTTCTACCACCACCACCACACCATGCGTCGACCACCACCATCACCAGCGTCAACGACGACGCGGCCACCACCACCTGCGTCGATGACGATGCAGCCACCACCACCAACGTCGTCGATGACACAACGACCACCCCCAACGACGACGACGACGCGACCTCCACCCCCAACGTCGTCAATGACACGACCACCACCACCCCCAACGTCGACGACGACATGACCACCATCACCACCCACGTTGACAAATACGCAATCACCCACCACCAACGTCGACGACGCAACCACCACCCCCAACGTCGACGTCGACGCGGCCACCACCACACCCAACGTCGACAACAACGCAACTACCATCACCACCACCACCAACGTTGACGACGACGACGCGACCACCACCACCCTCAACAACGATGACGCGACCACCCCCAACGTCGTCGATGCCGCGACCACCACCTCCAACATTGACGACGATGCGACCGCCATCACCACCCACGTCATCGATGACGCGACCACCATCACCACCAACGTCGACGACACGACGACGACCACCCCCAATGTCGACGATGACGATGCCACCACTACCCCCAATGTCGACGACCACCCCACCTGGACGACGACAATGTGACCACCACCCCCTACCACCCGCGTCGATAACACGGCCACCACCAGGCACCGACGACGACGACGACCTCGATGTGGCTGCTGCCACTACCCCCACCACCTGCGTTGATGTCGTGACCATTGACGATGACGATGACGACCTCAATGTATATATAATATATTTAGTCTGTTCTGCCCCCATTAGTGTACAAAATTGAATATAAATTGATTAAGATGAATATTGAATGAATTAAGGTGGTTGAAAATTAAGTACAGGCAATGAAGGTATGGGTACTATTGGCTTGTATGAGTACTTCTGGGACAGCTGGGACAGTAATAACTTTCTGATAAATCTGATCTGGAGCATCAGAATGAAACTTATCTGAGCATGTACATCAGCAGGTATAATTATATATACATTTGAACACATTTAGCAGGGGTTGGGTGTTTGGTCATATATATCAGCAGGTATACTGGTGATCTGGCATGATAAAAAGAAGCAACCTGTCTAAATTGATCATAATCAAGTAGACTGATGAAGATGTCCATCACTCAAAACACTCCCATAAAGTATATGACATGATCTAAGTGTATATCAGAATGATGCATGTGGATATACATGGAAAAAATGGTAATGCTATATAAAGGTTGAGCAGACTCTCGTCGATTTCCTGATGTGCTGTTCGCTATGCTAGTCAGGCCCGCACCGCCATGACTGTCGCCGCTTCACTCGCAGGCGCTGTCACCCCGCTCGACTTACAATGGCTCTCTCCAATTCTATGCACCCTACCTGTGGATACCTTCAATGAAGATGTTGGATTGCCTCTTGTGGATTTTGATCCCACAGAGCGCATCTTGGATGCAGATCAGATCGCTTTGGCGGACGTTCTCGAAGACACGGAAGCACATCCCAGCGCCGACGAAGAAGACCCATGCAATGTTGAAGAAGACCCGAAGAACGCTCATAGTGTGGACTTTGTTTGGCAAATCCCCTTCGTAAGTTCGATTAAAATATGGCCTTATTTAGTAACATTTGCTCCGCAGAGCCTGGCTGTTGATAGGCTTGACATCAACACTGACACCCTCATCGTCCACGGAGTTTTTGCAAGGCGTGTCCGAGAGCCACAAGACGGATTTCCTCGTCAGACTTTCGAGGCAGACGACTATGAGCGTCTCGCTTCCCCGACAGCTCGTCTCAATGATACCTGTGTCAACGGTTGTTCCGCCCTTCTTTACTCAGAATTTTTGTCCTCAGCAGCTGCGCAATGTGCAATACTCTCCACTCACGACCTCCCTCGTGTCCGATATCATGCTCAAGATGACGCCTTATGGCACAATATTTCGTGGACTCGATACTGGGAGAAACCAACATGGATACTCCCCATTCACTGCCCATCCCCAGTCGGGCACTGGGTTGTATGCATCATCAAGTTTACTTTGAAACAGCTTTTACTTTTCGATAGCCTTGCAGAGCAAAGGCCGTGGAAACACGACATAAAGGTATTCGAATGTTTCTGTCCACTGCGCTCGCTAACTATTCACAGGATATTATGCAGCTTATTTCTTGCTTGTCCTTTGTTGCCTCCAAGAAGCTCGGAATCGTTCAGTATACTTTGGGATCCTGGTCTGCACACCCAATTGTAGTGAGTGATAAGGGATACATGTGAAAATAATTGTTCAGTAAAGTTCTCAGCTCGAACCTATGCAGACAAATGGGTATGACTGCGGGCTGTGGGTCTTGGCACAAGTAGCGGCAGTTCTACGGGGTTATGATATTACCAATCTACGTGAGGAGGATATGGGGGGATTTCGACAATACCTTCAATCACTGATACTTAGCATTCCCGTACCTGGCAAGTAACTACGAACTATCACTGTAGGGATTTCTCCCCTTCTCCAATTCCAATGCCTCGTGTGTACTACTGTAGATGCTGTGAGCTTGCCACTGCAGCCAACATGCTGCCATTCGACCGTTGCGGCCTCTGGACATGCCATCTCCAATGCTCTCATAAATAGCCATCCATCTTACCGTCTGCTCCTTGATAACGTGCACTAGTTCACTGAATATTATTTCGTGGTCACCGTTGACGAAGCGTCTCCCTCGTTGAGCCTTCGCTTCATTTGACAGTCTGACACGCCGACCAAGCATGACATCCACAAGATTGCGAGTGAACCCTTCTTCTTCGGGTGTTGAATCGGGCTCGACATACGAGTATGGAGGTTCCTTCTCCCATCGGGGGAGGTCTGATTCATCCAGAGCATCGGCACTCTGGGCGGCTTCCAGGAACAGGGGTGATGTAGGTAAAGGGATGGTTGTGTGATGGATAAGTGCTGGTGATACCAGGTCTGGGACAGAGCTAGGATGGATGGGACCTGATCCAGGTGAAAGACCTTTACGAATAGTGTCTTTACCAGCGTGACGTCCAGTCCGCTTGCTGTACGCACAGCGATTCTGGTCAAGTCGCAGATGTTTGCCCCTGAAATTTATCTTGATCAATTGTCGAACTAGTACAGACGTATGATGTCAATCACTTAGTAGATGCATAGAGGGCCTTCTGCCTGCATTCCGCAACTTGTCTTTCATGGAGAGTGAGGTATTTTGGTGTGCGTCCCATGTGAACTGCAATCGGGGACAAAGATGCGAAGTGAAACAGCAGTGCCTGGCAGACTCTACATTGTATGCATATGCTAATTCCCAGTGCATATTGGCAAGAACGGTATATAATATATGTCCATTATTTGGCAGTATCTGACAGGGGGACGAATGACGAAGTATTCCCAACTATTAATGTAAGCGATCATACATTTCCTGATGCTCCAGCTATGTTTTACTCTCAGTAGGAAGTTTATTCTATCTGTGATTGGCTGTTGCCGTCGGAACTACTCGGCAACACTTGGCAACGTGCCGCTGACCACCCTTGACCTCCATGCTCCTCAACAACCATTGCTATACAGGTTCAGCCTAACAATTGATCCAATAGAGGATATGTTTTATTAAGAACCACAGAAAATGCACTCAATCACATATTCAGAGGCTCTCCGCACCCTCTGAAATTCGCCGTCACCACCTCAACCCAACTCCTCGGATTGGAAGGATCACGTCCTCTGGACTTCTTTGCAAGTTACAGCCTACTTTGCACCTCAGATGCGCACTCCTCTGGACTTCTTTGCAAGTTACGGCCCACCTTACTCCTCAGATGTGAACTTCGATTCTTGGCGGGTTGGCGACAATGACCGTCCTCAAAGATGGCGCACCGATCATCACTGCAGTCCTCTTCCCCCCCATTCCCTGCTTACTGTACACCTGGAAATTTTCATGTCCACGGTTAGGACCATCTCTCACTGCTGCACACTATCTGATATTTTTCAGAAAAAGATGTACGGTTCTGATGAGCCAGGAGTTGACCCTCAGGCCATTCACTTACCGTCTCTATCAACCTGTCTGGATACCTCTTTAGCATGTCCAGAATTATCGACAAGTGGTCAGGATGACTTCATGTTGGTACAAGTCGGAGGTGGTCGCCGCGAACCTTCGCCTGCCCCAGAAATGACTCCAATGCAACTCCGTCAGAAAATCAAGGCAACTACTCGAGACACTGGAATAGTTCGTGAAGCATCATTCCGTCGAAGTCACTTGCCTCTAGTTGAGCCCTCAACTGAGGGTATCCAAAATGCTGATGATGTTAACCCTTTCCTCTCCGAACCTGTTAACCAGACCGCCTCCAAAACTGACACTTCTTTGACTAGTAAGTCGCTCAATTTTTTTGAATGGTATCTCTTATTGAACCATATGGATCTAGCTGCTGATGGCGATGAAACACCACGTGGGCCAGCCGTTCAGAAACCTGTTCCAGCGGTCAACCCTCTCAATACCCTCACGAGAGCATCATCAAATGCCCCTCCTGATTTATCGCTGCCATCTCTACGACCTTCCAACACCCTTGCAGTGGAGACTCCCAAAACCGTGACTCATACTCGCAGCTCGGTTCCACCAGAGGCCCTCGATAAATTTGTGTTTGAGCCCGTAGAGGGTATTTACAATCCGAAAAGCAAAGTAGGTCTGTAACTTACTTTAGTCAAACATCTACTACACAGTACCGTCACAGCATCCTCCTGATTTATCATCGCCATCCCCACGACCTCCCAACACCCTTGCGGTAGACGCTCGCAAACCTTCGATTCGGATTCGTAGCTTGGCTCCACCAGACGCCCTCGATAGATTGGGGTTTGAGCCTGTAGAGAGTATTGACAATCCAAAAAGCAAAGTAGGTCCTTAACTTACCTCGGTTAAACATCTACTAAACATATGATTGTGAAAAGTCTGCACCTTCGATCAAGGCAGTCTCATTTTCTCATACACCATCATTGCCAGATACACCCACTACTCACAGTCATCCCATTCCCAGTCAGTTACAAGGGGGTTTACCATCACTTCCAACCTCTCGTGAACAAACTCTCGGCATTGAAAGTGGGAATGATGAACGGACCGGTGACCCTGTGTATACTCGTGGCAGGCTACCAGACGCCCTCATGGATGAATTTAATGAAGGTTTCCAGCAAGTCAACACAATATTTAGCAAACTCGGGGAAAGTAGGGGGATGCCTTGGCAGCAAGTTAGGGATCAATACAACCGCCAATACTCGCGCTCAAATGCTCAAAATCTCTGGAACATATATTCGGCGTACTTTGCAAAGAACACGCAAACAGAACTCGCTCGGCTCCCAAGCAACCAGGAAGTTCAGGCGCCTCCCTCTGTGGATGTCAGGAAGCAGTGTTACGAACGTTTCAAAGATCAGCACCCAGACAAATACGTCGACTTCTTGGAGACATGGAAGGAGGCCAAGGAGCTTGCAGATGTGGGTGCAACGGTTGCTCAGCGCCAGCAACTTTTCCTCAAGTCTGCGAGAAACCTTGATCACCTCGTAAGTATTTCCTACATCAGGTTCGTGATATGTATTGAACGTCTTTGTTTTAGTTTTCTGGTCTATCAAAAGCACATGGGATTGAAGGTACTTATATCTTGGCCGGTAAGGTCGTCAACCAAGATGGTGGCCTTGGCCATGCTTTCACCACACCAGGTGCTGATGGGGTACGTTGTCGTCGTGCAGTGTGCTCTCATTGCTAACACTCATTTTAGTTCTTCCTTTCTCGGTGTCGCGCAGATACCAATGAGATCATTGGTCATTTCAAGGCACATATATAGTGAGTAAAGTTTCGTATATACGTGAATCATTGTCTGATATATATTTAGTAACAGGGTGTCCCTGGATGGTGTCACAGAAGCCTTCGAAAGCACTGCTGAAGCAGCCACGGAGATTGTCACTGAGGGAGGAAAAGGCAAACAGCGTGCTGTCGATGACAAGAAGGACCAGTCCGACAATGACATTATTGAAATTGTTGAGCGTCCAGATCCTGAAAAAGTCAAGCAACATATTAGGAAACTTATTGGTACGTTTTTTCTGTATCTACTCTCATAACCATCTAATACTTCTTAAAGAGAGTTTTGGACTCAAGTTTGCATTGCAAAAATTATTCCCATGGAAGTCTCTCCCGGGTCAACTGGCGAGCAATACACTAGTCATGTATAACTGGCCAGCAGATGTTATCTTTCCAGGCGAGGAACATCGTGGCAAGGGAAGCGGCAAAGGAATCTCGGACCTCACCCTTGCAGAGTGCTCCAAGCTCATCGGTGCTCTTACGGACACTAGTAGCAACAAGCTCTCTATTCAGCATGTTCCAAAGATGAAAGGTACGGTCTCATTTTCTCACCACCAATGGATGTTAATGTGGCTACAGTTGCTCTCATCGAGTCACAGACCCCGGTTATCATTAGCGCCCCGCCATCGCATGATTCAAAACTCTCGAAGGGCAGGCGCCTTTTCGCCAACTGTGCCATTGACTATCTCGGACCCAGTCGATTGCCTAATCCATCTGCTACGCGCATCAAGAAGGCTAAAACGAAGAGGGCCGCCCCAGTTGATGTCGACAAGGGAACCTCAGACATAAACGAATCTGATGTCGAAGAGGTCCCCAGGGGCAAGCCCTCTAATTCTACCACCACCTCTGGAACAAATCTTCTTGGCATATTTCCTCCACAACGGCCTTTCAGGGTGGTAAAGAGGGCAGCAGCTTCCAAAACTATTGTCATCTCCAGTGACTCAATGTCTGAGCCATCGAACGATGACTATCAGCCTACCAAGGAATCTCAGGATGCCCAGGACGATGACATGGATATGGAAGGCGGTGAGGTCATTGGCGGGAAGAGCAGCATTGGGGATACCAACTCCGAGTACGAGCAAGAGCCATCATCGCGCAAGCGCAAGGCAAAGTGGCCTCAAGTGAACGACCCAAAGCAGAAAACCCACGCCGTGTCTTCGGACAGCAAGGACCAGGCATCCAAATGGAGCAAGACAGTGACTTCCAAAGTGCTGAAGGCCTGTGGTACGAGGCGGAAGGTCAACCACCACATTCCATCATCACCAGTGTGTGTTTCATCAGAGGATGATGCACATCCACAGAAAGGCACTCGCTCTAACATTCCTCGCAACGAGTCCATGAACGCCCAAGCGGTTTCAACTTGTTCAGATTCTACTTGTTACACTGTCACCCCGGCTTCTGCACAGGGAGTTCCCCAAACCGACACTCCAGACCCCACTTCTGCGCAGAAAAATGCTCGATCCGACAAACCAGACCCTCACAAGGAGTCTGTCGGAACTGCAAAGGCGCTTGTTCCCCCCTCAACCTCAGACTCTGTGCATTGCAGTGTTGTGCGCGTCGACTCTAACAACATGTCTGTCCTTATTGCCTTTATCACTTTAGGCATCACGTTTGACTACTGTTTCTAGCAATACCAGTTTGCCCGACACTCCTAAAGTTTCGGGCATCATTTCTCACGACATTTGTTTACCGGACGCGTCTGCAGATACAGGCGGTATTTCCAACAGTGCACATTCACTTATTGGCCCTGGAGTCTCGGCTGGCTTACCCAATGAGGCCTACAACAAAAAGGATGGAGGTATGCTTGGTTACTTTCTTTACATGCAACTGCTAACAACTCCAGGATATGTAGTGTCGGAACCGCTTGCGCCGGCTCCAAGGAGCCCAGTTACTCGGTCTGCTGCTGAGCTTTTTGCTGGGCAGGATGATGTGGTAGCTGCCCAGCCAAATGCAGATTTCTTCACTGGTGATACAAGCGGCATCACAACTGGACCAGGTTCATCTACACTTACGCCGTCGTACTCAGAACCTCCGACAATGCACCTCACCTCGTCGATCGAAAATCAAGCAGAGCGCCCAAGACCCCGTCTTGTGCAGGGTAAAACGCAGTCAGGAAACGAAAGTGAACCTTCAGTCTTCGGAACTGGGTGTTCCCCAACAAATTGGAAAACTCCAGACTATCCAGCAACGCTTCGCCTCCAGTCTCGGCCAAGTTACTGGCTGCCGAGGAAGGACGTGTACCTGCAGCTAAAAGTGATGCCAATGGCCTTCAGGAAAGCGGACCGTATTCTATTCAGGGTGGAGTCCATCCACCTCACGCTTACCATCCTTCATCCCAAGACTCGTCTATCCCTCCCTCTCAACAGCACACATTCATGGAACAGCTTCCTGGGCCAGGGTTACCACCGTGGCAGATGCTAGGTGGGCCATATGGATATGGCACTGGCATCCACGGAGGGTGGTACAACCATCCCGTGGCACCCTACCCTCCCCCATATCCACCACCCATCCGTCTGCCCTACCACGGACAATACGCAGACAGCTTGCGTGACCCAACAACCATGCTACAATCACAGCATATGAATGTTGGACATCCGAACGCGATTGCTCATGGACCGGGCTATTATTTCGGTGGTACAAACCATGGAGCGTACGGAGAACCTCATTATCCCGCACCCCCGCCTCTTGGATGGACTGGCACCCTCCCCGATGTTGCTGGGACAAACACCGCAGCACCTCCCTCTCGTCTCGGAGACAGCACAGCGTCGAAGTCCCCTGGTGAGTAATTGTTCGGCTGAGGCTCAAGCTTCCGTATCTACCATGGCACCAATGTTTGCTTCATCTTTGATACATGTTTCTCCAATGTCATTTTGAACTGCTTACTGTTCCGGTGATGTGACGCCTTTACCACTTCCGAGATTATTTGTGCATCCCCCATACGCAGAGTATTGGCTCTTGACATTCATCACATGCCTCCATACCCCCAATACAAATTGCTTTTGTGTGCCAATTATCAGCGCGAATGTGCGACCGACGGAACAGCGATTGGCAGTGATGAATTGCCCGAAATCCCCCCTAAGTACCTCTGGCAGATGTTGTGATGTAGTTAGATGCTCCCCCGGATAACTCAAACGAAGGGTTTGTGGAACCTCAGAAAAAGCATCAAAGGCCCTCCCCATGACATCACAAATCTCACCCGATAGACCGGAGGAACCTCATAGGAGGGACGCAACACCCTCAGCATACCTTTCCTCATAACCTAATAGATCGTCGTTAGGCACTGAGGTATGACTCACAGCCGTTACCGGATTTGGCAGGAACCTCCGGCTGAGGATGGCATCTATTAGGTACATTGTTAGGTACACAAAAATTATATCTAAAGACCGTGGGAACGCGAAAAAACTGCTGCCAAGGGTGCAGTTTTCTGACGGGTGCGATTGATGCAGACAATGCAGACTACTGATTGGTTGGTAGAACGATGTCACAAGGCAACTCTTTGATACCCCTTCGTCATCATGCACAATATTCATCTCGAAATTATCA
>Ga0307518_10004393_pt1 | contig 10117 bp, 13 predicted proteins | sample 25_EM_MG_FD_203889 | JGI IMG/M metagenome (GOLD analysis project Ga0307518, IMG submission 203889) | Populus trichocarpa ectomycorrhiza microbial communities from riparian zone in the Pacific Northwest, United States - 25_EM | ecosystem: Host-associated > Plants > Roots > Unclassified | place...
TGCACCCCTTTTTACCTATGTTTTTGCTCATTCCCTTGGCTCAGCAGCTTGTTCAGGCTCTCCCCATCGATGACTCAGCCTGATTACACTGCTTATTGATCGCTTACCAATTTCTTACCAATCTCTTACCAAGCACTTAGTCATTTGTGCTTACAGGGCCATAGCCCCTCCTGTATAAATACCAGCAGCCAAAGGCTGCAAGGAAGAGTCTGCTTCCCCCTCAATAAAGCGACCACATTCACTCTCCCTCACTGTCTATAAGCTCCCTCACTGTCTTTGGACTTGTAGGTCACTCAGTGCTGGCCTAAAGCTCCATTATTGTTTTTTGTCAGATTTATCTTGTATCTGATCAGTTCTCTAGGCTCAAGCGCAGTCTAGCTCTTCTATCCACTCCATCCCATCACTGTCCATCGCATTCTTGAAGCAGGAACCATCCCCTTGCTTCCCCTCTGCTTCATCACTGCTGTATCACCCCTATCATTGTTCTATCACCACTGCTCAACCCCAGGACTCTTCCTAACCACTGTGGTAGGCTGAAGAGGAGTCAATACCATCCCCAGTCGCATATATTCCCCATCAGAAGCCCCTCCCTTCCCTCCTGCACCTTACCTGAAGGCTTGCAGCACATCCCCCTGTGGAGATCATATACCAGAACTGCAGAGGAATATTACCACTCACTTATTGTTGTCATTTGGTGTTGGTTGTTGGTTGTTCTGACCTCTTCCCTCACTTAGACGCACAGTGGCTAGCATAATAAGGTCACGATGGTCACTGCCAGGATTGAAAATATCCTGGTCGCAATGGACATCATAAGTTGTGTAATTTACACGAAGAACTTTGTGTTGAAATATGCGGCTGTCTTTGAACAATACTTGATCAATTGTTGGCTGGGAAGTGCTGCTCGACTCCAGGGTACAACTGACATGCATCACCGCAATGTGGGGAAGAAGATGACATTTCTGTTAGAATTCGCGTGCTGAGTCGATCAGGGTGACCACGATGGGTGGATGGGTGCGAACCAGGTCCAAATGCGATGGATATACACAGTACAACTACAAACTATTTATCTTGTAGGTAGGACAGCTAATATATCAAAACTAATAACTATCAATTAGTCTTGTGAGTTTGCCACATAGTGGCCATATATTCTGACAATTTCAACTTTGGAATGAAGTCCTGGAAAATCACTGAACAATTTCCAGAACATTATCAGGTGTGTAAAACCTACCGCAATAGCTGGGTCATCCATGTTCTTCCAAACAAAGCTATTGAGGTCGATGGGTAGATGTTGTGATTTTCTGATGCTCATCTGGTATGTTAGGAACAGCTTCTCCAGGTACCGTAGCGGCTTTTGAGGCCTCACGAATTCAGTGAATTCTTGCCTGATGCCGTTCAATCCGAGTCAGTTGACAAATGTACTTCTTGCGGCTCATACGTGTAAACCTCATTTTGCCAACTCTGTGTTCCAATTCCCCCTACAAATAAGTTGGGATCAGAAAAAAATACACCTGAACAGTGTGTACTCACTGGTTGAGTCGAGTAAGAGTCTGTGCACCCAAACATCCTGATCGAACTCATGTAGTCACCAAGTGTGTGGAGTTTGTAGGTACAGAGGTTCAACGTTTTCGGCTGGCATGCAGCAGTAGAGCTGGTGTGGGTTAATGTGGCAGATGAATGGGCCTGTGTGTTCCGATGATGACGGCCCAGAGCCTCGCGTTTGAGCTTGTGCGTAGAGAATACAGCACATGTATCAGTTGCAAATTTGTGTAGTGCATTTCCAAGAGAGTAGGTGATGCTGTCCATTATTTCAAGTGTTTCGTCAGTGTGGAGTCATAATTTGGCAAGACCATGCCAGCAACAAAGAAGATGAAGGAGCCCAAGTACGACTGAGTTGTGGGGCTCCGGTAGTAAATTCTCAAAGACCAGAAGAGCGCACTGTGCAACCATTTAACAACAAGCTCACAGTCATGTGGTAAGTGGACTCACCTGGAGAAGATCTTCGAAGTCATGAGCCGCCATTCTCTTCATTTCTGACGAATTTCTTGAAAATTGTCAAATAGTGTCTCTTCCAAATGAAGGTACCTGGCAATATCTGAAAATTAACAATGTCCATTGAGTGACTTGTGCAGCGAACATGAAAGCGAACACACCTCCGATCAAGTTCATGTAGTTTGCCATTCTTGAGGCTGTCCAACATGCAGAGAAGATGTATAAAAATGGCTTTCCACATGCTGAGCTCAAATTCATGCCATAAGTCAACGACAAGCATCAAGAAGAAATTGAAGCCAAAACCAGAAAGCTTGTCTGAAAAAGCATTCTTCAGCTGTGTTACTACACCAAATGAAAGCCAAGCTGGATGGATCTGAGCTCACAGTAGTGGGAACCAGGGATTGATCCTTCAAAAGGTTTTCGACTTGGGGAGTGTTGACCACATAGTTTCTTTCATAGATAAACTCCTGTGCATGGAGTACCTTGTTCCGTCAGCTATTGTCGTCAGTGCGAGCTAGTAGTTGCCTCTGCCTCATATCATCTGGCGTGCCCATCTCAGGTACATGTATCATAGGAGTTGTGCACCGTGGGCAAGGGCATGTACTGAGGTTGCGTATTGACACTATCAAAATTCTAATGTACACTGGTGAAAGTAGTCGTCAGAAAAGGCACGGGATGTAAATCAGAGACCAATCCATACTTCTCGGGGTAGTCAGCAGAATAGGTGAATATTCGCAGATAGAATTGCCGCTTGATACCATCACAACACGTTATGACAATCCCATGTTTATAAGCTTCCAGAAACTCTTCGTCAAGAAGAATCCACCACTGTCCGTGGAAAAGCTCTCTGTGGCAGTGAGCAAAAAGTACATCATTAGGGAATTTACCACCAAAATGTTCTGCCAGAAAGTCCTTGAATTCATCCAGGAGCTAGGCACACAAATGAGATAAGGATTAGCCAGAGAAAACATTCACTTACCCCCTGGAAGTATGCTGCATGAGAGCACATATTCTTCGCTGGCTGACACCTCCGATACTTGGATTCATTCCCAAAAAATACATAGAGAGGCCACAGCTTGGCGCTACCGAACTGAGTCAATTGGGTAGAATCGGACCAGAACATGAGTGCCGCGATGACACGAGGCAGGTCGCAGCCAGGTTCAGGGGGAGAGTCCTGAAGTTGCCAATGTGCTTCGATGAATGCAGTAGAATTGAACAGTTCGCTGTGAACCTTCACATCATCATTCCTATGAGGCGGGTGCCATCGCAGTTCATACAGTTTGTAGTGAAAGAATGCTGCATATGCCAGATTAGAAATTCTTTCTCACACGATGGAAACGAGAGACCAATGATAGAACCCTTGGACAGTGTAGTCCTTACAACCCAGATTCTTTGCACGGCTATGAAATGGCACTGATATTGTAACTGGTGAACACTTCCAGCCATCATCTTTGTGCAGCCACTGTGGTAGGTCACCATCAAAGTGATTTCGGCCAAGTTCCTTGTTGATGATACCCCATTGGGTTTGAGAAATGGCAGACAGTGAAAATGCAGGGTCACCGACAATGTTAAGCAGCTCTTTGAAACTGTCCCAGGACTTCTGGGCACCTTGGTTTGGATAAGGGTAATATGGATTGGTGGACAGCAGGTTGGAGGGTTCACTAGGAACACTGTCGGAGCACTCTCGGGGTAAATGCGTGTTCTCTACCAAGTATGGATCCTCTGGGTCATGGTGAGGGACAGAGTCTGTGTAATACACACGAAACAGACCAAATTTATTTGCGTGCATTTTAAGGATTTTGCACAAGGAAGAGCGCAGAGATCGGCTGGGTTGTATGGGAGGAACTAAAGTGGCATTGAGAGGGGTAGAAGACAGAGTGTCTGCCATAGGTGCTTGTTTTATCCCAGTTGAATCCTTGAATATTTCAGGGGGAGGGAGGGGCAACAGAGGTTCCAGGAGTATATCCCGAAATCGCAATGGTAATCTGCAATTAGTCCATCGAGTCCTCCTCTGAGCTAAAGGTAGATCGTAATCCTCTGGCAACTCCTGTGGCTGTGGAGGAGATAACTCGGAACTGGTCTGTGAAGGATAAGACAGTCCCCCACCTGGCCCAAGAATAAATATTTCAGATGCTCACCTGGTGTAAGTCAAATGCAAGCTGTTCCTCTGGCACTGCAGAGGCACCATTTGTGGTTGAACTGGAGGGTCTGGCATTGGCGCCGGAGTCCAGGCTTGAGTGAGAACTAGCTGCCGTAAGTTTCACTTTTTTAGCTCGATAAACTTCTTTGGCCTTGGCTAAAGCACTTGAGTGTCGTTTTTTTCCCTTTGTGACATCCCTTCTCATGGCGAGTGAAGGTGCTGAGATCACTGAATACCCTGTTGCACACACAAGTCTGTGTGAAGGTGGCATTGTCGGCCATTTCTGGCTATCGATGGTCGATATTAATCAATTCTCAACTTGGCAACTGTAATCAAACTGTGTCAAGACCAATGAATGTGTGCATACCAATGTGACCTTGGGTGTGGAAAACTCAGACCATTAGCCACTTCAGCGGGGCAAACTTGTGTGAGAAAAACTTGTGACACCGTTTAAGTTTCAATTACTCTTATCAATATGGGCTGTATACTATCGCTTACCACTCAGTTTGCCTCCCCACCAGTTGGCCGTCACAGGCATGATTTCTCTGTTTGTCACACTGTTTTGCTATCTCAACCAATACTCAGTGGATCACTGTCATTTAACTTCACAGTACCTAAGGATACATATTTCATGACATGTAGCCATACAGAAAATTTGCTGTTAGGGAAGAAGTCGTGTTTTGAACAACTGGCCAACTGGTGGGGAGGCAAACTGAGTGGTAAGCAATAGTACAAGGATATTTCCCTACGGACATGCAGATAGAGAAGACAACTAGAAAGTCATGTTTACTTTGTACATGGAAAGGGTTGAATATAGTTGGCCATGTGCATTGTGAGAATGGGGCCATGAGTGCAAACACCGAAGATTGAGAGTGCTTTTGGATAATGTCAGGCCTATAGGTGTTGAGTGAGAGACAGAGGCAATTGTCTTGTTGGACATTCCAATCAGTTCTGGCATGATTGAAGTCAGAGGAAATACGCAGGATGCACTATAACTGGAGTCTACAATCCCAGACTCCATGACGCAATGACCAATCGAATAATACAGAGAAAGTAACAAAATACACAGTCATTACAAAGACGGTGTCTGACTACATGCCACATTTCCCGCCTTGAATGTAAACCACATGAACAAAACAACTGAGATGGTACACTTGCACTTTATGCAGAGGGGTAAGGATGCTGATACACATTAATATCAGTGAAGAACTCACTTAGGTTGATAACTCATTTGATAAGCAAAAGTTGTCCAGCTTCACGCTTGTGACTGCCTTCACGTACCTCACCTTCAGGCTGTCCATCCTTTCTGTGTTACAATGTGCTTGGACGAGTTTCTTGATTTCTGCATCACCAAGAAGGGGGCACAACACTTTCACCAGTTCATCGCATTCTTGCTCAGCATTTGCAAGCCCCGCTAGGTAGACCCTCTTGTTCTGCAATGCATTAACAAGCTTTTTGCATAGGAAGTCAGTATTAAGAGGGGGAATATATGGCAGCACCTGAAAAAATTTGAATCCTGATACCTGCACTGGAGGGGTCTCTTATGAAATGCTTGCTTATTTCTTGCAGAACTTTCTGGCGCTCAGAAAGCTCAACCTCCAGCTTCACAGTCTCAACCCCTGTGCCCTCCCTTTCCTTACCCACATGAGCATTAGGAACAAGAGGTGGGGAGGGAGCCATGTAGTAAGCTAAAAGCTCAGCCTGTACTCTGGTTTATTGAAGGGTTAAATGCCTCATGAGGTACAGTGATTCCCGATGGCAGCCTGCCAGAGGGTAAGGTTGATTTGTAATACGTGAACTGTTGCATCTGGTTCGTTGCACAGTTGGATGTGGTGTAGAACTCATGTTTGGATTGACATATATAGTAGCCCAAGGCCATGACAGGTGACTCCCATTTTAGTCACCCTTGGAAGTCCAAGGAAATGTCACAGATCTGACTCTTATTTAGTAAGTGCCCCTCAGTTATGCTAAGTTCAATGAGCTCTCTATTGCATGAGACAAGTACATATGGCTGCACATGTGTTTATACAAAATCCGTCAGTCCTGCACCACCAACGAAAGTTCCAACCATTGGATGAATGCTGTCTTAGCTATGTACGCATCTTCAGCTGCAATTTTGGGATTGGACATCTGCAAGATAGTGGTGAAATACTTGATAAGTTCATTGATGCGGTGGGCGACACCATTGAGCCGATTGCGATCAAGGGCGATATGAGCAAAGTGAAACTGTTGCAGGGCTATATCCTGCATTTCGACGATGGCCTGGGCAAATGATGAGATATCATAACATCTGTAGAATGATGATAGAAACCTACCCATGCAAGTGCGAAAGCGAACTTTTCAAGTCCAAAGACTACCAAGGACCCATTGACCAGAGAGCCGTCGGGTTGGGTGATGGCTTCAACAACTCCAAACAACCCTGCCGGACTTGGGGTTGTGAACGCATGGTACAGAAATTCTTGTGTTATTGGGTTTGCAAACCAATAGACCTTGTTGCCTGAGATCTGATGGAAGAAAGGATACCTGAGAATGGAATTGTAAGTAGTCATGTGGATCATGTACTTGTGAGTGTCCGGGTCGTCGATGGGGTAAGAAAACGGGATGAGTGAAAGTCGTGGAAGACTCAGAATTGATTGCAGGGTTCAGAGCGGGCAAAGTATCTGGTCAACTGTCCACCAGACATGAGTGAGGTACCGCACTGGCACCTCCTCCAACTAAATGTTTGTAAGTAGTGAATTCAGTGAGGAAATGAATCCACACGCTGGTGAGAAATAACTGGCGGAAGGTTGGATCTTCCATGGATGTATGACACAGGGACGTCTCAGGGCTAACGACTAAATCTTGAACTAAAAAGTGGGTCAGCGCGTCTTGTAGCTGTAGCTGAACGCTGAGCTGCAAACTTACCTTCTGGCTGCCAGGTAGTGTCTTTCCTACTTTGATGTTGTTGCTGGAGGACATGGTGAACGACACATAAGATAGTCTGCAATTTGAGCTTCAAGTTGGTCGAAGCAGTGATGGAGGCAATTGGGATCTTGCCAATTAAAAGACCATGGCATATCGTTAACACACAATCCAGGGAAAAGAACCACCAGTCAGGAGCTATTGCTTGTAATGTCTGGGAAAGTTGATCTAATTAGACATTTAAGTAAGCAAAATTAATGTAAAAATTGCAGCCACACCAGGCAGTGATATATAACTCGAACCCCTCAATTGGATTTGGTCGTTAACTGAATTTAAAGTAGTGACTGAGAGGCTGAGATCATTGGGGTCATAGACAGTATTGCCATCAATCGACAGGTCATCGGGAAAGGATTCGTCGTCATCAGCTACAGGATGCGAGCTGCTAGGAGGCAATGTACAAAGAGTCGGAACGTCAAGGTCTATGTAGCCTATGTAGCTTGTAGTCAGTGCGACCTAGTAAGTCCGGGGTGCTCGGCAAGTTGACACTTGCCTGATAGATCAAGTTCTGAGCCATCGTCCACAGATCGGAAAATGATAGCAAGGAGCTCAGGACTCCACCTTGCAGGTTTATCCATATCATCTAGCGCACGGAAGGAGGGAGGCAAGGCAAACCCATTTATTGAGATTATAATACATTATGATTGTGACCTCTGTCACATGTAGTTATAACACTGTGGGAAGTATTACTAGTAAATGATTCAGTGCCCCATGGGGACTTCACAATATTACACACTGCACAATAACTTGTGGTGCCAGCCACCTTGCTTAGTACATGTTAGCCAGTTGCTTAAGACACACCAAGTCAGACTGAGAGATTAAGCTAATTGAGATATATTGCACCAAATCATACAAAATGTACTAAGCAATCTAAGTGAATATATTAGGGACTAGTAGTAGGTGACGATGGCAACATCATCGTCGCCATCATCACGCTGGTGCTGGTGGGAGAAGGAAGGCATTGTTGCTGCTGTGCTGGGTGGTGGTGGGGTTGGGGTCTTTGTCACCATTGCCATTGTCATGCTGGTACTGGTGGGGGGCCATTGCCATTGCCATGCTTGTGGTGGGGTTGGGATCATCATCGCCATGCTGGTGGCATAGGGGTCGTCGTCGTCGTCCTCACTGCCATTGTCGTTGCCACTGCTGCTAGTCGACATCGTCACCATCAGCACTGATGCTGGGGGTGGTCATCCTCGTGGTCCTCACTGCCATTGCCGTTGCTGCTAGTCAATGCCATTGCCATTGTTGAATGCGCTGGAGCTGGGGGTGGGGGTCGTCGCCATCGCCGTCAAGATGCTGTGGGGGTGGTTGTCGTCGGACGACACTGGGGGAGGTCGTCACTGATGCTGTGAGGGGTCGTCGTCATCATCGGACATGCTGGAGCTGGGGGTGGGGGTCGTCACCGTCGCCGTCAAGATGCTGTGGGGGTAGTCATTGTTGTCGGACGACACTGGGGATGGGATGGTTGTCATGGACGGCACTGGTGCTGAGGGTTGTCAGACAACGCTGGAGATGGGGACCATCGTCATCGAATGACACTGGGGGTGGGGAGCATCATTGTTGTTGTCGTTGGACGACACTGGAGCTGGGGGTGGGGGTGGTCGCTGTCACTGTCAAGATGCTGTGGGGGTGGTCGACGTCGTCGCTGTTGAGATGCTGTAGGGGGTCATCATCGTCGGACAACGCTGGGGATGGGGGTGGTCATCGTGGATGGTGCTGGTGCTGGGGGTCGTCAGATGACACTGGAGCTGGGGGTGGGGGTCACCGCTGTCAAGATGCTGTGGGGGTGGTCGTCCTGGATGGCGCTGGTGCTGGGGGTTGTCAGACGATGCTGGAGATGGGGGTGGGGGTCATCATTGTTGTTGTTGGACAACGCTGGAGCTGGGGGTTGGGTGGTTAGCGTCAACGACGCTGCTGGTGGAGTTGGGGTGGTGGTCAGCATTGTGGCTGGAGTGGGGCTAGTCGATGACAACAGTGTTGGGGATGGGGTGATTGGTGTCGTTGATCAGGCTGCTGGCATGATCAGTGATGTAGTGTGGCTGGGGGTTGTCATAGTTATTTGTTAGTGGTGGAGTCACCAGGTGTGCATGCCGTATGTACCTGAGGTTGTTGTTGTTATCATCGTTGTGGGTGAGGGCGGAACAGGACTTAGAAAGCATTTTGAAGTATTGTGATTTGTAATCACAATACTTCAAAATGCTTTCTAAATTCAAGTCCCGCCGTGTGCTCTATACAACAACACTGATGGCGATGACAGGTAAGCAGCACCCCATCAGTGATGATGCTCACCACTGACAACAACGACAGCAGCCGCCTCCACCTAGCTCCAGCGTCGACAACGGCGCCACCCTCCACCCCAGCCCCAGTGTCGTCCATAACAACAACAATAACAACAACAACAACAATGAGCCCAACTCCAGCATCATCTCTAACTGCTGATGACACCCAGCACCAGCGTCGTCCACGATGATGACCTCCATCCCCAGTGTCATGTGATGACAACGATGACCACCCCCACCCCCCAGTGTTGTTTGACAATGACAACGACAATGAGCCCAACTCCAGCATCATCCACAACGATGACCTTCATCCCCAGTGTCGTGCGACGACAACAATGACCACCCCCACCCCTCAGCGTCGTTCAACGACGATGACGATGACCCCCACCCCTCAGCGTCGTTCAACGACGATGACGATGACCCCCACCCCCCAGTGTTGTTTGACAACAATGACCCCCATCTCCAGCGCCATCCAGGACAACCATCCCATCTCCAGTGTCATCCAACAATGATGACCCCTGTTACTATAGAAAGGTGGTGGTCTGCACAGGGAAGGTCTAGCCTGAAGAGAAGGGATAAGGAGAGCTGTAGGTAACCTCAGTAGTCTGGCAAGCTACTGTTATATTAGTATATACCTGTAGGTAACTACAAGGTATTAGTAGGTAGGAAAGTGGTTAGTAGGAATGTACTCACCCTCAGTAGTCTGGCAAGCTACTGAGGGAACTATGGTACTAGGAACTCTACTCTAGTG
>Ga0307518_10004394_pt1 | contig 10116 bp, 11 predicted proteins | sample 25_EM_MG_FD_203889 | JGI IMG/M metagenome (GOLD analysis project Ga0307518, IMG submission 203889) | Populus trichocarpa ectomycorrhiza microbial communities from riparian zone in the Pacific Northwest, United States - 25_EM | ecosystem: Host-associated > Plants > Roots > Unclassified | place...
CTTCTGGACGTCAGGAGCCCCCTTGCCCCTTTGCTGCACCAATCTCTAGGTGTAGTATCGCTACTTCAGTCCCAGTCAACTCAATCCCCGCTTTGACACTTCCTAGGCTATAGGAAGAGTCCAGACCCCTGTCCCCTTCGTCTTCCATCACTCCTGTACCCCAGGAGTATCCTGCATCTCTGTCTGCATCACCCTGTTGGTGTAGATCCCCTCTCCCCCTCCTCAGCATATCCTCTCTGGACACCGCGGAGGTACACCACCACTCGCACTTTTTCGTAGTCCTTTGTTGGTGTTGTGTTTGGGTTATTACTCCGACCCAAATCCACACTTTGACTCACAGCGGTGTGGACGGGTTGCAGGTACTATTGCGGTGAGGGGATATGTGAGTATGCTCGGAAAGGCTTGATGTGCAATCGTGGTGTTCCAACCGATGGGATCGAGGTAACTGTCACCCTGCTGACTGTGTAGCGCGCATACTACCACATGAGCATTAGATCCTCGGGCGGCAGCTTTCCGATCCAGTGTGTCAGAAGAGTACCTTCTGTTGCTCACTGATCTACCACAGAGTACATACAAGCAAGTGAAATTCAATCAGGTAGCCGCTTGCAAGGCTAATCAATGCATTTCAATCGTCCACTGGGTAGCTGGGGTAGTGCTGTGTCAGTGCATGCAAGTACCTGTGCAGCGTGAAGAACACTCACTGCGCTTTTCATGACCTTGTTCACAATCACCAAATGCTTGTACCCCTTCCTCACCCCCAATCTACACCACTTCGAACCCTTTCCTTTCTTCCTCCGTACATATTCAAGGAAACACGCCCACAAGCTCATCGCAGAGATCATGCGTGGCTTTCGATGGTTTGGGCGACGTGGTGGTGATGAGTACTTTGGGTGGCGTATGTGGATCGTCTGTAAATTTGATGTAGGCAGTCAGTTCAGCTCTTCGCTGAGCCAGCGCTTGGCGTCATTGTGGAAGTCGATGTATGCTGATGCTGATACGGCTGACCAGCCTCTTCACTGGCATTACAGGAGATGGAAAGCGGAACCCGTGGCCCACCCGACGGTTGCTTCATTTTTACGTCGCATGAGGCAGGCGACCACTCCACCACTCCACGAACTACACGACGCGGTGGTCGACCACGCATGTCAAGCCCTACCTCGACATCGAACATGACCGGGTATCTGAGTTGGCGAGCAAGGTCCGTGACCTGAACCAGAACTGGAGGATGACCAACGCGAGCGGGAAGCTGATTTCAGAGATTTGAGTGCGACTTGTGGAATCACATGTGCCATGAGGCAGACGTGTTTCCTTTCCTGGTTGCTGCCCCGTTCCTCCTCATTTCCGCCGATCTGCGATTTCCATGGTCGTGGTTGGGGCTTTTCACGAGGCCCTGTACGTAGTTGAATTTGGTCTGGATGGTGACGTGCGACTGGGCAAGCTCTTTCATTGTAATCGGAGGACCTGGGGTGATGCGGCTGAGTGCTGAGTGATGCAAATAAACGGGATCAACAGTACACACACCTCGAGTTCGTCATAGGATAGCAAGACTTGAGCGTCCGCAGCGTAGGGAAGTCGGTGGACATGGCAGAGATGTAGGAGACAAGTGTGCTGCGAGGAGCGAACAAGTCCCTCACTGGGAAGCTGTGCGGCAGTGTTGGGGGGCTACTGCGAGGATGAGTCAGCACTTCCCTTTTTTTTCCTTCTCTCGCATCATCACCACCCTCGACAAGTAAACACACACCGTCACTCAGGCTCCAAAGATGATGGCAGATGCAGGAGGTAAGTTAAAACATAATCCTTTTGTGCAGACACCATACGCAGGCTTTTTCACTTTGGCAGTCAAAGCCGGCTCGTACTCGCAAAGAGGTGATGGAGGTACTTGACTTTTTTTTTCTTTTTTTCTGTCCTTTTTTCCCCTCCCTCCTTCTCCCTTTATTTTGTGCAGCGACGACGACAATGCTCATCGGTGCATTCCTCTCTCCCCCTCACCTCTTTCATTTCACATGCATGTGTGTGTAGTGTGTGTGTGTCCCTTTTTTCATATAGCTAGCTAGCCTATCGAGCATCAAGGGCCCATAATCTCGTCTCCACCCCACCCGCATCCTGCTGAATCCATCCATCCCGTCAGTAGCAGCACCGCAGATTTGCTTACGAGAACTTTTTGGTTTTGTTTCTTTTTTTTTTCTTTTCCAGAACGAGGACACCACAACGACGACCGTGAATGAAGGAGCAGGCACGAAGATGGTGGCGGTGGCGGCGGTCATCGTGATCGGGAACGTGAGTATGGCCATAGAGATGGACATCGTGGAGAGTGGGAGAGGGAGATGGAGCATAGGGAGAGCAAGCAGCAAGAGCCACATGGGCATAGGGATAGGAATGGGAACGGCACGGTGAGAGAGAGTGGGAGTGGTACTCGTCGTGAAGGGACAATAGGTGCAGAGACTACGGTGGCACCGGTGGCGGTGGGCCACCGCGTGTGGAGAGGGAGCAGCACGAGGAACATAGGTGGGACGATGATAGGTGCCACGAGTTCAGGCGTGATGATGAGCGTGGTCACCATCGAGGGCGTGAAGAGGGCTTGCCTGCTTGCAGGGGAGGGGGTAGGGGTGGAGGCGGTCGAGCATGGAAAGACGCTGGCGGTGGCGCTACGCCAGAGAGGAGGTCGCCAATTCCCGAAGGGAGTGTTCTCCTGTCACAGCACAGACGCAAGGCCTCTGGACGGGACGTCCATGCACCAGGGTATGAGCAGTATTCTGCCATGCAAGCAAAACAAACTGGTAGGAGAGTGTCGTCATGTGTGGAGCTCGTTTGACTATAAATCTACAGGTCTCTTCAACCTCCCTGGTGCTAACCATACTCAGGTTCCACCGATTCTCGGTATTCCAGGTCTCCCACCCCCAATTCCCATCTAGACATTCAGAATGGGCAGAGACAGCAACCCTAACTTGTCTAGGCAGTTTCGGTGCCTCTATATCAGCAGCATCACATCCGATGTCAATGAGCAGAACCTTGCCGACTTCTTCAATAGCAAGATGATCAAAATGAGCATCGGTACAGGTGGCCCAGGCAAACCCGTCCTCGCGGTTCAGTGCAACTATGAGAAAAATTATGCGTTCGTCGAGGTTGGTGATGCTTTGATGGGGCTCCATCCAGCGGCACTTACATAACTTCATCTAGTTTCGAAGTGCTGAAGACGCAACAGCAGCCATGGCGTTTGATGGCATCATCTTCATCAACGGTCCATTGAAAATTCGTAGACCAAAAGATTACGGCGGTCCCAAGATGATCCCAGTCAGCGTCCACGTCCCTGGTGTCGTTTCCACCAATGTTCCAGACTCAATTAACAAAGTATTCGTTGGAGGCTTACCAGCTTACCTCAACGAAGAGCAGGTACAAGAATTGCTCAAGAGCTTTGGCGAGCTCAAGGCTTTCAACCTCGTTCGGGAGAATGGAAATGGTCCTTCAAAGGTGGGAGTCATGTAGTGTATTTGTTATTGCCGACTAACCACACAATAGGGATTTGCGTTCTTTGAATATGTGGATGCCTCTGTTACTGACGTCACTATTCAAAGCTTGAACGGTATGGAACTCAGCGACAAATACCTTGTCGTGCAACGCGCGTCTGTCGGCGCTAAACCAGGAATGCCAAACTTGCCCTACGACCAGTTCCCCGAGATACCTCGCCCCATTATGCCAGCTGGCGAAAGCAACACCTCCGATGCACGTATCTTGCTCATGCTCAACATGGTCACTCCTGAGGATCTCGTAGACGACCAGGAATACGGCGACATATACGAAGATGTCAAGGAAGAATGCTCTCGATACGGTGCCATAGAAGATCTGCGTATCCCTCGGCCGGTAAAGAAGGACAAGACAAAATTCACGGCTGGTGAGACAGCCTTCCAGTCTGCTCTCGACACACAGCGCGCAGACGAAGCCGCTGGTGTCAGGCAGGTGTATGTCAAGTTTATAGATGCGCTTGACGCACAGGCTGGGCTGAAGGCGCTCGCTGGACGCTCGTTCGTGGGGCAGTCTATCATTGCGACTGTACTGAACGAGGACAGCCAGATGACGCCTCCGCTCAATTTGATCTTTGCGCTGCAGCCTGATGCACCGCCTCCTCTTCTGACCTCTTAAGCGTCAGAGGGTCTCTGCTATTGTGCTGGTGCTGGTGCTGGTGACTCGTTGCTCAATTTGTGTGACACATGCTTCAAAAGTACCTAGCTATATCTGCTTTCCTTTACAAATTCTCGATGCCTTCGTATGTATGTTGTCATTGTCGTCCGCAACATGGTTTGTTTCTTCGTCCGTCCTATGCACTTGCACACTGCTTGGTCACTGGGGGTTGTCATGTATGATGCTGCAATTTGAGACTGGCATGGTTGACATCTATGTGTTTGATTTGCCTCTTCCAATGCATCCTATCATGGGACTGGTTTTGCAAAATCCAAACACCCCAAGATCTCAGAAGTACACAACCACTTGACTAAGTGGTATAAAAATAACACAGAAACTTCTGATAGAAATAATAACAAAATGCAAGTTGTGGAAGCTGTCAGAGCAATGCTAGTTTGGGGTGCAAAATAATATAAGTAAAAATGATCCCATATGTTAAATGCAGGGCAGTCATGATTATATTGAAGATCAACATAATTGGCCATAGTAGTATGATGGGGTTGAAAGATATAGATGGGTATCCTAATGCTAGCATGGAAATAATATCACATTACTATACAGTACCAAACAATATATGAGTACACTTTATCAACAAGGGGGCCCCCTGCAGATGCTGGTAACAGGCAAGTTGGGTCAAGGATGACTTGCCTTGCAGTTTCAAAATGAATTGTATTCAATAAGTAACTGTTATGCTTAACCTCCTCTTTCTCCTTTTTTAAATATTTTAATTCCAGGATCAGATGTACCTATATAAAATATAGGCCAAAATCAGTATGGACATGTAATGTATATTTGGGTTATTGCAAATAGGAATGGAAAAGGGAATGAGAAAGCTTTGATCCTAGGGGTAAACATGTGAGAAACCTAATTACTTGCTATCACTACAGGCACAGAAACACTGATCCCAAGCTGAGCCATGGACCATGTTGCTAAAATCAAGCACAGGAAGCCTTCCAATTACAAGTGTAGTTGGTGGAAAATACCAATGGAATGGATGATATGATGGAGGCACCCACAAGAACAATTGATCACTAGAGCCCACAATCCAACCATTATCTAGCAGAAAAAGACCATGACTCAAATGCCTAGAATGTTCAGCCATATGTGTCAATTTATCACCAGCACTGGGCAAAGCAGAAAGCATAGAAGTTGGCATGGAAATGGGTGAAAATGGGGCTGGATGGGGCTGAATATGCATTGTGGGAAAGTTGCCTGCATGAGCAGAACTTGATTCAGTCTGTGCATCCCAGCATCGAATTGTGTGATCTTCTGAGCCTGACACAATGTGCCTTCCATCTGGTGAGAATGCAACTGAGTTGACTGAGTCTGTGTGCCCTTGCAGAGGGTTGCCCACCTGGCCACCTGTCTGTGCATCCCAAACTCGGATTGTCTGATCTGAAGAGCCTGACACAATGTGCCTTCCATCTGGTGAGAATGCAACTGAAAAGATTGAGGAAGTGTGCCCTTGCAGAGGGTTGCCCACCTGGCCACCTGTCTGTGCATCCCAAACTCGGATTGTGTGATCCCTTGAGCCTGACACAATGTGCCTTCCATCTGGTGAGAATGCAACTGAAAAGACTGAGGAAGTGTGCCCTTGCAGAGGGTTGCCCACCTGGCCACCTGTCTGTGCATCCCAAACTCGGATTGTGTCATCCCAAGAGCCTGACACAATGTGTCTTCCATCTGGTGAGAATGCAACTGAGTTGACCCAGCTTGTGTGCCCTTGCAGAGGGTTGCCCACCTGCCCACCTGTCTGTGCATCCCAAACTCGGATTGTGTGATCCCTTGAGCCTGACACAATGTGCCTTCCATCTGGTGAGAATGCAACTGAAAAGACTAAGCAAGTGTGCCCTTGCAGAGGGTTGCCCACCTGGCCACCTGTCTGTGCATCCCAAACTCGGATTGTGTGATCCAAAGAGCCTGACACAATGTGTCTTCCATCTGGTGAGAATGCAACTGAGTTGACCCAGCTTGTGTGCCCTTGCAGAGGGTTGCCCACCTGCCCACCTGTCTGTGCATCCCAAACTCGGATTGTGTCATCCCTTGAGCCTGACACAATGTGTCTTCTATCTGGTGAGAATGCAACTGAGTTGACCCAGTTTGTGTGCCCTTGCAGAGGGTTGCCCACCTGGCCACCTGTCTGTGCATCCCAAACTTGGATTGTCTGATCCCTTGAGCCTGACACAATGTGCCTTCCATCTGGTGAGAATGCAACTGAGGTGACTGAGTCTGTGTGCCCTTGCAGAGGGTTGCCCACCTGGCCACCTGTCTGTGCATCCCAAACTCGGATTGTGTGATCCCTTGAGCCTGACACAATGTGCCTTCCATCTGGTGAGAATGCAACTGAGTTGACTGAGTCTGTGTGCCCTTGCAGAGGGTTGCCCACCTGCCCACCTGTCTGTGCATCCCAAACTCGGATTGTGTCATCCCTTGAGCCTGACACAATGTGCCTTCCATCTGGTGAGAATGCAACTGAGTTGACCCAGTTTGTGTGCCCTTGCAGAGGGTTGCCCATCTGGGCACCTGTCTGTGCATCCCAAACTTGGATTGTCTGATCCCTTGAGCCTGACACAATGTGCCTTCCATCTGGTGAGAATGCAACTGAGGTGACTGAGAAAGTGTGCCCTTGCAGAGGGTTGCCCACCTGGGCACCTGTCTGTGCATCCCAAACTTGGATTGTGTCATCCCTTGAGCCTGACACAATGTGCCTTCCATCTGGTGAGAATGCAACTGAGTTGACAAAGCTTGTGTGACCTCGCAAAACATGTTGATTACTAGGCCAATCTTCATGTTGTGCCCTGGCAACCTGAGCAATGTTTGGAAAAATTCCAGTCAGCATGTTGGCCAGTGCTGACCTGGATGGCAAAAATGGTAATCCAGACAGGTATAAGTGTGGTGTGCTTTCAGAAATTACACCAGAAAAATTTTGCACAAACTTGATGCCATCCTGGATGAACATCAGAGCATCCCTATACTCTGCCTTTCCCTGTCACAGTATTAGCATGCCACTCAACTTGTGCAATATAATATACTCACCTGCATCCATCCCTCAGCAGAGATCAAAGCCCTATAAGCCTCACCAATACACTTGCACACCCCAAGTACTTCCATCCAAAATAGAATCCTTTCTCCAGTCACAATATCCATGACATGTTTTGCCAGGTCTGTATCAAATGTGGAGTCATGCAGGTGGGTTGCCCAGAATCGACAGGAGTACAGCAGATGCAGTGGAATATTCTTTTCGATCTTCATTTCCAAGTCTCCCACTGCTGAGTTGCGAACATATGATGTTTCTAGTCCACAAATATTGAACCGAAGGCCATCTTGCATGACACAGAGCGAGGAAAGGGCCAGTTCATGGTGTACATCAGCTTCGTCGATGAAGAATTCGCCACTCCGCGTTTTATCCAACAAGAAGTCATAGAACGAAGCGTGCAGGGGACGGACAGGAGTGGACGTGTCGGTGGTACCAGTGAGAAAGGACGCCATGTAGCCGAGGATGATGCCTACGGGAAAGTGATCATCCTCCCCAGTGAATTTGCTACGCATCGCGTCCAGTGCGCCCATAGAAAGTGGTTCCTTCGACCACATGATCTGCCGCATGACAGAACGAAATCTCTCCAGCACATCCGCGTCTCCTTGTATGAGATCCTTCAAGGACATGGTGTACATCCCATCCAGGAGATTGGCTCCATCACCAGCATGAGACATGATCTTACGAAACCGCTCGTTGGCAATGACCCCGATCCTAGGGCGAAGGAAATCACACGCCAGACGTGCCCATTCGAAGAGACCATTTGATTTCGCGGCAAGATGTTCCACATCCTTGTCGGAGAATGCGGCGCCAAGTTCCTTGAGTGTGGTGGAAATATAACGAGTAATGTCACGGGTTACTGATTCGGCTTCGATGTCGTCGAGAGACCTTGCCTGGACGTGCTGATTGACTAGCAATGCTTGTCTAATGTCCATGATAGGCCGAGAAGTCAATACGATCCGGATGTTCGCTGGAAGCTGTGCATCACGAGCGGCAAGAATACGGAGAATATCCCGCCTGGTGGCCTCCGCACCACTCTCGTCCAATGCATCAATGACGACGACCACATTTCGGGACAAAGGCCCTTCCAGTTGGGAAAAGGGTTCAAGTATGAACTTCTGCCACTGCTCTGCAACGTCTGCCGTATCCCTCAGCGAGTAGTCATTGGCGATCACTTCGGCTAGAATCTGCCGAAGGCGGAGGTCTCGATCAGCCAAGTGGCGTGCGATGGTCGTGAATAGCTTCACATGAAGTCCTTCGTGATGTCTAGTACGGTTGAAGCAGAAGCACGACCCAAGTATGCCGAGATTCTGAGCCTGCAAAGCAATCGTGTGGGCAATGGCAGATTTCCCCCTTCCAGCTTGACCGTGGAGCCAGAAGATTGGTGGTGTCGCTGGGTCTGCGTTATTGATCCAGTCAAGGATCTCGTTCAAGATCTCGTTTCTTGTGCCATCGAGACACTTCTTTCCTTTGATCAGCCCGACTTGGCCCGCGCAAACCAGAGAATCCAAGCTAAAGTCTTCCCGGATCTGTTGGACACCCACTTGGACGTCAAGGAGTGCCAGATCTCGAAGATCCTGCATCAGTTGGTCTAATTTCGAGTTGTAGTTTGTGACCTTGGTGCCTGTCTCCTTAAGCACATTCTTCCCGAGCCTAAGCCCTGTGAAGCAGATGAATTCCTGACTGAAAAGGAAGAGAAAGGCGAGGCAGCCTACAGAAGTTCTTGGTTTCCGAATACTGGGATACGAAAATCGCACACTCCCGTATTATTTGGGCAATCTGTACCAGTATGTCCTTCGTGACGTTAATCTTCGAAGAAGACATGTTTTTCAGGATAAGTTCGTAGGTTTGCCCAACTCTAGAGAGGAGGGTAGCAATAGACGCATCGAGGTTCGCTTGAGCCAGGATCATCTGTTTGAGATCGAATCAACGGCCACATGTGGTATGATGTATGCATACCTTCGAGGCTGTGGTCAACGCAATCAACGCCGTCTGAGCATATGGGTGTACCTATGGTTGGCCATCAGACAGGATCAGAGCACATTCAAGCGACGAAACTAACGTTAGCAATGGTATTGACGATGGTATTGAAGGTTTTCAGAGGTTGAAGATATGTGGCATTGATGGTATCTACGACGGTCATCGCAGTATTCGCATGGTCGATTGCATTGACACCGGTTTCTGCAGCGCCAGGAATGGGACTGATATCCAATAGCTTCTTCTCTGCGTCCTGGAGAATGGTTTGAGTGGGCTTGTCAACGTCTGGCACCTACGTAGCTCAACCATTAAGCACTGGAAGTGCATGAGACAATATATGTACATACCGCAGGAGGAACAGAAGGTGGTCCTGTATCTTTTTGCACTGCAGCGCCGCCAGGGTCAGCTCCGACAGTGGAGGCTTGAGGGGTGTCCACCGGGATTTCTGGAACGACTGGAGCGGGCTAGTTGTGTATCGTTGCGCGCAAACAGTTCAGATCAGACCAGCACACGCGGATAAGCTGAACCTACTTGATCAGATGAAGCAGACAACCCCTTTCCCTCAAATGGGTCGAGAGTAGGACTTGTTATAAGAGGACCATGGGCAGACTGCACAGGCAGCGCTTCTGTTTTTGCTGGAACAGGGCCATTCGGCTCATCTTGCTGTGGTGCTCCCTGTTCGTCAAACCGATAGAGATTGCATTTACGGCACCGACATACCTTGGAAAAAACCTTTCGCAAGCGGTGGCGAAGTCGTTTGAGCGTTGCCTTTCCTTTGGTAGTCAAGGTTGAGTCGCCATCGGTGGGGGTAGAGGCGCGAGGAAGCTGCTGGGACGAAATCAGATCAAGCCGTGCTTGGTATCGTAATAGGTTGTCAAGTTTACATACCGCGCCTCCGCCGGACGGTTTCGATGCACTCTTGTGGTTTT
>Ga0307518_10004395_pt1 | contig 10115 bp, 4 predicted proteins | sample 25_EM_MG_FD_203889 | JGI IMG/M metagenome (GOLD analysis project Ga0307518, IMG submission 203889) | Populus trichocarpa ectomycorrhiza microbial communities from riparian zone in the Pacific Northwest, United States - 25_EM | ecosystem: Host-associated > Plants > Roots > Unclassified | place...
TTCATTAACCTGGAATCTTTCTATAAATTTGAGCAGAGTAAGCGTATTGGATTTCATTTGCTTTTAAGTCATATTTAGGGTGGATTCATTTGATGATAAATTGTTGGATTTAGCCATATTTAGAGGATAATTTTTTTAGTAAGTTTCCCTTAACAAACAATTATTTGTATGATGCAAATAAGAAATTTACGTGGAGACAGACAACTTTAGCGTTTCCTATATATGGAAACAAAATACAAATGGAAGAGTCAATTTGTGGCACCACCAGAAAAATTAAAAAAAAAAAACAAAAAAAACAAAAAGAGAGAGAAGCAACCCAATGTTTTTCTCCATCCTGTGGATGAAAGGATGCCAAAGAAGGGTAACCCAATCACGAAGAACCGGTCTTGAGGTAAGTTGCCATTACTGGCTATAGTGAGTCACCTGGAAGCGCTAACCGATAGGTCCGGTGGCCAAGAGTCAATGGTATAAGAACTGGGGTTTAAGAAAAATGTTGGGTGGTTTTTAGAGGGTTTTTCCATCAGAGAGAGAGAGAGAGAGAGAGAAAATAAAATTGGGTAGCGTTCAAAAGAACAACGTTTTCTCGGTGAAAGGAAAACATGGGATAGAAAATTAGAGAAACAGAGAGAAAGAAAGTGCCGTGTAAGGGACAAGACATTTGTGTTTTCTTCCATGATCTTTGCATCTTCTTCTAAATTCCCTCTCAGAATTTCCCTCTTTACGTGAAGGAAAAAAATAATAAAGGGGTGAACTTTGAACCAGAAAAGGAAGAGAATTTTGGCTTTTTAATAGAAGGTGAGTGACAATTTGATTTCTCTTGTGGGTTTTATCTCGCCAATTGTGTAAAATTTGGTGTTTTTAATGTGGGTTTTGACGATTTGAAGAGAGGTTTTTTTTTTTTTATGACACTGTGCTTTGTTTGGCCTGGTTGATGTAAAATGGGATTTTAAAAGCAAATTCGATGCCTGAATTGTTCATACATGAATCGAAGTTTTGAACTTTTTATCTCATTTTCCTTTGTTTAATCTGAAACTTCAAGTGGGTTTCTTTTGTTGTCTCTAATTCGTGTCCCTCTCTCACTTTTTGTTCTTTCATAGAGATTCTTCAAGGATTTGCGTATCAATCCACAATTCTGTTTTCAACGGATTCGATCTGAGATCTCTTGAGTGATTTACTGTTAAAAAGATATTTTTTGCTTCAAAAATACAAAATTTATCCTTTAAACTTAAGAGGCGATGATAAAATTTAATTTTAACTAGTGTTTTGGTTTCTTAAAGGTTGATCCTTGTTGGAGGGTTTTAGATCCTCTGAATTCATTTGGTCTGAACTGCCCTGAATTTCCTTCTTAAGTGTCTGAATTTCAGTTTTCGGGATGTTGTTACTTGGATCCTTTATATCAGGGTTTTATTGCGGTTTTAGTTTTTTCTATGGTGGTTTAATTATACACTTTTCAAGTAAAACTGAAAATTTTGATGTCCCAAATATGACATCAAGTCTCGATTTTTTTTTTGTCGTTTTCATGTGCAAATTTGGTTTTAGTTTATCGATCCCTGAGGATTTTTCATGCTTTTCCTTGTAACAATTTTCATCAAATATGTTTTTTTCCCCTGATTTATCAGGCTATTTTTGTGGTGCACTTGCTGATTTTTTGTTAGATCATGAGGACATGATTAGGTATTTTTTCTAAGTTTTGTGCTTGCGTGTGGCGGATTCTGTATGGGTTGAGATGGGTTGCAAGGGATATGACCTACTGGCCTCAAAATCATGATCAGATGCCGAAATTCTGATGCAATTTTGCAATTTACAAATTCATAGTGTTTATTCGTACCTGAAGAAACAACTCTGATTATTGCAACCAAGCAAATGAATGCAGTGGTTTTTTTTTATATTATTATTAATATCAGGGTTTTAAGGATTGATCTTTGTTTGATGCTAGCATATGGGTTTCCTTTTTCCTTTCTAAATTTTCTGCTAGAGAGAACTCCTTTTATCTTGGTCTTTTTCTCTCCTCTTCTTTTTTAAGTTTATGTTCTTGTGTTGAGCTTTGCGTCCATGGATTTTGGCTTTGTACCTAATTATAAGTTTTACATTGTATTCATTGAATAAGTCATCCCTTGATGATTACGTTCATTTGTTGCCAGGGTGTTATTGTTGGGATTATAAAGCTCGAGTAACTGGGAAAATTGTGCATTTTCAAAAATTGGAACCACAAATGCTGTTACTCTGTACGTGATGTGTCCTTCTTGGTATGATCTCTGAGTATGGTGTTGCAGAAGAGATTAGATTACGGATTCAATGGCTATCAGGTTCCTCCCATTCCCCGAGCTACCAGATCAGCTAGGGTAATGTATTCTACTTTCTTGGGATGCCAGATGTTCTGATTATATTTTTCTTTCCTTCTATTTTTCCTCAGTTGCCAATACTCATGGTCTTTGTTTGTTTTGTTTTGTTTAGAGGAGGGGTTCCTTTAAGAAGAAACATGAAGAGAATCAGATGTGTGCATTTGACTTATTAGCCATTGTAGCTGGAAAGTTATTGCTTGATAAAGAAAGTGCTCCCAGTTCTAGTGATACATCAGCGGACGAAGATCAGCGTGCAGTTATTAATAGTGCTGTAAAAAATGAATGGCAGGATGAAGAAAAATCTTTGAAAGTAGAAGCTTGCGATCAGGGAAGTGCTGACAAGAACATCTATGTTTCTGATCTATCACATGTTCATCGACAAGGTTGCAGTTCCAAAGAATCTCTGGTCACCGAGAATGGCCTTAATTTAGGATTAGCTTCTGCACTAGCAAAGCCTGATTGTGAAGAGAGGTCCAATGCTGAGAAGTTTGGGAATGGCCAAAGCAAGAGTGAAATAGGAACTTTTGCCAGCAAAGTAGAGGGAGGTTCCTCTGAGTACATAGAATTTGGTGACTGTAAATTAGAGGCTGAAACTAAAAGAGCAGTGAAAGATGAGCCTCATAAGTCTGGGATGGTGCAAAGTAGCACTGTGGCCAATATATGCAATTTAGAGGACCCTGTGGTCCTGGATGCAAAACCTCCTGCACTAGTCAGTTCAGATAGTAGTGCCAAGGTGCCTCTCTGTGGGAACCCCAATAGTTCTTATCCCACAAATCAGGATGATGTAAATGTAGTTAGTAGAGATGATGACGAAAACTCCTCTGGGTGTACTCACCCTATCACCACAAAAAAGTTCTTTAGGCCAGCACCACGGATTGGAGATCGAAGAATAAGGAAAATTTTGGCTTCTAAATATTGGAAAGTAGCTCCAAGGTTGAAGGATGCGACAGTTTCTAACTCTGGTAATTGGTTTTACATGCCTGTTTATTTATGTTCCTTGTTTGCGTTATGATCCAAGATAAATTGTTGGTTGTTTGTAAATGGAAATTTTCTGATTCATCTAGATAGGGATTTGAAGCCTGTTTTCCGCAAGAGGCAGAACTGTTACAGACATCGAAGGTCTGAAAGGATATATCCTTTCAAAAAGAGGAAGCACTTTGCCTATAGTTCACCATCAAATTCTGATGGAGGAATGAGTTGTGAGTTTGTTTCTGATTCATCTCAAAAGGGCAGCAATGAAGATGCTTCCGTCTCCTGTTCAAGAATGCGTGGAGGTCTCTTTACTTGATTTTTTGTTTTAATATTTATATTAGATTCTGGGATTTATTACCCTCTGTAAGCATTTGCTAAATAATCCTAATTCTTAAGCAGCCACCGGGACATCATCTTCTTTTGCAGGTCAACACACTTCATTCCTACCTAGGGATTCTCATGGTATGAGAACCATTAATGGAGTGGTTGATTTTTTTTATAAACAATGGAGTGATTGATATGTACTCTTTTGACTTAATTGTTTTCTGACATTCAAAGAGTTTTTTAAGAGAAGGTGTCTTTTCTTTTCCTCAGTGAAGCTCAGGATCAAGTCTTTCAGTGTGCCAGAGCTTCTTATTGAGATTCCAGAAAGTTCAACTGTTGGTTCATTGAAGGTATCAATAATTGGTTATGATAATTTTGACTGATGCATTTTCCTTATCCTTCTGGGTTGATTATATAGGCATACGTGTTGTCAAGACATTGCAACCCTATTGGCATGTATCTATTTCTATGTTCATGTATGCGTTTATCCATGCTCCATGCTACCCAATCCTTTGATGGGTTATGTGATAGCAATTTGCCATGTGAATGGTAGATCTCTTTCATCAATACTTGGTCTCTAGTGTGTATTCTAATGATATGAGTTCTGTAGAGGACTGTCATGGAGGCCGTGACTGCTATACTTGGTAGTGGATTACGTGTTGGTGTACTTCTTCAAGGAAAGAAGGTTAGGGAGGACAATAAAACTTTACAGCAGACTGGGATTTCTCGCAATAACCAGTTGGATGCTTTGGGTTTTTGCTTGGAGCCTAATCCTTCACAAATCCCCCCTTCTCTGTGCCCTGGAGATTCTCCCTTTTTTCTTCAATGTGACACACCACAGCCTATACTCAGGTAATTGGAAGTTCTCTGCCTATTTAGAAATCAGCCTTTCAGGTTTTAAGTAGCATTTCTTTTCTTTGGTGGGCAAACAAAAAGAAATGGAGACCAAAAAATCTTGGTCAATAAGCACCCAATGTTTTTTAGAATCTACTATCTAGAATGCGAAAGGGACTTGCTGTCAGTGATGTCCTTCAGACCTAGGGAGTGGACTTCTTTAGTGCTTGCAAATGCTTTAATTGATGGCCTTCCTTATGATTTTTGGCAGATTTGACATAAAGTAAGTCAAATTGTAAAGAAATAGAGTCTGATGCTAGATAGAGTTAAAGGAAGTTTTTTTTTTTTTTTTATCTTACATGGTAATTATGAGTATAATTTATGTTTCTAATAGTTCTGAAATTTTGGATTAAGACATTGTAGCAGATTCTTGTGTGGTTGAATATGGACTCTTTAGCTTCACCCAAATCTAAAGGATCAATTCAGTTGCTAATCAGCTGATGGTTTAATGCTCTTTACCAGGTATCCTCACACTACCGGTGTGGTACATCAGGGCATTTGTGCTGTTCCTGAGCCTCATGCGAACAATTTAGGGAATTATATTGAGAGTGACCATGACTCAGCACCCTCTCCTACTGACACTTCAATGGACAAAAGCACTAATTCAAAAGCGCTGGTTGCAGTACCAGCAATGAATGTAGAGGCGCTAGCTGTGGTTCCGGCACTTCGGAAATCCAAACGATCTGAGATTGCTCAGCGCCGAATTCGTCGACCTTTCTCTGTTACTGAAGTTGAAGCATTGGTTCATGCAGTTGAGAAACTTGGAACGGGAAGGTATGTTTATTCTTTGATGCACAAAGCTAAGGAACATGAATCTTTTTGAGATAGAGCATTGTCTGAATATTGCATTAATGATGTTTCAATTGGCCAGGTACAGTGCTTGATCAAAATGCTATTTCCAGTCTTAGCAACTTTATGTGCTTGCAGTTAGAAGATGATTTTCGCGCATGCATTCCAATTCTGTATAAATGGAATTCTTAATGCTCTTGTTGACCTGCAGATGGCGTGATGTTAAACTGCGAGCCTTTGATAATGCAAAGCATCGGACATATGTGGATTTGAAGGTGGGTTTTTTTAATTTGTCGCCTTGATACAAATTTACTACTGTACAGTTGCCTTGGCCAAGTATTTACTCTTCCTGCATATTGGATGTTCTGTTTCCTTATTCAATTGGGTTTCCTATCAACTTTGCTACTTTATGATGGTTCTTTATTGTTCCCAGAGTGCAATATTTTAAGATATGTTTCAAAGTTCAAGGCTTTATGGCCTGGGTCCACAATGGCACGTAGTTAGTTTAATCTCTTCAACAAACAGTTGCTTGTATAACAGGTAAATGATTAGTTAGGCTTTTTACCTTTTTCAGGGTTGTGTCTCACAAGGAATCTTTTCAATTCCAATCTTACACGATGTCGCTTTGTACTCTTTTCTTCTAGTTGTCTCTCTCTCCTCTCCTCATGACTAACATGCCCTTTGCAAATTACAGAAACACTAAAGTTTCCCTTTTGTGTTACACAAGTTTTCACGTTCTAGATGGCTCAATTGGCTCTTCCTGGAAATGAAAAGGGCAATTTCAGAAGCTCTTTGTGTTGTTTTGGTAGATTGCTTAAAAAGTACCAGCTGCCATGTGCTTGTGGATTTTGTTTCTGATGAGTGTCTTTTCATCACACAGGATAAATGGAAAACACTGGTGCACACGGCAAGAATATCTCCTCAGCAAAGGAGGGGAGAGCCTGTCCCCCAGGAGCTCTTAGACAGGGTCTTAGCTGCGCATGCTTACTGGTCCCAGCAGCAAGCCAAGCAACAGTTCAAACACCAGCAGGCAGAGACTTGCCTTCTCCTCTGAGAGCTGGTAGCACGTGTTTGAACAAAACGTAGACTAGTGGATTAAGAGACTGATTTCAATTTTTTTATGTATTCTGTGGCCAGTCTGTAAAAAGTTGATAACAAGGGAAATAGAAGTGTTGAAGAAATCCATGTGATATTGTTGCGCTCGCCGCCATTCTTTTCCTGCGTGGTGGGGTTTGGCACTTGTAAATGGTCGATTGAATAAGAGCTTCCTAACAGAAATCATTTGGTAACAGAAATGTCTTCTCGTAATCTTTTTATTTTTGGTCCTTTTTGGGTTGAAGAATGGAATGGTGCTGTCTCGTGATCTCCTTCCATCTTGTTTATTCTAATGCTGCTAGAATCTAGCCCTTCAGAGTCTTTTCTTGATTTGCTGTGATGGATTCTTGGGTGCCAGTTAAGCTGATCTTTTTTCCTCCAACAGAATAAATTTCATACCAGTAACCAAATCAATTGGGATGTTCTTTCTATTTTATATCTTATTGTGTTGGGTGGATTCACACGTATTGGCTCCTACAATGGCTGCAAAATTGGACGATCAATCAGACCTCTATTATTTGCTCAAAACACCAACCTTTATGAGCATTGTCATGGCATTCATGCTATAGTAATAATAATAATTAAATACTTATAGAAATAGAGATATAGATACAGATTACAGAGGGAGGGGATTTATCTCTCGTAAACAAAGAGTAGAGAGAAACAAAATAAGAAATCTTAACATTTTTTTGATGGGATCTGATATATTTTTCCTCCTTTTTTTTTATGTTTTATCAGCTTGAGTATTATAAAATTTTACAGTTTACTAGTTCTTTTTTTTTTTTTTTCTATAGCAAAGGAACTCCATTAATAGACTCTTAATGGAATCACATGTATTTGTCACCTAACGTTTCGAGTGGGAATTTTCTTAAATTTAAGGTGCGCATTGGAAAATGGTGGCGTTCCATTTGGGTTTATGCGCAGTGCTCTTCTGACAAAACATCCACGGATTTTGGAATCTAGTTGCTTATCCAAAACAATGATTCTCAGACTGCTATATATTTATTTTTGAAAGTTTTGGAGTAATTTTTAAATTTTCCTAGAATTGCAATTAAAAAAAGGTACAACTTTCTCTTCAAATATCATACTCCATCTAAAAAGTAGTTTTTTTTTATTACATTATCGAATCATAAAACCATTATTTTTTCAAGCATTATACATCGTATCGTTCTTTTCCAACAAGTGGTATCAAAACTTAGATTTTATTATTTAACATGGTCAATTCAATTTTTCCACTTCAATATCCTAGATTGATAAAGAGCAACTATCAAACTTGGTGCATTCGAGTAAAAGCTTGGCTAGGTTCCCAAGATGCATGAGAAACGGTTGAAAAAAAAATTTGAGTCTATAGATGGAGCAATGTTGACTTCAACTTAAAGAGAGGTCGTGCAAAAGGCACGAAGAAAGGATCAATTAGTACTAACAATCATCCTCCAATGTTTGGATGACGTCACTTTTGAGATAGTAGCTAACACAACCACTGCCAAGCAAGTATGAGAAGCTTTGCAAGAATCAAACCAATGAGCTGACAATGTAAAAAATGTACGTTTACGAAAACAACGTGGTGACTTTGAAAAGTTACATATACTTGAATCAGAGAATATTTTAGAATACTTTGCAAGAGTATAGACCATATACAATCAAATGAATAGATATATGGAGATGATGGAAGAGACACGTGTGGTAGAGAAGATTCTATGCTCGCTGTAAAAGAAGTTTTATTATGTTGTGGTCGTAATAGAGGAGTCGCAAAATATGAATTTTTTTCAATTTAAGGTCTAATGGGAAAATAAAAACTCCATAAAGAAAGAGTCAATGAGATTCAAGAGGATGTGGGTGTACAAGCACTTTTTTCAAAGCAAGATGATTCTGGATATTCTCATAGAGAAGGAGGAGGAAGATTTGGAAAATGAGGCTGAGGCAACCTCAACAGATCAAACAGTCGACCGAATAAAGATAACCAGTCGATCAGTTCAACTGGCAGTAGCAATTCAAGATCCAGATTTGATAGAAAGTTTGACAAATCAAAAGTTAAATGCTATAATTGTCAAAAGACATGTCATTATGCTAAGGATTGTTGGAATCCAACCAAGAGCGTTGAGGAGAATGCAAATCTTGTGATAGAAAAGAGAACGAAACCACTCTATTACTAGTGTATGATGAGAAAATACAAGAAAAAAAAAACTATTATCTACATACTTTAATATATATATATATATATTGATTTTTTTGGCATGATTGTATGGATTGGTTAGTACAAGGGTGATCCAGCCCCATCCTTTCGAGCCGCATCCCTATTTTTCTTACTTGTTAGTCGCCCCATGCAAGGAAAATTGTCTTTTTATTTTTTTAAAAAAATATTTTATATTTATGACAATAATATTCCTTATCTTCTTGTTTACATGTTATCATTTTAAGAACTACGTGCTATCGTCATCCCTATTCCCAATGTCATGTCGGCCTCACCATCTCTTTCATAAAAAGGCATTATTTAATTCGTAAATGAGTAGAGTATATATATTTTACTTGTCTTTCGTTGGTATATATATTTTACTTATCGAGAACAGATTAGGACTCTCCTCGAATGTAAGGCCATCAAGTTCCGAGGACTATTTTTGCCGAAAAACAATTGAAAAAGGTTAATTTAGAAAGGAAAAAAAATAAAAATTCTGTCACATTAATTTGCGGCTCAAGATTTTTATATTCATGGAATATTTGCTTGTGGTTCAAATTTCATTGTAATCGAGCATATTAATAGATGGGGATTTTCCGGTGAGGAGCCTAATTTCATATGAAGATGAATTGAAAAGAAACTAATTTTAAACGGGTTGATGTCTTTTTACACCGTTTATTTTTGTTTAACTTATCAAACTCTAATATAAATTATAAAATTAAGTTAATTATATAAAAATAAGTCATAATAAATTAAAAAGATCAATCTCTAAAAAAACTTAAATATTAAATTAAAAAATAAAATAAAAATAGATTTAAAAAGAAAAAAAAACAAAGATGATGCATAATAAAAATAACATCTCTTTTAATTTATACTATAATATAATAATTATTCAAACCACTAGTTTTTCATCAACAATGGCAACATTATACACATGGTGCGTATAGATTACATATTTAAAGTTTTATTTGATATGATATATAAAATGTAATATTGACTTTGAATTATAATTAAAAGATAAATAATTAAGTAAAAAATACATTTGATAAAAATTGATTTAAAACAACTTTTTAGATTAAGTTGAAAGAAAAATTGACTGAATTCTATAGCATTTTTTTTTTATCAAAATCAAATTATTTGTAACCAAACATAAAACTTTTTTTAAGTTAAAAAAATAAAATAAAAAACAGCTTAAATTATACCGAATGAAGTCCTTAGTATTTCTATTATTCTTATCACCCTCTCATGTCATTTTACATGACTGAAAGGATTATATATAGAAATCAAGCTTTAGTTTTGCACTACTAAAAGCTTCGACTAGAGAATCCAATTCTTATGGCTTGACATTCAAGAATGACAAAATCTTTTGCTTTATTGTCTCGACACGAAGAATCCCCCCACCGGTACAAATTCCGATCATATAGAATTGGGGTTTGCGGGCATTTAATGACTGCGGTGAAGGGGTGCTTTTCTCGCGATCTGGGATATGTGGGGGGGGGGGGGGGGGGGGGGTTGTGGGCCGGGGT
>Ga0307518_10004396_pt1 | contig 10114 bp, 8 predicted proteins | sample 25_EM_MG_FD_203889 | JGI IMG/M metagenome (GOLD analysis project Ga0307518, IMG submission 203889) | Populus trichocarpa ectomycorrhiza microbial communities from riparian zone in the Pacific Northwest, United States - 25_EM | ecosystem: Host-associated > Plants > Roots > Unclassified | place...
TGCTTTGGCTGTGCTCATAGATTTTTTTAAAAAAAAAAAATCCTTAAAAAACTGAGAACAATAATGTCATAAAAGGACCAGCAACAATGCAAGGCTAATAAATAATTGAGGATGCCATAAATTTAAGTCCCTACAAGTCCAGGTTAGAAGAGTGAAAAGAAAGGAATTAAAGGTTGCTTTAAAGCTCACGAGATTATATTATTTATTAACAGATATTGATTTAATTGGGAGCCCTTTTAGTCCTTACAACAAAGACAGATAACTATTGTGGCAACAATTGCATGAAATTCGCTTTCATAATCTACGGAGGGTTGTATTAGTTCCCATATACACAGAATGGGCAAGCAACCAATAGAGGACAATTTATATTATGGACCACCAATCACGAGGGAAATATTGACTCATCTAGCATCCATTCAAGGAAAAAGTCATATTTTCTTCTACGTGATTGCGAATCATGCAACAATAACATCTAATGTTTTGAAATTATACTGTAGCGAGGCAGGACAGGGGAAGCTGGGTAGATCAGTGGGAAAAGGGTCCTACAAAAGTTTCCAAAACAAATTTGACTTGAGGTTGATTTAAGCCCCAACCTTCCCAGATGGGGGACTTAGACCTTTGAATCTAACTGCCAAACCCAACTAGAGGTGATAAACTATGCAACAATTATGTCACAGTTGTTAGCCAAGCTGTCACAATGGCATCATGACTATCTCTATTTAACAGGATAATATTGGACAATCTAAATGTACTGAAGTCATGGTGACAATAATTATAATGAACAGGTCATCTAGATGATTATAAGAAATCAAAGAACAATATTTGAAGAAACCATTAGATTAGGAGGCGTGGACACACTTGAAGTTAATGGTTATTAGTACATATCAAGATTACAGAAAATTCACAATGAAATCTTGAATGTCAAAGTCATCTACATACTATGTACATATTAAATAGAAACACGAGACTAAAAACAGCAACCACGCTGTAAATAGTGTTCACCTGAACAATCTGGGGATACCACTCACGAAGTTTACTGAGTGCAGAATCAATCTCACCATTTCTGATTAGCTTCAAAGGAGAAAATAAGTCAGCAAAAACAAATACCATATTCACAATGAAGAAAAGAAACAATAAATAAATAAAAGTGGTTTAAATAGAATAGATATTCCACACGTGTCATAATAGATTGAAGAATATGAACAACGATATCCAGAAGAATGATGATCATCACAGTTGAAGTATTTCTTGAAAGACACCATATGAGAAAAAATTTAACAAATCAGATCCTCTTGAATTTAATCATGACCATCTTAGCATAGTAGAAAATGCTCAACCTAAATGAGGAAACTTATTCTTGCTGCAACCTATCCTTCAACATTTGTGTATACATGGCTGATCTCAAGACTCATACCTACATACTTTTGGAATTGCAGCAAGAACCCATCCCCAATATTTCCAATTAACCCCATGGAATAAATCCAAATAAAGTACAACTCATGTACCAGAAAAGCCTGGTTATGTTATTCATTAGCTGTTACCAGCATCCAATACCACACATCTTTATCAGGTCGTTACATTGCTTGCACATGAAACACGCACAAATCTACTCCTTCCAGATAACAGAGTTAAATTAACATATAGACATCACATTCTCTGAAGCTGATCACCCTCCAGACCCTACCCCAACTGAGCTTAGCACCATTTTCAATGTTTGTGCATCTCAGAAGCACTCCAATATATTCCTAAAAGAATGTCAAAGGGTGGAATACCAAGTATGGGATTCACAAAAGAGAAGCACTCAAAACACACAAGGTGCCCAACGAATTCATAAAACAGCAGAACCTCTAATTATAACAGCAATGATTTGAGAATGCATCATTTAGGGGATCATAAACCGTAGCCACACAAGACATCAATACATAATATCCAAGTGAAACTCTAAAGATGGTAATGAGCTTTTGATCAAAATATCCCTCCAGAGTATCTTAGTTATTCATAATGCCACTTGCATTTGTCATATACTCAACGCAGTGCATAAAGAAACTAAAGCCAGCCAATATGAACTATTAATTTAATATAAACAGCCATTGGCAAACAATTTCATACCTGTCGAAGAGCTTTCCTCTGTGCTAATGCATATGCAATGTCCTGTTCACCAGAGCCATTTTCCTGAGCTATATATATAGGAGGGATAGTACTTCTACTAGCCACATCAAATGCATTGAGTGTCTCTTCATAGCCATTGTGTAATAAGTACGAGCGAACAAGTCTGCCCATTAAATAAAAATAAATAATAACTCAATTATCCAGAAATAATGATAATAGATGATGATTATTGGTAGCGGGCAAGATCAAATACTGTGATCAAGTTTAGCAAGTCTACTATTATTTATAAGGGTAAATTACAATAGCCCCCCTCAGGTATTGTGAAATTACACAAGCCATCCAAAAGTTTGAGGATTTAACAGAAACCCCTTCCACATTTAAGAAAATACTACAAAACTCTCCTGTCATCCCTAAATGCCCTTGATATTTTCAAAATCATCCCCTTTCAAGGAAATTTTAGGTGCAAAAGGGATTTTTGTAACGTCTTCAAACATTTGAGCAGCTCTTTAGGTTTATAAAATCTCGAGGGTTATTGTAATCTACCCTATTTCTAAATACACCAAAGGGCTTTTCAAACTTCTTTCTTTGGTTATTTTATAAGATTTTAAACCAAGGCCACTTCAGCCATGCCCCATCACAAAACCCAAGGTCAAAAATTTCAGATAAACAAAATTAAAGACTGGAAGAAGAAAAGGAGGAGCTGATGATAACAAGAGACAAACAAAGATGAACAGCTTGCCTTGATCCATTCATTAATTCCAATATCAGTTTCCAACTGACTCTTTCATTGTTGAGGTATGGACATCATATTAGAGGCAAGTAAAACTCCAATTACAAGCATATTTGAAAGTTACACAGACCTAAATTCAGAAACTTTTTTATATATATAAAGGAGACTCAAATCTAATGTAGACTTACCCATAACTAACAATTGGCGGTAAAGATATTTTGTCAACTTTCATTTGTTGCTTCATCGTTTCTTGTCTTTCATATTCCTAAGCAAGGATACAAAGTAGTGGTCAGTCTATTGACAAACTAGAATGACTTCAACTTGCGTAAATTAGTTAAATTTGTAAATTCTGTTTTAGCCTAAAAAGTCAGACAACTAAAGCCAGGTGATGAAGAAACCATTCATCTAGAGAATTGTATAAGCAGACCCAGAATGATAAGAAATGGCATGCAACATGTGGATTGTGCCAGGATTACATTGTATTTAGCCTTGTTTCAAAAAAATTCATGAAGTGATATTGTAAGCTGTTTGCTGTATCACCTAAAAGAAATGAAACACCATGTTACAGCAAGTCAGCAAGGTTAAACATAAGATCAAAGCAACAAGTGTCCCTCAACACTAAACTTCCATCTTCTCATTGTTTGTATTATGAACACTCATAAAACAAAGTGATAGATTAATTTCTTCCAAAAGGCAAGCTATGGAGAAACAAATAGAAAGTTATATATCAATATAAGAATACACCACCAAGCACCATTCCAGGTAAAAACCTATGACCATTGAATCACATAACTACTTGGAAAGTGAAGGTCATCCATTGAACTTTATCGCCTACCATACAAAACAAACTTGACCTTCCCAGGCTTAAGCAATGACCTTGCACAGAGAAGAAAAATTTTGCAAACCCACTTAACCAGAAAAAGAGGAAAAAAGTCTATAAGAATGAAGCAAAAGAAAGGATATCTTGCCTTAAGATCAAAAGCAAATGGTTTCTTCCCAAAGTTGACTTCAATCCTGCCAGATTAACATGTATCTGGAGTTATCAGATCCTCTAGCATAATGGTAATGCTAGTACAATTAGCAAAGGAAAGGAAAATAAAATCAAAATGCAGTTAAATTCATTTTTCCATATATATAAATAATTAACTAGAACCTTGCATAGAGAAAAAAATTTCTAGGTGGCAAGAGATGTTGGTAGCACAAGTTCAACAAACAAACAGTGTCCACAAGACATTATTCTATATCTGGATATTTAAATCTTGCACAAGAATCGACAAGCTGTCCAAGAATAATACTAACTAGTTAAAAGAGGTGCGACATACTCCTCATTTTGGCTGTGAACAGCAACAGTCGGAAACAGCAAACCCTTCATGTCCTTATACACTGCCCTAACTAATGCTCCATTTTTACTGATATCAACACAATGAGAACAGGTAATAATGAGAGGAGAAGTAACAGAAGAAGAGTTCACGAAGTAGAATTATCAATCACTCAGAGCAACAAGAGTTTAATTTTAGCAATCCATAAATCATTGTGAGCCAACTTACTTACGTGAAAAAGAATTCCTGTGAAGTATAGTTGATACCAGCACCAACTGTATCATTGGTCGTGAAAGTTGGTCCAAATGCCTCCCCTGTTCCAGGTCCACGATAAAGATTGCCATCATCCCCATGATATCCATAACTGTTTGCTTCCCACCTGCCCAACCAATAAAAAGTGGAAAGAAACAAATAATGAATCACAGTATTACTATCATTAACAAGTCATTGCAATTCAAAACTCGCACAAAGTGCGCAAGAACGTAAACCCACATTTCCAATCAAGCACTTGTAATAATTATACTTTCAAAAGAACATTTTTACAGTATAAGAACCCTGCCAGTGGAGCATTCTGAAATGGAATATTTGACTGCATTTCTAATACACAAATAATTTCCCTTTTCTTTCTTTATATTTACATTTTCTAATGAACCAAAAATATGCCAAAATGTAATCTTAGAAACCCAATTCATTAGCTTCCGTAAGTAGCAACTAAAAATCTCTCAAGAACCAAACAAAAAGCCCTAATTGCATTCCCTCACTGACTCTACATTACAATCAAATTGGTAAAGAAAGAAAAGAAAAGCCGTACCCAGGCTGTCTCCTCATCTTGAAAGTATGATTACTAAAACCAATAGCAATCTGTCCTTTATCACCAGCATTCTTTACATAAATCTCAAAATAATAAACAAGCCGTTTTTCCGGAGCCGGTCTATCGGCTTGAATAACACCAACATCATGACCATGAAGATTGACACTTGTGTATTTAACACTCAATTTATCAATGGAAACCACAAGAAACCCTCCAGAACCTTTCACTGTGTTTAACTCCGTCGGTTCAAGCTCTGTTTCTCCGCCAACTGGTGATGAGTACTGCCGTGCTACGTCTATGAAGTATGAGCCTGGATCTTGATTTACGTTCTTGGAACTCGAGTTGATGGCGGTGTTGTTGGTGGTTGCCGCGGTAGTGCTGGTGGTGGTCATCGTTTAGAGTTAGGTTGATGGAACATGTGAGGGGTGGAATTTGAGTTTGTTACAACAAACGAGAAATGCCTGACGAGAGAGAAATCGTTTTTACTATTATTTTTTTTTTTTTAAGAGAGAGAGAAGATTGTGAAGAGTGGGTTGTTTATACTTTAAAGCGAAGTTTGTTGATCTTCTTTACGTCATCTTCTTTCTGGAGATAACGGAAGCTGTTATTATGCTACCTAATTTGTTGATCTTCTTTTTTCTTTTTCTTTTTCTTTTTTTTTTATTATTATTATTATTTTAACAAGAACAAAAGTGAATTTATAGTTGATCTTTGTGACAAAGCAATATTTACTAAAACAAAGCTTTAGATTTTTTTTACGGATTAAATTTTATAATTTATTTTAATTTATTTTTTATAGTTTTATGGATTAAATTATTGATTTATTATAGTTTTTTAGATTTAAAGTTTAAAATCAACACCATGATTATAAAAATTTATTAAATTTTTTTAATGGATGATATTAATGTAAAGGTGTGCATTTGACCATCTAAAAAAAACTTAGTACAAGTTAAGATAAAAAAGGATCTAAAGGTACTTTATTGTCAAAAATAAAATAATACGGCTTAGTTAGCATTTAGATTATGCCTTTTACCTTTATCTAATTACATGCAATTTTATTTTCTTGGTGAAAAAATAACCTTTTATGGCTAACCCAAAGAGCTGGAAGGACTTGAATTAGGATTTTCTAGGTTGCCCTGTCACAAGGAAAGTTTCAATTTTAAAGTATGTTTATGAATAATAATAATAAAATCAATGTCACAGTATATCCTAACAATCAAAAACTCCTACTCGAAAAGGAGGAGAGTAAGATGAAATATGCAAGAAATTATCGGAGTTGGAGCATGTCTTCGTAGTTATTATTAAAGCTTTTGATTCAGCATAAAAGTTTTAAACCAAAAAAGAGAAAATAATATTAAAGCTTCCCTTAACAAAGTAATATAATGATTGAAGAAAGAGTATAGAATAAAATGAGAAAAAGAAGAAGTTGGGAGAATAGTAATTGTAGAAACTAAATTTTCTTGCTTGCTATATTTCTATTACAATGTTATTTATACAATGAATTCTTCACTTCTAACTACCAACCAACTAACAACTTGTTAACTAACTATAAACAACTAACTAACTTGCCACGTGTTTATTCTTTATTAACTAACTCCAATTGTTGCTGCTATAATACATGTTATATTGCTTATTGTTGTTGCCTTCATATTTTGCTAAAAGTGTATTACTAATATTCTTTCAGCTAGTCAATTGGTTTTCATAACAATACTCCCTCTCTATAATATTATTTTCCTTAAGAATTGAAACAAAAGTCAGGGAATTGGCCAAGTTTTTTCAAGTCCTCTCAGGTAGCATTTTCCTTAAACAAATTAGACTATTAGACCAACCTCGTTACCACTGCTCAACTATCCTTCTTCATAAGCTTCATGTTTTAGATAGTTATTAGGTTGATCTTAACTTTCATATACTCATCAATCATTGGTAAAGTTAAAAACATAATTGCATTGTTACTCAGTTTTTTCTTAAATAAAGAAACATGAAAGGAATGATGAATTATATGATAACTAATAAATTTTATGTGTGATTTTATATGGACCATAAAACTTGAGATTCAACTTAAAACTCTTTCTTAATGTCACACTTGTTTGTTTATAGGGTTGAAGTTTTAAATAAACAAAATCTCATTCCCTTGAATTCTCCATTTGTTTTACCTTTGCCAACTATTGGCTTCATTATATACTTAGCCATTTTCAATTGTTTCTTTAGTAATTGATCATGGCTCTCCTTTAAATCACCATTTCCAATGCAACCACTATTACAGTTTCTTGTATGGTTAATCCCTTTTCTAGGTGAAAGATATCCATACAAAGCTTGGAAGGGACTCATCTTGATAGCATAGTGAAAATTGGTATTGTACCACCATTTAGGTAAAGATAATTAGTTATGTCACTTTTTTGAATTATACATTATCATACATCTTAAATAGGTATCCAAACATTAATCCATCTTTTAGTTTGCCCATCAGTTAAGGGTGATATGCAAAACTAACTAACAATTTAACCACTAACATTTTGAACACCTCCCTAAAAAATAAGTTGGTAAAGACCTCATCTATATCTATCACAATAGTTGTTGGCAGCCCATGAAATTTGTAAAAATGATCTATGAAAACTTGAGCTACTTCCTGAGCTGTAAATGAATGTGATAGAGTTATGAAATGTCCATACTTGGTGATTTTTTTCAACCACCACTATGATTGTATCATTCCATTCTGTCTTAGGCAATCTTTCTATAAAATCCATAGTGATATATTTACATGTTTCTTTTGATATCAAAAGAGGTTGTAGAAAACCGAGATAAATTATTCTCTTCATTTTAGCTTGTTTTCAAACATAATATTCTATTACAACCATTTCAACTGGTTTCTTCATTGAAGACTAATGAAACATTCTCTTCAATTTTTTTGTAAGAGTTTTGAGTCCCTACATGACCTCTTATATATTAGTTATAAGTAGCATTTATTAATATTTCCCTTAGATTTTTTTTTGTGCCAATTATTATTTTATTCTTAAATTTTAGAACTCTTTTTGCATAAGTATAATCTGGCTTATGTTTATAATCTTCTCAACAATAATCTTTTATATATGAGAATCATTTTCATAAGTTTCACTAACCTTTTCATGCTATATTGGTACTAATATAGTGAATGCTCTTAAATTAACATTGTTGAACCTTTTTCTTTCATATTTACCAATATAGTGAATGCTCTTAAACTAACCTCATTTCTTTCATATTTAGTTGTTGAACCTTTTTCACCACTAGTCCTTATAGATAATGCATCTACTACAATATTATCTTTGCCTTTCATATATAAAATCTGATACACAAGTCCTATTAGTTTAGTTTTTTTTTTTCTATATTGGAGTATGAATCTTTTGTTCTAATAGATGTTTTAGACTCTCGTGATCAATTCTAATTATAAACTAATCATGCTCCAAATAATGCCTCCATCTTCCAACTCTCATTAATATAGCTATATGCTCATTTTCATAAATTGATAATCCTAAATGTCTTGGACTTAAGGCCTTGGTAAAGAAGACTAATTGCCTCCCTTCTTGGCTAAGGATTGCACCTAATTCATTGGTATAATCATCAATTTCCAACATAAAAATACTATTGAAATTTGACAAGGCTAGCACTAGTGTTGCACATAAAATTTCTTTTAGTTAGTCAAAAGCTTCTTGAGCCCTGTCATTCTAATTAAAAATGTTCTTTAATAAATCAATTAATGATTTATCGATAATATTAAATTCCTTAACAAACTATCTATAATATCTTGTTAAACCCAAGAAGCCCTTTAATTCCTTGATCGTATAAGTAATTGACCAATTTTTAACAATTTTTATGTTTTTTAGATCAGCTACGACATCTTTAGTTGAAATAATATGCAATAGGTAGTCCATTTATTGTTCATAAAAAATATTAATTGATTTGTAAAGAAATGATTGTTTCTCCATTTTCCAACACCAACTTAAGATGACAGATATGTAGTTTTAAAGTATAATTATATATTAGTATGTATCAAATAATACCAATACAAATCTTCTCAAGAAAGATTCTATCTTATTATTCATTAAACCTTAAACTTGCAGTGCCCATTAGGAGTTTAAAAGTTATCTTTTCTATATATTCGTCATATATTTTGACTTGGTGATGTCCTAACCTCAAATCCATCTTAAAGATAAGTTGAGAGCCATGTGATTCATCTATTAAATCATCGATCAATATATTCAATTGTCTATAGTCTACACATAACTTCAAATTATTGTCTTTGTTCTTAACCAATAATATTAGAGAAACAAATGGGTTGTAATTGTGTTTAATATTTTCATTTTGTAACATCTTTTTTACCAATTTATCTATCTTTTTTTTATGCATGAAAGAGCTTTCATATGGCTTGATATTGATTGGTTTAACTTTTGGTATCAAGGGTATCTTGTGATCTAAACTCCTGAAAGATGGAGGATGTTTTGGTTCTATAAACATAGATTGCTACTCTTCTAACAATGTCTTTGCTTTTGAATTTTATACTCCTTTTCTTAGTACTTGAGAAGCTTTTATGGAAAAATTGCCCTGCAAAACCATATAATGATTCTTTTAAACTCTTATGTGCCCTAGCTACTACTTGCACCCTTGCTTCTTCCACAATCCATTTTAACTTAATCATGTTGCCATCTTTCTTGAATTGTAATTTCATTTTAATGAAATCAAATATAATTGGTGAGTAAATCATCAATCAATCTACCCCAAGCATCATATCACATATACCGAGTTTCAATATCCTCAAATCAGTTTGGAATTCATATCTTTGCATAGACCATGTAAACTTGTGATTATGAGCATCACACCTCATTATACTTCCATTAGCTACTAACAATGCTAATATAATGGTTTTTTTTTAATTATTTCATTGACTTCTTCAAGCACTTGTGCATTAATGAAACTATGTGTGCTACCACCATCAATCAAAATGATAATGTTCTTTCATTGATAGCAACCCTTAATCCTGTTTATGGTATTTGCATAACTATTTATCGGTGCATTTAAGAAAAATCCATACTCTTTAATTTTGTCATCCTTAGCTATCATTTCATTACTGTCCTTTTCAACTACATCTATAAATTCTTTATTTTTTGTTTTACT
>Ga0307518_10004397_pt1 | contig 10113 bp, 14 predicted proteins | sample 25_EM_MG_FD_203889 | JGI IMG/M metagenome (GOLD analysis project Ga0307518, IMG submission 203889) | Populus trichocarpa ectomycorrhiza microbial communities from riparian zone in the Pacific Northwest, United States - 25_EM | ecosystem: Host-associated > Plants > Roots > Unclassified | place...
TTGCTCCTGTACCTCAGGAGTATCCTGTATCTCTGTCTGCATCACCCTGTTGGTGTAGATCCCCTCTCCCCCTCCTCAGCACATCCTCTCTGGACACCGCGGAGGTAAACCACCACTTGCACAATTTTGTAGTCCTTTGTTGGTGTTGTGTTTGGGTTATTACTCCGACCCAAATCCACACTTTGACTCACAGTGGGCACTAGGCTGTTGACGCTGTGGTGGTGGTGGAGGTCATGTCGCAGCGTGCATGCTGGTGCTTGGGTCGTTGCTGTCGATGGTAGTGGTAGTGGTTGTGTTGCAATGTGCGTGTGGGCAGGCACTGGGTTGTCAACGCCAGTAGTGGTGATGGTGGTCGCAGCGTGTGGGCATGCGAGCAGGTGCTCAGTCATCAACATCAGTGGTCATGGTGGCAGCATGCATGTGGGTGCTGGCATTGTCATGGTCATGGTTGTGGTCGCATCACAGCATGCATGTGCACTGATCGTTGTCATTGTTGTCTGTCCTTGCAGTGGCACTGGCTGCCCGGGAACATTGTCTTTGTCATTGTCGTCGCCTCTGTCCTTGCAGCCTAGATCGTTGTCATTGTCATCTGTCCCTGCGGCAGCACTGGCTGCCCAGGGTCGTCATCATTGTTGTGCGTCCCTGTGGCTGCTCTGATCATCGTTGTTGTTGCCGTCTGTCCCACCAGCTGCTCTGATCGCCATTGTTGTTGTCATTGTCTGTCCCTGCAGCAGCATTGGCTGCCCAGGAATGTTGTTGTCATTGTTGCTGGTCATGGTGGTGGTGATCACGTTGCAGCATGCTGGGGCTGGGTCGTCGTCATCGTCGTCATCGTCATGCCAGTGGCAGTGGTGGTTGCATCATACTGGGGCTGGAGTCGTTGTCGTTGATGCTGGTGATGGGGTGGCGGCTGTTGACGAGCCATGCAGTAGTGGCTGTTGATGCAGTGGAGAGGGTGGTGGTGGCAGTGGGCATTGCCACTGTTTGTGGGGGATTGAGGTAGAGAAGTGGTGGTGGTACCAGTTGAAGTGGAGAGGGTGGTGACAGTGGGCGTCACCACCGTTTGTGTGGTGATTGGCAGAGAGGTGGAGGTGGTGCCAGTTGAAGTGAAGAGGGTGGTGACAGTGGGTGTCACCACTGTTCATGTGGCAATTGAGGTGGAGAGGCAGTGGTGGTGCCAGTTGAAACAGAGAGGGTAGCGACAGTGGGTGTCACCGTCATTTGTGTGGTGATCAAGGTGGAGAGGTGGTGGTGGCAGTCAAAGCCGAGAGGGTGGTGGCAGTTGGCATCACCACCAGTGTGCTGATTGGTGGAGAGGTGGTGGTGGTGCCAGTCGCAGCAGAGAGGGTGGTGACGGTGGGTGTACTGCCGTTCATGTGGCAATCAAGATGGAGAGGCGGTGGGGTGCCAGTTGAAACAGAGAGGGTGGTGATGGTGGGCATCACCGCTGTTCATGTGGCGATTGAGGTGGAGAGGTGATGGTGCCATTGAAGCCGAGAGGGTGGTGGCAGTGGGCATCACCGCTGTTCGTGTGGTGGTGCCAGTCAAAACGGAGAGGGTGGTGGTGGTTGGCGTCACCACCGTTTGTGTGATGATCAGCAGAAAGGTGAGGTGGTGGTGGTGTCAGTCGAAGTGGAGAGGGTAGTGATGGTGGGCATCACTGCCATTCATGTGGTGGTGCCAGTTGAAATGGAGAGAGCAGTGGTGGTAGGCATCACTGCTGTTTGTGCTGGTGGTGCCAGTTGAGGCAGTGAGGGTGGTTGTCACGACTGTTACATCCAATCACCCTGTACCCTATTGTCCGATTGCATCCACATGTTTGCTGTCTGTTTATAGTATGTACTTCCCTTTTCTGTTTCTCTCTATCTGACCTGTATCGCCACCAATTGGTGAGCACATTGTCCAATCTGTCTCTCTGTTCAATTACCTAATGTGTTTCCTTTCTTGTTCCCGGTTACTATACATTCCCGTCCCGTTCCATTACTAATACATACCTATTGGTAATCCGGTTATCACACTTACTGTACTTACTCAGCATGCAGTGCGACTGCGCTTGTTGTTCATCAGTAATCCCAACTTCCCGTACATTGCCTCATCTGTTCTACTCAGTATAAATACTGAGATACTCAGTCTGTTGTAGTTTCAGTTCGAATATCAAATAAGATACTTCTCATCTGTTCTCCCTTTGCACTCTCTGTCTCAGTCCTCGTGCAAGCACTTGGTCACTGACCGTTTACCCTCAGACTCTCCATATAACCCTCGGTCGGCCTTCCTATCACTTGGGAAGCATGACTATGCTACATAGCATCTCAGTCTTACCACTAGGCCAACCACTGACCCCCAGACCCCTCGTAGAGATCAGGTCGGTGAAGAACTGGTCTTGACAGTATATTCAAACTCTAGTCTTGTATGAGTTCACAATCATCTATGTCTAGAACAATCCAAACTCGCTTGTGCACTGCTCACGCAAACAACCCAGAACCCTCGGCGTCCAACACTCATTGGGCTGCTGCCTTGAGCGCTTTGACTAGCCTCAGGTGCTCACCTGACCCTGTCTCCCAATTCCAAGGCTTCTCTGCTCAGAGAGCCTCCTCCCCCGCTCAGCATCAACCACCTGGAGCCTTCGTCGAAGATCTCATTGATGACCTAGGTGATGACCATCCCAGTGATGATGGTCCTGGAGGTGATGGTCCCAATGACTCTGATGACCCAAACCCAGATGATGGCATCCCCAGCCCAGATGAGGCCAGACTAGTCATCTTCAACAACCTTTCCATTGCTATCGACAGACTCGCACAATCTTCGCACTCATCTGAGTCTTCATCTCACACCAAGGTGCATGAACCCAATACCTTCGATGGGACCGATCCAAAGAAGTTGTGCACATTCTTAGTCCAGTGCGAGCTCAACTTCCAGGACCAACCAAAGGCATTTCACACTGACCAAACCAAGGTCACGTTCATGCAGTCCTACCTCAAGGGAATGGCTCTCGAATGGTTCGAGCCAGACCTACTCAGTGCAGGAGACCCCCACAACCGTCTGATCTGGATGACTGACTGGGAAGAGTTCATTATTGAACTCCAAACATCTTTCGGTCCCCACGACCCTGTTGCCGATGCTGAGCACCAGCTCAACCACCTCCGCATGAAGGATAACCACCGTGCCAATTGATACATGGTTGACTTCAACTGTATCACATCCCAGATTCAGGGCTACGGTGATGGCGCCCTGTGTCATCACTTCTATACAGGTCTCCCCGACCGAATCAAGGATGAGATAAGCCATGTCAGTAAGCTGTGCACTCTGAATGGTCTTCGCGTCCTTACCCAGGAGATCGATGCCCAATATTGGGAACACAAGGAAGAGGTCGCACATCAGAACAAGACCTCTACCAGCACTAGTACCAACACCCCCAACACCAAGTCAGGTCAAACCAATAAGGGTAAATCCTTGGGCAACGCTACCCAGTCCTCTTCGTCGTCGACCCCGACTCAGAAATCTAACAAGTCAGGCAAGACTGTTGAGCTTTCGGACAAGCTCAGCAAGGATGGCAAGCTGACCTCTGAGGAACACAAGCACAGGTTCAACATGAATCTGTGTATGTTCTATGGAGCAACTGGCCACAAGGCCAAGGACTGCCCCAAGTCAGGCTCTCAAGAAGCCAAGGCTAGGGCAGCTACTGCCCCTACCACAAACACGTCAGAAGCCAAACTGACGGCCTCCACTGAGGCAAAAAAAATAGATAGCAACTCCTGAGACTCCACACAGAGTGGGAGTTGCATTGTTCCTGACTGTGCACCTATGGAGGCCCAACTCAATGCAGCCGCTCTTTCCAACCCCAATTCTCTTTGACCCTCTGTAACAATTGTTGACCATACTATGCCTTCCTTCCCTGTGTTAGTAGATTCAGGTTCTACCCACTGTTTTGTAGATCCGTCATTTGCCAATATGAACTCTCTTTCCACTTACTCAGCATCCCCAATCATTCTCTGTCTATTCAACAGTACCACCACCAATGTAATTACTGAAGCAACCGATCTACCCATCCGCTTTCCCTCTGGCAACGTCACCCCATTGGTGTTAAGATAAACCACAAAGGAGCACTCTTGTGCCCAGTGTCAGAGACTAAATTATGAGGAGAGCTGTAGATTACAGACCTTGTGCCCAGTGTCAGAGACTGAAGAGAAGAGACTCTGGGCATGAAAATTTTCACTATACAACCAAAGCAAACAAGGAGAAACAAAAGAAAACACAAGCCACAAATCATGTGATGATCCATGAAAGGAAGGAGCTAAAGTAATCACTAAAAAGGCGTCCATAAGCACAACAAGAGTGCACAAACACTCAATACCAACAGTTGGACTCTGACTGTAAGATAGTTCTCGGACACAACTGGCTCACCCGATACAATCTGTCGATTGACTGGGTACTGAGCAGTATCAAGTTCAGAACATCTATGCAGCAAGTGCCAACCCTGAGCTCACTCCCCGACCCTGTAGCGCACTCACCGAGCGTGCTGAGACTCGACGCTATGTCAGTTTCGTCTCCTTTCCCGACCAACCCGCCTCAGGCTCCCAGTCTTCGGGCACCCCCTGTCACTCTCATCAACACTGCAGCCTTTCTGAAGGCTTGTCAGCTTGATGGCTCTCAACAGTTCTCTATTCAGCTGAAGCCTGATGGCAGCTTTCGCACTGTGTCGGTCAACGCTGCTCCCGACCTTTCCTCTGTCCCCGATGCATACCACGACTTTGCCAACATCTTTAGCAATGTGAAAGCATCAGTACTCGCGCCTCATCGGGAATACAACCTCAAGATAGAACTGGAAGAAGGAGCGCCTTTACCACCCGGTAGACTCTACTCACTCTCCCCTGTCGAACTCGAAACCCTTCGGGCATTCATCGACGAAAATCTATGCTTTGGTTTCATTTGTCCAACCTCATCCTCCCATGCAGCCCCTGTCCTCTTTGTAAAGAAGAAGGATGGCTCTCTCCGACTTTGCATTGACTACCAAGGACTCAATAAAATATCAAAGAAGGATCGGTATCCTCTACCCCTCATCTCCGACCTACTTGACTCTCCAAGTCAAGCAAAGGTCTACACTAAGATCGACCTAAGGCACACTTACCATCTGGTTCACATTGCTGAAGGTGATGAGTGGAAAACTGCCTTCAGGACTTGCTATGACTCGTATGAATTGCAGGTGATGCCCTTCAGTCTCACCAATGCCCCTGCAGCCTTTCAGCGATTCATCAACTTGGTCTTCATGGACATGCTCAATGTCTGCATCATAGTCTACCTCGATGATATCCTAGTCTACTTGGACAACATGGAGGACCATACAAAGCACATTTGGGACGTGCTTTGGCAACTATGCCAACACAAGCTCTATGCCAAACCCAAAAAGTGTGAGTTCCACTTGGACTTGGTGGAGTACCTCGGGTACTTCCTTTCCCCCAACAGTTTGATGATGTCACAAGACAAAGTCAAGACAATCTGTGATTGGCCTGAACCTCACAAGGTGAAGGACATTCAGTCCTTCCTGGGCTTCACAAACTTCTACCATTGATTTATATTCAATTACTCTGATATAGTGGTTCCATTAACTCAGTTGACACAGAAAGATGCCCCTTGGGATTTCTCCAACATCTGCCAATGGTCATTCAACCAACTCAAGGAGGCTTTCACTACAGCTCCCATCCTCACCCATTTCCAGCCAGGCGCTCAGCTAACAGTTGAGACCAACGCATCGGACTACGTGATCACCAGTATCTTATCCATCACTGGTTCGGATGACGAGATACGACCAATTGCATTCTACTCTCACACTCTGACTGTGCCTGAGCTGAACTATGATACTCACAACAAGGAGCTCCTTGCTATCTTCAAGGCATTCAAGAGCTGGTGTCACTACCTGGAGGGCCCTGCCTTCCTAATTGACGTTGTGACCAACCACAAAGACTTGGAGTATTTTTCTACCTCTAAGGTTCTCACCCGTCGGCAAGCCCAATGGTCAGAATATCTCTCTTCATTCAATCTGATCATTTGGTTCCGACCTGGTAAACTTGGTGCAAAGCCCGACGCCTTGACTAGACGCTGGGACATCTACCCCAAAGAGGGGGATAGGGGCTTCACCCGAGTCAATCCACAGAATCTCCAACCGGTGTTCATGGCAGAACAGCTCACCGATTCCCTTCGTGCGACATACCTACATGCTCCAGTACTCAGAGCTAGTGCACTCATGGACATTGAGCGTCTTCACGCCGATATCCTAGCCAATCTCCTGACTGATCCCATTGCTAAAGCCCACCTCTCGGACACATCGAACCCCCAATGGTCAACCAATGAGACTGGTTACCTACATCTCAATGGTTGCATGTACGTCCCCAAGGCCAATGACCTACATCTTCGTGTCCTCAGATACAAGCATGACCATCCCCTATTGGGACACTTTGGTCAGAACCACACTCTAGAGCTCATCCGTCGTGAATATACATGGCCAGGCATTCATACCTATGTAAAGGACTATGTCAAGTCCTGCACAGCCTGTGCCTGAGCTAAGACACCATGTCACCAACCCTATGGGATGCTCAAGCAATTACTGGTCCCCAAGTGACCATGGAATTCCATCTCGATGGATTTCATTGAGCAACTCCCGTCCTCATCTGGCTTCACAGCCATACTGGTAGTCATTGACTGACTATCAAAGCAAGCCATATTCATCCCAACTCACGACACCATAACTTCCCCCGAGCTCGCACAGCTCTTCCTACTCCACGTCTTTGCTAAGCATGGTGTCCCTGCACATGTAACATCTGACTGAGGCTCAGAGTTCATCTCACATTTCTTCCATTCACTCAGTAAGGCCTTAGATATTAAGTTACACTTCACGTCGGGCTATCACCCAGAAGGTGATGGACAGACTGAGCAAGCTAATCAAACACTCGAGCAATACCTCAGGATGTACTGCAATTACCAGCAGGACAACTGGTTGGATTTACTACCTCTCGCCGAGTTCGCCTACAACAACACCCCTAGCACTACGACTGGTGTCTCACCGTTCTTCACGAACAAAGGATACCACCCGAACCTTGCTGTGCACCCCGAGCACAATCTTTCATCAGCTCAGGCAAGGGAATACACAATTGACTTAGAATCGCTGCATGAGTACCTACATGAAGAAATGGCTGCTGCCCAAAAAAGGTACCAAGGCCCTGCTGATGCCAGGAGATCACCTGCACCCGATTTCAAAGTCGGTGATCAAGTCTTCATCAAAGCCAAGTACTTTAGGTCTACCCAACCATCAAAGAAACTCTCCAAGAAGAATCTCGGTCCCTACCCAATCATCGCCCAAGTTGGCACTCTATCATTCACAATCCGTCTCCCCGACTCTATGCATGCTGTCCACCCTGTCTTCCACGTCTCACAGCTCGAACCAGCAACACCAAACACAATGCCAAATCGGTCACAACCTCCACCACCTCCCATTGAAGTCAACAGCGAACCCGAGTTCAAGATCACCGAGATCCTTGATTCGAAGTTCAACCGACGTCGATGTCAACGCCAATGCCCACTCCTCTACCTAGTTAGATGGGCTGGTTACAAAGGTACCAACAAAGAAACATCTTGGTTGATCGTGACCGAGCTTGGATACGCATCATAACTCGTGGCCAACTATCACAAAGCCTACCCGACTAAGCCAGGCCCCTTAGAAAGCCTCTCACGCTGAGTTGTCTAAATCACTGAACAAAGTAAAAAGAAAAAAGAAAATCTAAATACAAGTACATTGAAGTCCTGTCCAACTAATTACTTGGACTCGCTTTCTCTGTCTTCGTTCCCCAACTCCTCGTTCTCTCCATCCATCTCATCCAACTCCTCCTGTTCTTCACTCTCTTTGGGCATCGCCTTGCCCTTGCCCTTCAGGTCCTTCACGTCAGCCGCCCTCTTCATCTCCCAGGTGATTCCTTCCACCTGTCGACCCAGCTTGGCCAGCTCCCTTGTGTTGCGGTCAATGGCCGCCACAATCTCCCCGAGTTGGTGGTCCAAGATCAGCACGACTGGGTCTGGCCGACTCGATGGCCCAGCCACCAAGAACCCCCCCATTGCTGCCTCGATCTCCTCGGTACTTGTGGCATCGGCAATCGCCTTCTTCATCTGCTTCCACTTCTCTCCTCCTCTCGGCGACATCTCCACCTCCACTGTCTTCTCACTCTGCTTCCTCTTCTCTCCACTTTCTGACCTTTCCATCACCACCGACACAGCCTTCTCCCTCGCTCTCACCTCTGCTTCAGCCTTGCATCTCGCCTCGAAATTGGCTCGCACCTTTGCCTCGGTGACTTGTTTTGCCTCCTCTTCGGCCTTCCGCTTCTCCTTGGCGATCCTTTTCGCCTCCTCCTCAGCCTTCTTCCTTGCAGCCTCCTCTGCAAGCCTCCTTGCCTCTTGTTTGGCCGCCTGTTTCATCAGTCGGTCTCGTTGTCACCATGACTGCTTGTCGAACTTGGCGATTTGAACTTGAATCAAGTTGGTCGGTTTCCCTTCCAACTTGGTCGAGGCGACTCACATCCAATCAACATTGTTGCCGTTGTTGCCAGAAGACATGGTTAAAAATCGATATTATATGAGAGAAAGTGTTGATGGGTTGACTGTCACTGAAGGCCAGTCTTAAATATGCCCTAACCAATTTTCAAACCCAGACAATGGTCACACACAATCAGTGTGGAATACACATTGCAGCCTCATGGGCTTGGCCCTAAGAGGGGGATACTGTCACAACCGTGACATCTGATCACCCTGTACCCTATTGTCTGATCGCGTCCACACATTCACTGTCTGTTTATAGTATGTACTTCCCTTTTCCATTTCTCTCTATCTGTCCTGTATTGCCACTGATCGATGAGCACATTGTCTGATCTGTCTCTCTGTTCGATTACCTAATGTGTTTCCTTTCTTGTTCCCGGTTACTATATGTTCCCGTCCCGTTCCATTACTAATACATACCTATTGGTAATCTGGTTATCACACTTACCATACTTACTCAGTGTGCAGTGCGACTGTGCTTGTTGTTCATCAGTAATCCCAACTTCCCGTACATTGCCTCATCTGTTCTACTCAGTATAAATACTTAGATACTCAGTCTGTTGTAGTTTCAGTTCAAATATTGAATAAGATACTTCTCATCTGTTCTCCCTTCGCACTCTCTGTCTCAGTCCTCGTGCAAGCACTTGGTCGCCGACTGTTTACCCTCGGACTCTCTGTATAACCCTTGGTTGGCCTTCCTATCACTTGGGAAGCATGACTACGCTACATAGCATCTCAGTCTTACCGCTAGGCCAACCACTGACCCCCAGACCCCTCGTAGAGATCAGGTTGGTGAAGAACCAGTCTTGACAGTGGTGGTCGAAGCGAAGAGGGTGCCAGTAGTGGTCGAAGTGAAGTGGGTGGTGGTTGGTGTAACCACCGTTCACGGTCATGTTGAAGTGGTTGTGTGCAGTTGGTATGGTCAGTGCAGGTGCGGATGAGGGTGCAGAGAACAACGGTTAACAAAGAGAAGAAAATAAAAACATACCTGCAGGGGGATGGGGGGGGCCACACTGTGTGAATGCGTGCAGGCCAGCTGATCGCTGGGCTGCATGGTGTGTGTATGGTGGGCGCTGTCACGCACCAAACAGGTTTGGTACAGTGAACATGGAAGATAATGTCAATATCAAACGATCCTGGTGCGAAGGATGAGCACGACGGAGCCTCATCGTAGCCATCTATCGCACAAGAAGACTATCCTGATGCAAGAGACGACTGCTGATGCTGACAGTCATCACTCGCACAAGAACCGCCAAGAAGAGAAGAAACAACATTAGCACTCAAATGTCATTTTTAGCGGCATTCCGATATTTTGAATAGCTCCACTGTTTCCAAAGCTATCAGGCACGTGACTATACCGTCAGAGAGCCTAGAGCGTGGTCTATCTTCCTGTCAAGTTTTGACGTGGATCTGTTCATTTCCCACGGAGATATTCCCCCCGCAATCCAGACGTTCGTCTCGTCAGTCACTATGGAGTCCGTATTTTCTCTGGATCATTTCTCCGCTATTGCTGCAGATCTCCACTATGTCCTGCTCTTA
>Ga0307518_10004399_pt1 | contig 10111 bp, 3 predicted proteins | sample 25_EM_MG_FD_203889 | JGI IMG/M metagenome (GOLD analysis project Ga0307518, IMG submission 203889) | Populus trichocarpa ectomycorrhiza microbial communities from riparian zone in the Pacific Northwest, United States - 25_EM | ecosystem: Host-associated > Plants > Roots > Unclassified | place...
AATGTGCATAGCACACAAGACGAACTTTACGTAATCCTTTTTTTGAGTTAATGAAAAGGTTGGGACTTGTTCCTATAATCTGCTGTGTTTGGGTTGTGCATTCTGCTTCTATTCATTTATGTTATTTTGCTTGTTTGTGACATTGAAAGAGTATAGGTAATCTCTTGGGTTTGTGGGACAAACTAGTCGTAGACAAAATATGATGTGTGGGTATTAAGCCATGGGAAAATGCTTAAATGGATATTAAGCCATCAATGCATCCCATGCCTAAATTGGCACTCATGCTGTGTGGGTCCAAGCTAGGCTATTTGTACTATAATAAGTTTAAAGACCCACTGCTATATTGGATTTACAAGATCCAACACATGTAAGAATGTTGATGGGCTCGGTCTAGATATGCATAAAACCTAGAGCCATTAGTGATAAAAAAAAAAAAAGAACTATTTCTACATTTACATAAAATTGTTCCAAGAATGCCTTTATCATCACAACCCAAAATATAATCAATTAATTTATGCATGAATATGTGAGTTGAAAGGCATGTTTGGTACAACTTCTGCTTTGACTTGAAAAAATATTAAATTAATATTTTTTATTATTTTATAATGATTTTGATATGCTAATATCAAAAATAAAAAAATCTAAAAAAATTTATTTTGATGCATTTTCAAGTAAAAAAATATTTTGAAAAACATTATGCACCACAATCTCAAACAGCCTTGAAGTACTTCAGTTGTTTTTCTTTGTGCAGTCAGTTTTGATTAAGCTCAATCAATTCTAGATCCATTATACTTTTGCTCATAAAGCCTGTTGAGTTATGAACCAGAAAAAAACATTATTAGTGTCCATTTTGATAGATAAGCAGACAGGTTGGCCATTATGCTATTGATCTATCTAGTAAAAAAGACCGTAATTACCTTTTATGCTTAGTTAACCGATCATACCAATCAACCCTCAACATGGATGTGTCATCTCGATCAAATGACACAACATAGTCATGACAACTAGTGACAATTGTGGTCATGAAGGCGGAATGTTCATAAATTCATTATCAAATATATTTCTATCATTAAAAATGAAAAAGAAATTGTAATCTATACGAACTACTTGGAAATTGGAATTCTCAGGTATATAGGATGAAGAAAACAAATTTTCAGAACCTATAAGGCATCAATTGTATTGATTAAAAAAAATAGAGAAAATCTATCCCAAGACCATTTAGAATTAATTAATATAGTAGATATGGGTTAGCGCTACGCCATTAGTCTATTTTTATTTGTTCTCATAAAAAATATTTATAGAAGAAAAATCAACAACTCGGGTTATAGTCTTAATTGAGTTAAATAAGTTGATTTTATTTTAATTAGATGAAAAGAAAAATTGGCAATGAAAATAAATAAACCAAATTAAAAAAAAGGGTCATGATAACTTGGAAAAAAAACCTTTTTTCAAAAGATAAAAAACAATGTAGTTTAATTTTCAGCTAGTTAAATATAGAATGATAAAATTAGATAAAAAAAAATAAAAAATCAGCCCGAGTGAACCCAAGTTAACATGTCAGACATGTAATCTTGGTAGTAAGGGGTGAGCCAACTGATTTGATATGTCAAACTCACGGCTCAGATTATGAGATCAGGATAATCCAATAGAAAATAAATCAAAGAAAACCACAAATCTCATATTAAAAAGAAATTAATATTGAACGATGAAATAAAAAAAAAGTTAAAAATAAGAGATGTCAACTCATGTTATCTTCTCAAATCTTTGACCCGGGTTATTAGACTAGAAGCATCATTCATTGAAAAACCACTAAGTCCAATCTCTAACCAATCAAATATTGAAGAATGAATTTGAGAAAAGAACAATTATACAAAAGGATTCAAAACAAAAAATAGCAATTAAAAGAATGAGGATCAAAATTGAAATAAAAATAAATTAGAGAAAAAATTGAAAAGAAAAATCACTTTAACAAACAAAAAAAATCAAAAGAATGAGGACCAAATTGAAAAAAAATAAAATATCACAAATTGAGATTTAAGGATTAAATTAAAAATAAATAAAATTTTTAGAAAAGAGCCATGAAAAAGAATTAAAATCCAAAGAATAAGGACCTAAGTTGAAATATAAAAATTAAGAAGATAACAATGAAATTTTTAATGGCTAGCGTGACTTTCAAGGAGAGGAGAAAGGAAAGAAAAAAAAAAGAAAAGCCTTGTCAATGACAATTCATCTTACAAACACCACCATGCACCGCTCTATCAGGAAAAAGATGCCACGACAATTACAATGACACGGTGGAAGGGTTTTTTGGCTACTGAGAGGCGCCGCATGCACTACTAGAAGGCCATAGGTGTCTCCCATGCGTTGGTTACATGTGCCAATCACTTTTTTATTTTAGTAAAATTTTAAAAGAATAAATTATCATCAACCAACTTGATTATAACAAAAAAATCAGGGTGAAAAAACAGAAAAACTCCTAAAATCAAGTTTTAAAAATTTCTCTTTAAAAAATAATAAAATCATTTTATTATTTTTTAAAAAGTAAAATGATATAAAAACCTCTCAATGTCATTTTCAAGAATTTTGTTTTTCAGGTGAAATTACTAAATCTATTGTACTTAAAAGAATAAAAAGATAATCATACTCCTGATTAATCTGACAATAACCAATAAGTAATGAGAAAAGATAAAAATAAGGCTGTTGGTTTTTTAAAAATATTAAATAATAATTATACTATAATGATAAATAGTAAAATATATCTATAATGATAAAAATAAGGCTGTTGGTTTTTTAAAAATATTAAATAATAATTATACTTTTGATGAATTGCTTGTTGTTTTAAGGATTAAAGAAAAACATCGGCCTCACAACAACAAAAATATGTTTTTCAAGCTAAAACACATGTTGTTAAGGGTTTTTTCAAACATAAGCATAAGACTTTTAAGAAAATTAGTAAAAAAAAGTTCAATAATAGCAACAACAACAAGAATAATTTTAATAGACTTAAAAATAATGATATGAGTCAGAAAAAGGTGCAATATTGGGTTTGTGGCAAATACAATCATGTTGCTAAGAATTGCAACAAACAATCAACTTGGTCGAGCATCTAAAACTTTATGACCTTAAGAGTCTTTTAAACCATTCGACAATATATTAACTATAGGAGCTAGCTCTTCTTTCCCAACTCATAGGTACCTTATTTCTAGCCATGAGTTAAATATGATTTTTAACTTAAATGATTAGTGGTTGGATTCTAGAGCTAATGTTCATATGTGTAATGATAAAATATTATTTTCATCTTATTATCAAGTATCATGCACATGAATTGTGAGGATGGGGAATGATGGTGTAGCTCAAGTCCTAAGAGAATACCAAGTCAAATTGGAGTTGCATATGAAAACATTCTTACTTTTTGATAAAGGTTTTCATGTTTCTAATGAACTGTGAGCATGGGGAATGAAATTATAGCTCAAGTCTTAGGAGAAGGCCAAGTCAAATTGGAGCACTCTTCCAGGCATGTTTGATGCATTCACCAATATGCTTCTTAGAGGACAGTCTAACGATACAATACTCAAAATTCTACCAAGCCAGCTCTAATATTAAGAAGCAAGACCAACCAAAGTCATATTGAGGTTTGAGTGACCTCCGCATATCTCTCGTGGTATTTGGTCATGACCCGGGGAAAAAAAAAAGTCCACATAAAACCTAGATAGTCGACAACTTAAGAAAGAAAGCAGTCATCAAGTCATTGACTCCCACCACTGAAATATATAATGAAGTAATTCACAGAAAGAAAAATAAAAATCACATCTTTTGATACGCCCAATTCAGTTTTTCCATCCATAAAACCAGTAAGATTTCTCTGCATCACTTAAAATATACAGTTTTGTGGAATTATGAATGCAACTAGTGCTTAATATGAAAGCTAAAGTAATTTGTGGGAACTATAATGAAGAACTTTTGATAGCTGCCTTCGAACTTAATTTTTAAAATAGAGGTAAACAATAAAACATTAGCGTATGAGTCAAAATTATTGAACATGCGATACAAAGTGAACTTCAAATGGATAGTACAGAACAGTTATCAAAATTCATTTTAAAAAATTAACAATCCTGGCTTTCACCCAGAAAAAAAGGCCGCATCATAATCAGGATTAAATGTGCTAAGGTAATGAGTTTCATCTCACCTGCATGAACATGAAAACCCCCCAGAACATCTAGATATGATCATATTATTTGTATATGAGAGCATCACGTCCCGGCCCAATACCAATGTAATGAATAGGTACACCAACGAGCTCCTCTATCCTCTCCACATATTGCTGTGCAGCCTTTGGAAGGTCCGCATACTTTCTGATGGAAGAAATATCACTCTTCCATCCAGGTAAGACTTCATAATCCACCTGAACAGCATTGGAAGCACATGAATTAGAGAGTTCCACAGGACACTTGATGAGAGTGTAACATAAAAATGCTCCTTTTACAGTTGTGCATAAGATATAGATATTTGTATTATACTGTTGCAATTTCAACTCTTTCGATGATGAAATTTATCTTGAACATTAACTAAAACTGCTTTTACAGCTGGGACCACAATAAAATGAAGAAAGAACAGTTGGAACATGGCTTTTCGTCCACTATGCCCATTTTATTCATAAACTTGGCTGGTTATAATATAATCTGAAAATGGGAAAGGATAAGGTTACCTTTAATTGTTCAAGGAGACAGAGATCTCCTGGAAATGATTCCACTGGTGTACCATCAATTTGTTTATAAGAAACACCTATCTGGATTTCAGAGAATTCTGACAACACGTCGAGTTTGGTGAGGTTCAGAGAAGAAAAGCCGTTAATCTGACAAACATACTTCAACGCAACTACATCAAGCCAACCACAACGACGAGGTCGACCAGTAGTTGTTCCAAACTCCTGCCCAGCAAACCTTAGGAGGTCACCACCTTGACCCAATATCTCAGTAGGAAAGGGACCAGAACCAACCCTTGAAGTGTAAGCTTTTACCTGCAAGCAAATTGATGCAACAAGCTAGAATGAGCATCATAAGCCATTCCACCTTATCTGTTACTATTTATCTATTAATACTATAATCAATACACATTCCTTGTATTCTTTCCACTTAAAAGGCAAATGTTATCAATGCATTTTCCAAAAAGCTTCATCTAAATCTCCTAATAGGAAAATCTTTCTTAGGAAGAAAGCAATAGAACTATCATGTATACTATGAAAATCTCTTGTGCTAAAATATGAAGTCTTAGTAGCAATCACCAGCACACTAATAATACAAAAGAGAAGGACAAAAAGGCTCTAAAACGTAGTAAGAAAAAAAGATTAAAATAAACAAAGGAAGTATCTATTTACCACTCCAATGAGATCACCAACAACTCGGGGGGCAATGCCAAGACCAGTACAGATCCCACCAGCTGATGGGCTCGAGGAAGTCACGAAAGGGTAAGTTCCAAAATCAATATCTAACATGGTAGCTTGACCACCTTCAACCAAAATTTTCTTCTTCTTTGCAATGGACTCGTTCATAAAATGTACTGTATCAGTAATGAACGGCTCCAACCTTTCAGCAAACCTCTTATACCTCTCAACTTCTTCCTTAAGCATTTCAGGACCATATTTAAAACTCTCAAATCTCGAAGCAACATCTGATAACAGAGCATCAAGCTTTTGAGGAAAAGTATCCATATGCCTCAAATCACATACTCTAATCCCATTCCTAATCACCTTACTCGAATAGCATGGTCCAATCCCTCTCCTAGTAGTCCCAATAAAAGATTTCGCTAGCTCAGCTTCTCTAAGCCCATCTACTTCTTGATGAAAATCAAACAACAGATGTGCACGATCAGACACTAATATTCTACCCGTACAAGAAACCCCATTAGCTTCTAACCCATCAATTTCCTTAAACAAACCTGGCAAATGGACAACAACCCCATTCCCAATTACACAAAGAGTATCCTCGTTAAGAATTCCAGAAGGAACAAGGTGTAATGCAAATTTCTTTCCTTCCGAGTTATAAATAGTGTGACCGGCATTCGCTCCGCCCTGCAAATTAACCGTAACTTCAATAAATTAAAAAAAAAAAACAGAAAAAACAGAAATCCCAGTAGATATTTGAAGTAAAAATAATTCAGTTCTATAAGTGAGATGGGTATGAAGCAAAACCTGGCAGCGAGCAACTATGTCGAAATGTTCGGCCAAGATGTCGACCAGTTTGCCTTTGCCTTCATCACCCCATTGGGAACCTAAGACGCCGGAAACTTGACTCAATGATTCAATTCGACTAGCTGAGTCTCTAGTGAATGACTCGGCAACACTTAAGGAGGAAGAGGCAGAGGGTTTGATGGACGAGCATGATACGAAGTTTCTTCGGAAACTGGGGTTGAGCCCGTGGTGGGCCGGGAAGTGGGCGGCATGGTAGGACCACCTAGGGTTGGATTCAAGGCGGAGAGAGGAGAGGTTCATAGTGAAAACTGAGAAGTAGCAGAGTTGGAGTTCAAGAAAAGGAAGAAGGAAAGTGAGGCGCTCTTTTTTGAGGGGCGAAGGGTTTACGGGAGAGGGGAGTGATTGAGTGACGGGCGGGTGAGAGAAGGAATGGGTGAGGTGGTGATGTGTGGGATTCGGCGTTGATTGTACGCTGGGATTTGTGACAGTCAATCAGACTTCTGAGGGTGATTTGACCTTTCCTACAATGTAATTAATTCGTTGATTTCTTGTAAGATAAATTGAAAAAAAAACTAATCCAATATATTTTTTATTTTTACTTTATTTATATTTTTTTTAAATTACATTTTATATCTTTATTCTACCAAGATTTTTAAATTAAAAAAATAATTAAATTATTTTTTTAAATAAATATCCTCTATTTAAAAATTTCTAAATCGTAACTCTAACCCTAAATTCTCATATGAAAGATTAAAATTAAAATCTCTCATTTTTTTTTAATTTTTTCATGATCACCCTTAACACCATCAAGAACCCATAATCTCAATTATAATTTATATACAAAAAAAGCCTCCTCAAGATCCAATTTCCAATATTTTCTACTCTTTAAAACCCATCAAAGCAAATGAAGAAATTTTGGGATTCAATGGCAAAAGTACATCTTGCTTGAATGCATTTGATTCCAAGATTAGAATACTTTCACGAACTCCCTTTGCAAGGAAGCAATGCACGAAACGAAGGCTCTTCTGCTCCTCGTGTCCTTCAAGAAAGAGGAAAATGGATTTAATTGCCTGAAAGTTAATTAAGGGGGGAGGGCATGGGGTATGCAATGATGAAACAATGGTTATGATCTTGTGGAAGGAGGTGAGGTAAAACATGTGGGGAAAATTAGAGAATTATTCAGGGGATACCATCTCTTTATAACTTTGAACTATTGTTGTGTGAAATGTGGTAAGAAATGCATGGTTCAAGTCAAGGGATCTAAAAATTATTAATTACAAATACTCTAAAACGTGTAGAGAACAAATAAAAAATATTATTTATTACTATAGTAAAATTATATTTTTACCTTTTGAAGAAAAAATAAGAAGCCTTAGAGTTGAGAGTATTTTAATCTTTTATATAATTGTTTAAGGATATATTATTATTATTATTATTATTATTATCCTTGTTCATTTTAGTTATTATATTAATTTTAAAGAGATCATCACACAGATATTCTTTTATTACAAATATCTTATTTTTATTTAGTATAAATTTATCATTCTCAAAGATCATTTTAAAATCATATTTGTTCAATAATGAGTCAGATACTAAGTTCTTTTTAATATTAGTAACATGAAGTTTATTGATGAGGGAAAGAATTTATTTCGAAGTCATATTCAATATGAAATTTTCGATGCTTAATATCTTAGAGGTTGATGAATTCTCTCTGTACAAATATTCATCACTCACTTCTTTATAAGAGGAAAATATTATTTTTTCAGCGTATGCATACCTTGTTGTACTAGTATAAACACCCCCACTACTCAAGATTATTGATTAGGTTGACTTTGAAAATAACATCAGACAAATATTCATTTTCAAAACTTCATTTATGAGGTGATTAACCTCGGTGACATTGACTTGAACAATTCTTTTTTTTTTAGGGTTTCTTTATTGATTCTTATTTTTGATATCTTTGTCTAACTGTTCAATCTTAGTGTATATAAAACATTTTCCATTGAATTTATTGGCAATTCCCTTCCCTTTCACAATAATCATTTTGTTTTGGTTTTTATTGTGGGTATTTGCCACTTGTTTAACTATATGTTTTTTAGGCCATTAAAGAAGTATAAGCTCTCCTATTAAATAACATGCTATCCGCTTCTATTATGAACCTCAAAATATGGTCTTTAACTTTCATTTCCTTGTGTTTATACTTCCTGTAGTCTTTAAAGTCTTTTCAATATAGTGATAATTTTTTAGTAATTGCAAACACTTAGAAGAATTCACTCAAAACCATATTTTCAGCATGAATACCATGTAAGATAAGTTAAAACTCTTGAGCTTGACATTTCATGGTCCTTGAATACACCATCTTGATATCTAGAAATTTGCAGAATATGAATTTTTCATACCAACATCTTTAGCTTTATATTTTTTATCCAAAGCTTTTTATAGTGCTTATACACTTTTAATTGAACTGTACATATCATAAATTATATTGTCCGATCCATTTAAAGTATAGTTTTGGCATATAAAATTTCTATGATTTCATGTGTCCATAGTTACAACAATAATGAGATCAGATTTATTATATGATAGTTTTAGCGCTCTTTCAACCAAGAGTAGAATATTATTTTTTATTGTCACCTCTTGAAGTTCATTCCATTGAACTTTTCAAGTTTCTTACGATGTATCTCAAAAGGTGATGATATTTGCTGAAACATCATTCATTAGGACAATCAAATCTTAAGTTGAAATCATGATAATTTTTATATAAACAATAGCCAAATATTGAGAATTAAAATTTTAGCTTCTCAAATGCAAGTGTGAAATATCTAATTTAAAATTGTATAACAACCACATAAAACTAAACAATTTAACAAATAAAAGTTTTATAAGTAAGATAGTTGATTTAATAACATTTTAATTATTTAGTTCAAATGATATATATTTAACACACATCATTTCAATATGTTTTTTATATAAACTTATTAAACTAGTTTTTAAAAATTTAAATGTATAAACTAAACAAAAGACGATCGAGGTGATAAAGTCTTAAGTTTGTTGTAATTATTACTAGTGACATGGAGATAAAACTTAATATCAATTTAGATTATTTGTTTGTTTAATTTAACTACAAGATACGAGTATGTAAATACCGTCAAACTACAACCTTAAAACACTACAAGCATGTTTGAATGAAATTGCATAAACAAAACTTAAATATATTTTTAACGATACTTACTTATTGAAGTAATTAAATTTGATATAGATGAAAAAAAATAATTGTTATTAAAAATCAATTCTTTGTCCTTAAGGTCTTATTACTCATATCTTAATGGAAATAAAATGATTTTAATAAGACTCCTAAAATTTTAATAATACCACCTTGTTTAGTTTTACTCCTAAACAAAATTCACAAACTCATGGAAATAACTCAAAATATCCCTATAATATAACACAACATAAGCTCTAGAATAAAAGAAAAAAAAAAAGCTTAAAACTAAGAAAGGTAATCTAAAAAATTAAGGTGAAGAGTAAAAACAAATTATGTATAAAACGCTATTCCTAACTTCCTTTCATAATGGATTTTAAAACCATAAATGATGTAGAATTAGTGTCAAAATTAATTTTTACTATTTATTAACCTTAATTATTCTTTATAAAACAAAATATTCAAGTTGAAAGTTTGTTTGGTTTTAAAATCTGACTTTTTATATAAATAAAAAACATTCAAGTTAAAGAAGAGGATGTTTAAACTTTTTATTCAATGACAAGATAAATAAAATAGGTTGGAAGAAAATAACTTTTTATGACTTAATTTTTTTAAACAAACTCAAATCCAGGTCCAAAATAGGTTGACAAAAACTAATTATTTTATTATTTAACAAATTAGTTAAAAACATTATTTTACATAAAACTTAAACCCGGCTCGAG
>Ga0307518_10004400_pt1 | contig 10111 bp, 11 predicted proteins | sample 25_EM_MG_FD_203889 | JGI IMG/M metagenome (GOLD analysis project Ga0307518, IMG submission 203889) | Populus trichocarpa ectomycorrhiza microbial communities from riparian zone in the Pacific Northwest, United States - 25_EM | ecosystem: Host-associated > Plants > Roots > Unclassified | place...
TGTCGATCATTTTAGAGTGATCTGATCATTCTTCAGGAGCCTGTTCATACCTGGATAGAACTTGTTAAAAGTCGCCAGATGTGTTCTACATTTTCGCTTTCGGCTAAGCCTTGCGCTGGGGCACATATTGGCAAATTCCTGCATTCAAAATCCTTAGTTACAAGAGCAAGAGCTGGAGTGATCACAGTTCCAAAGAGATTGAGCCGACAGGCTTTTCCTCAGCTATTAAAACAAGGAATTCCTCATACTGATCTTGAAGTACATGAAATTGTTGAGAGGCAGTCTCAAGCTAACGTCTTGGGCAAGCAAGATACGTGTAGAAAGTCAGAGTTCCATCCCATGTTTCTTGAAGGAGCTTATGGAAGGTGCAGAAACATTTGCGCCGAATATGCCAAGACATTCTATCTAGGTAACATCCATAACTATTTCTAATTTTTCACTAGTGTATAGTCCTAGAACACATGATTCAAGGATTACTAGATGATAACAGAACTATCACGTCGTTTGAATCCGTGCTGGATTGCTTACCAGTTGCTATTAGCATAGGTTTCCAAACTGTTTTATGATTTATCACAAGATTTAATTTGCCTCTATATCTTGACACAAATTGTGTAGCAAAAGATTGATGTCCATTCTCTCTTGATGCAGGAACTCTGCTGATGACAGAGGAGCGACAGAAAGCCATTTGGGCAATATATGGTAAGAGATTAAAGTCCAGAATACATAAATTTGCAAGAAAATTAAGATAATGCAATACACGCATAGAATTATGAGTATGAAGAGCTCATCAGGTTTCTAATCCTTAAAAAGTCGGATCATATCCTGGTGAATAACTTTGACACATTCCACAAAAAAAAATTCCGAAAGAAGCAATTCGATGGATCCTAACGCTTGCACTAGAGATGCATTAAGCAATGAGATTTACCTAAAAAGTAAACTGTTATGACTTCAAATTATTTTTAACTGGAATGTTTGCTGCAGTATGGTGCAGGAGGACAGACGAACTGGTCGATGGCCCTAATGCGGTGCACATGAGCACTGCTGTTCTTGATAGGTGGGAAGAGAGGCTGCAAGACATCTTTGATGGATTCCCCTATGACATGCTCGACGCTGCACTTACCGATACGATTTCCAAGTTTTCTTTAGACATTAAGGTACTTGGAATATTTAGCAGCTGAATTAATTTCTATTTTTGTGTATGTTCTCAATCTGATGATAGAATCTTTTATTATCTCACAGCCTTTTAGGGACATGATTGAAGGTATGAGAATGGATACTAGAAAATTTCGCTATGATAATTTTCAAGAGCTCTATATGTATTGCTACTACGTTGCGGGCACAGTCGGCCTTATGAGTGTTCCAGTGATGGGAATTGCAGCAGAATCTTCGGTTTCTGCTCTAAGTATTTATAATGCAGCACTGTACTTGGGTATTGGAAATCAACTGACAAACATTCTTAGAGATGTTGGAGAGGAGTAAGTCTTTTCCAAACAACTTCCATTCAGTTTCCTCATTTGAATCTCTTAACTTAGTTCAGTCCTTTTTTCTTTCAGTGCTTTGAGAGGGAGAGTTTATCTTCCACAAGATGAGCTTGCACAGTTTGGTCTATGCGACAAGGATGTTTTCGCAAGAAAGGTCACTGATGGATGGAGAGAGTTAATGAAGGAGCAGATAACAAGGGCAAGATTCTATTTCAACCTTGCAGAAGAGGGGGCTTCACAGCTCGAAAAAGCTAGCCGATGGCCGGTGTGTATTGGAAATTATCCTTTCACCTCTTGAAAAACATCCAAATCTAACCTATATTGTACGTGATGATTATTCGTATGTTGACAGATTGGTCTGTGATTTGTTGCAGGTATGGTCATCCTTGCTGATATACAGAAAAATCTTGGATGCAATTGAGGATAATGATTATGATAACTTCACAAAACGAGCTTTTGTTGGAAGAACTAAGAAACTTTTCACATTGCCCCTAGCATACTCCAAAGCTCAACCGATGTCTAGCTTGATCTTTCAGTAAATCAAGATTTTGTAAGCAGCCCTAGTGTGTGGAGGAGTGGAGTAAATAGTGAAACAAGGTTGTGTTTGTGTATCATGGAGGAAGTCTTCGAAGTATGAATGTCTATAAGATTGATTACACATTCCCCTAATAGAACTAGAAATTTTCATGGAAAGTAAACTGCAATACATTTCTTAGTTATTACAAATATAAATTATGTTCATCTGGACAAAAACTGCTTGCACTACAAGTCTTAACCTTCTTTGAGGCAATTTATATATGTTATTCTCTATACATTCACAAACAGAGAAGAGATGCTACAGTTTCTGACACCATGGAAGCAGATGCAATGATGAGGCTGTAGATCAACCGGCATCGATCTACTCTTTTCCTCTGAAAAGTTTCGAGTTCAGGTATCTCCTTACCATAAGCCTAAACACATGGTCCAAATACTGAACACTCTAGGAGGGTTATTCACATCACCTCTAATCCGCGGTTGAGGTACCACGGTATTACACTAGTTTTTTACCCGCGGGTCGGGTCATATTTTTATAACCTTAGAAAAAAAATAAAAATGCTATGAAGTCAAAAACAAAAAGCTTCTAAAATATTGAGAAGATGATACACTAGACAACACACTTTTTTAAAAAAAATATTAAGATAGCGACATACTAGATCGATTCAGGTCAATCATGTTTATCTCATGAAACCTTCAATCCGAGACATAAGTCTACGATAACCCGTGGAATTAAAAATCAAAACAAATTAAAAAACTCAATTTTAATTAATCAAATATTAAAGGTTTAAAAGAAATCTTTCAATTAAAAACCGTGAGTCACCGCACACACCGCCTGAAAATTACGAGGTGGCTCGCTCATTGGACGTGCTATGCATGTGCCATCAACTTTAAAAAAATATATTAAGTAAATCACCAATCATCCATGAGACTACATGTTTATTGCAAAAAAAAATAGATGATAAATATGCTCCTAAAGGCAAGCCTAAGCTTTTTTGTTTGCAAGGGCAATAGAGTAATTACAACATGCATAGTAAAAGAAAATTTCAAAAATGCTTATAGATCAATTTTTTTTAAGGGTAACCAAGTAATTTAACTATAAAAAATATTATGAAAAGACTGAGTTACCCCTAAATAATTATAGAATGACTCATTTATCCTTGAAGTCAGTTCATTGTTTTTTTAAGTGAAAGGTAAAAATATTATCACATTATTACAATTCACAGTAAAACATGTTATATGTACAATATTTTTTCCACATCCTCACTCCCTCACTTTAAAAGATATTGATAGGTCTATTAAGCTTTTTTTTATATAATTTCTAAAATTAATAGGCTTCGTTTTTTTTATAAAATAATATAGTGTTATCTGCATTTTATTTTAATTATAAATTTAAAAGTGTTTAATTAATAAACACACATCATAAATCACACTGAAAACACTATTGAAATCTTGATTAGAAACAACCTATAATTATTAGTTTTTTAAAACCTATTATTTAAATAATAACCAGACAACATAAAAAATTATGTGATGTTTTTTCTAAGAACAACATTACTTGAGAAAAAAAAATGCCCACCTAAACAAAATGGCGACCTATGGCCTTGCAAGAGACTTGCATCCTTTCATATTTGAAGGGAATCATCTTCTAAATCTCATAAAATGATCCCTCGTACCCAAATAGAATTGGGTTCTAAAGAAAAAAGGGAAAAGAAGACGTGCACGCTAGAATTGCACCTTTAAGTCTCTTTAGGGTTTTTGGTCTTTATCAGAGTCATCTTCAAGCCTTTCCCTTGTTAGAACTTGGAAGTATCTGAAAATAGACATGCTTTCATGGTTGACGTCCTTGCAAAAGATTCCAAGCTCGGTGAGTAAGCGGGCATTTGAAAATGACATACCCATTGCAAAAAGATTCCGGAAGAAGAATCAATGGGTGCTATTTGCCTGAAGGTGATGCATCAACACTTTCAACCTAACTGTTGTTATCACACAGGCAGTGACTATCTCTTCCACAAACCAATTTCATTTGTTCATCCAAACACCATAAACGGCATATATACCGTCCACTCGCAAACCAACAATCTCTCATCCATCAACAATCCAAAATATCAAACAGAACAGCAACTTAAGCTCTCCACAAAACCATTCAGGGGTGGGAGCCAGTTGACAGAGACAATTCCAGATCAATGTTTGAACTTCCTGAACTGAAATCGATTGCTTCCTTTCTGTTTTCAATAGAAGACAACAATTTACAAAATCTAGCACCTTTGACATGATCAATATTAGAGTGGATAGTAGGAAAAACACCATGCGTTCGCAGGAGCTTGTTCAATGCAATTCTGCAAAGAAAATTGCAACTGAATCCTGTAATGAATTGTCATGGGAAAGAGGGGTTTAGACCAATTCATGGCTCGACTATCGGATGCAAAGTGCAAGTGAATATTATCTAGAGATGTTAAGGAGGCACCTACTGGAAAACACTTGATTAGAACTGCGTGAATGGAGATAAAATATAAGAAGCAACCATTATAAGTCAACTCATTGTCTCTCTACACATCCCCAACCCTGAAACAACCATCCTTCTACAAAAGGGAAAAAAAAGGAATAAGAGAACAAAATCAAAATCAAGGAATAAAAAGAAGCCACATTGTTTGCTGGAAATGGTACATTTGCGGCTATTCTGTTGCAGCTCCATTGCTCCCTCTTATGGAAACTCAAGCATAATCAGCAAGCCAATTGAATCAAGGAAGCCCCACTTGCCCATCATACATGCTTTCTTGCCACCTGCCCACATAGCAAATTTATACTTGGAAATAGCCCTCAATAAGTAAACCAGCCAGGAAGCGCTCGCTAGGAGGATTCAGCATCTAATAACCAGCTTGAATCATAGGAAGTAATCTGGTGTTCTCCGGGTCACATCTGGCTCACCCCTCCTTGGAGCAGGCTCAAACTGCAAACATGATTTGACAATTTTCAAGATATAATTTTGCACCTAGTGTATGTTATGATTTCCTGTAGAGTCTCTAGCATCATAAACCAACCTGAATGAATGTGTGGCCCTTGCAGTCATCAACTTCCAAGATAGATGCCATGTTTCCACAGCGATAGCAATAATTGGGTGCACTGAAGATAGTGACCACCTTTTGTTCCTGTCACAAGAAAACAAGCACACAATCAACCACATGAAATTTGCAAAATGAAGCAAGAGATTTGCCAAGAGGGGAAAAAAAAAGAAGCATCAAGGGGAAGTAGTTACGTGGCCCCAGTTATACCCCTCCATAACCAGCTGGTGAGCTCTTGCAATCAGCTTTAAGTTGTTTGTATGATTAAATTGCTCAGATATGTCCTACAGAAACAAAAGAAGCAGGCTAAGAAAAAACCTGTTTGTTCTGCTAAAAATTACAAACGCAAGAGAAAAAAATGAATACGGGGAGTATATTACTTGACCGAAGGTATATCCAGCACCCCTAGGTGAGATGCCCCAACCACATCGATCATCAGGGTCAGACCACAACAGATCACACATGGGACCCTCGTGGGGAACTTCTTGAACACGGTCAAAATTACGAATGTTATCAAGGGTTTCAATGGAGGGTGACAATCCACCATGGAGGCAAAATATTTCCGACTCAACCTTCAAAAGAGGAGAAAAACAGCATCTCCATATTAAATGCCCAAACTGAAAGGTACTATGGCACATCCACAAAGGTAAATGTAAATTTAGTATTCTTTCTTCAATTATATTGGTGGTAAAAAAATCTGTTACTCAGTATTTGTTTTTGCCCCCAGCACTCACCAATGCTGTAAGTGGAAAATAATCAAACAGGTCTGTAAAGATCTTCCAAACATTAGCATTGCCGTACCTGCAAACAAAAACCAGGGATACTTATTCTTCCTGTACATACCTGTGTCAAAACAATTCTATACAACTATTTGAATAACAGTGGGCGAGATATAAAGTTAGTTGAAATAAGATGGGATATACAATTCTTCCCTGTACGTGGAAGTCTAACTTATTACTAGTAAAAAATCCTACAGCTATTATCAAGTCCACTTCCTTTCAATTTCAAAAGTTCTTGGGGTTAAGATAGACATAGCTACTGCACTTCGGTGGGTTCATCAGAGGTAGTAGATTTTTTTTTCTGAAATTATATTGTTTAAATTGCACAAAGAACTCTACTTTTCTTCATAACAACCTATATTCATGCATCTCAGACATGTTACAGATAATGTAATAGTCATCCAAGCTAAAAACAAAGAAATCCATCCACAAGAAACCTAATGTGCTAGCATGCAACTTGATTGCTATGCTTTTATCATCTCTTTTTTCGTTTTATTTTTGTTATAGATTTTCATTTCTACAAGCAGACTCAATTCTCCATCCATGTCACTCACAAAATCACATCCAACTTGAAAGTAATATTTATGTTTATGCATAATATACACGAGAAACATTAAGCTGGAATTACAAATCAAGGGCCGCAGGATTACAAACTAACTTAAAGATGTATTTCCATTAGAATAAGGATTCAGAAGAACTCACTTCCGTAGGCATTCATCATAGAAACCATAAACTTGAGTAATCTGAAATAGGGAATAAACATCCATGATCAGCCCAAATGATTTCATGATGAAAAGATAGCTAAGATAAGGCATTAAAACATTGAAATCATAACAAGTCAACCTAGGATAAAACAATTTATAGCATCAGTTGGCAAAAATACATTTGGAAGCATACCTGACGACTTTCGTGATTTCCCCTTAGAATTGTAATCCGTTGAGGATACCGCACTTTCAAGGCAACCAGGAGCTGGAAAAAAAATTCAGTACGCAGTAAGAAGTTAAGAGCCTCAACCAAACTGAGGTCGAAAGTTATCAAAATTTATGTATAGCTAAGAGAATTTTATAGGTGTTTTGTTTAGCAAAGCTTAATTGAAATTTTTCCCAATTCAAACCAGAAGACCTTGGCATAAATATGGTCCCATAGACAACGCTATAAACACAACCTAATATAATGGCACAGTTACATAAAAGGAGAAGAGAGAAGACACTGAAGTTGAAATGCATGGAGAAAAATAAAAGGATGGAAATGCTTACTGTTACAGTTTCCACTGAATAATAGCCACGGTCAACATAATCTCCCATGAACAAGTAATTTGTATCTGGACACTATAACAAACAAAAAGGTCCAAGTGAATAATAGCATACTAGGCAGGCAAGACAGCAGTGGTGGAAGCTTAATACCTAAGATGATGGCATGATAAAGAAACAGAAATTAAAAACATAATCAGTGATAGAAAGTGAAGTAAAGTGATTCAATTGTATTATCCTTAACAAAAAAACACATGAGAGATCATGACCATTACAACAACTACAAGAAGAAAAAAAGATAGGAGATAACAATTGGAATCCCCATGTCCGCAAATGTTACTGCACAAAATTGCTCAATCAGAAACTTACCTTCCCGCCAATGCGAAAAAGCTCAGCTAGATCATGAAATTGACCATGAATATCACCACAGATTGTAACAGGGCTTTTAACAGGCTGCAAGTTATGCAGACAAAGAAAGTTAATTACAACTCAGTGAATTCAAGAGTCCTAATAAGCTCAGAGCTTGCATTTAAGAATAGATAGCAAAAGATAGATGCTAAACCGCAACATAAAAATGGCATATAAAAAATTGCAGAACTTATGCTCTTATAACAGAACAAATCAACATAAACAAGTAGAGTACCTGAACGTTACTTTCATCCATCAATATCTCCTTAGCTTTCTCACATAATGCCCTTACCTGAATCATAAAAACACTTTCATTGAAAACAACATCCCCAGGAGTAATTTGCCACTTCAGACAAAGGAAATTGTGCGGCACAATGATGATTTGATGAAAGATTGTTCACTTTATTTCACATGAAAAAGAGGGAGGAAATTGAGGTTATCGAATGGTGTGACATCAGGATAAGGAACCATCATTGAAGATGAAAGTCATGTAAGAAAAACTACCTCAACCAAGTACAGAAAATAGGCAATGAGAAAAGAGAGAAGGCCTTTGGAAACCACCATCATACTCATTAATAATTAGGAGTTGTCATACCCCACCCCATCCTCATAATCAACCCCAATCCCCTTCTACTAACAAAAGACAAGAGAAAATAGAAAATCACTGTCCCATCTATATCGATCCTTCAGCTTTTATCAAAAAGGTAACACAGCCAGCAACACCCTTAGACAGTGATTAGTTCTTCAGAATGACCTGACCAGTCATCAAGTGAAAGCGTGCCATCATCATTTAGTTGATCACAAGTAGATCTCAAGGTCCTTAACACCAATTCTATCTTAAAAAAAAGTTATATGAATAGAGCATCAACTCACAAACTAACCCCAACAAATACAAAGGAACACCCTCCTTCAAGCGATGCTGTTGCTATGACACTAGGTATTCCAAGATTGAAAGCAATCTTCCTAAAGCACGCCTTAATATTACACGCTTAACTCCCAGACTAGGACATCTTAGCATCACCACAAGAATCCACCTTCATTAGTACATCTAGAAAGCTCAAGCTCAAACTATCCACTCCAAGTTAGAATACACCACAAAGATCCAAATTTACATTATGGCAGCTTAAGCAGCATAATCCAAAAAGCAAAAACCACATGCCCATATTATCTTAACCATCCAAAATATTTAGATGTCTTCAAATCTACACCAACCATAAAACAAAAATCCAAACTTTTTCCCGAAGTTGACACCTTAACTTCAATAAATCATAAGAAAAACATTCTAAAAGCAAAACCCATGGACAGATCTGCTCCAACCAGCCACAAATCTGCCTCAAAATCCCTCATGATCCCTTCAAAACACAGATTGCACCACACACACGAAACAAAAAAAAATCAACAAATTCCCAATTTTGACCCTCGCAAATCCAACCAGATCCACACCATTTCTCCAAAAACAACCTCAAAACCCCAAAATAACAAAAACTCCTTCAAAATAATCCAAAAAATTTTCAAAAAACAAAAAAGAGAGATTTTTATCATAAATTCCCAATTTCAACCCTGACAATCCCAACCAGATCCACACCATTTCTCCAAAAAAATACTTGAAAACTCTCAAAACCCACCAGAAAAATTAAAAAAAAAAAACTCAGAAAAGCACAAAAATAGAAACTTTTGACAGAAAAAAAAAAAAGGATTACCTCTTGTTCTGATAAGGGCTTGCACTGCATAAGCTGACTAATTTGCTCATCAAGGTTTCCATGTGTGTTTGAAGCCACCGAGTCCAAGCTCATTTTTTAATAATCGTTTTTGTGTAATCACTAATTTCTCTCCAATTTGGGATCCAGAGATTAAATCTCCTAAATTAATTACAAAAAATCGAAACCCTAGATTTCAATTTTCTCTTTGAATTTTTCTTTTTCTAGAGAGAGAAAGAAACAGAGAAAATGACTCATGAGAGAGAGGGGGAAAAGAAGAAGCTATGGTCGAGATACCAATGGCTATTTTAGAGGGTTCCTCCTTTTTTTGCTTGATTGGACTGTAATTGGAAAACATACAGAACAGTCCTCCATTTATAAGTATATTGTATTAATAGTATCTTAAGTTAACAATTTATCATTTTTATCCTAAGACTACTGAGTTACTCATCCCAGAATCTCCCTTATTCAAAAACTGCTAAGAAATTATTCATCTTGAAATCTTCATTCTTAAGTGATTTTCTTAAGTAATATTTTTTATTTTAAATTATAATTTAAATATATTCATTATGGATGTTAGATAAGATTTATTAGGTCATGATATCTGCGAAACAGTATATAATATTATAAAATAAAATGTATCATGATTTTATTTAAGGAAATAGTTTATAATATATGATAAATAAAGTAGTTGTAAGTGAGAGTAATTTAATATGTTAATTACATATTAAATTATAATAAATCATAAAAAAAAACTATTAGTAATTGTTTTGAATTTGATTTAAAATAATAATAATAATAATAACATATTATTTCGAGGACTGGTATGTAGTTTGCCTTAACAATAACCACCACTGCTTTTCTCTTAAAAAATATCTATTCGTTGTTTTTGTTTTTCCA
>Ga0307518_10004401_pt1 | contig 10110 bp, 13 predicted proteins | sample 25_EM_MG_FD_203889 | JGI IMG/M metagenome (GOLD analysis project Ga0307518, IMG submission 203889) | Populus trichocarpa ectomycorrhiza microbial communities from riparian zone in the Pacific Northwest, United States - 25_EM | ecosystem: Host-associated > Plants > Roots > Unclassified | place...
GACTGATGACTGGTGAGCCTAGGTACACCTTGTAATACTGATGGTCAAAATCTACCATCTGATACTACTAGTGTCCCAAGTTCAACTGCTGATCAGACAGATGGATCTTGGCACCCATTTCAAAGTCATGCTCAATTTGAGCTTGCAGACTTCTTTTGTTAGATGGCTCGTGCACAGGGAACTAGCTCAGAGGCAAACTCAGTGTCTGGTGTGGAACACTAGATATATAACTGACCTAGCTCAGAGGCAAACTAAGTAAGTTAGTACTAAGTAAATGAAAGTGTGACTAGATGTCTTACCTCAGTGTCTGGTGTGGAACACTGAGGTGAAAAGAGTCCTCGAGCGGATGAAAAATCCTCCGTGCTTACATAAGGATACTCGTCGCACAAATAAGGAAACTAACAGTAAACCTAGAGAATGGTAGTGACGAAGTAGGTCTTTCAACAACTTCTTATATCGTCATGACCAAATGCCTGGTGGTTGAATTGATGAATTGATGGATGTACTGGCAGCCCTGGATGAAAGGGGAACCCCACCATTTGCCAACCATAAAGAGCTATATGGCTTGATTGATGATATTTCCCCTGGAGAGAAATGGGAATGCATTTCAATACAGCATGCTAATGTGGAAAGCTTTGAAGATGGAGATTTCAATGTACCAACCTGGAAACGAGGAACTTATGATATGTGGATTCGGGATCCAAAGGCTTTGGTTCAGAAGCAACTATCAAATCCAGAGCTAAAGGACTTTATTGACTATGCTCCTCATCAAGTGTTTGGTCATAATCATCAGCATGTTTGGTCAGATTTCATGACTGGAAACTGGGCATGGGAACAGTGTGTAAGGAGTTGTGATTTGCTAATATTATTTTTACTGACTTCAATTTTAGAATGAACTTTCAAAAGACCCAGAAAATCATGGTGCAATGTTTGTGCCTATTATTCTAGGAAGTGACAAAACCACTGTCTCAGTTGCAACTGGCAATAATGAGTATTGGCTGTGAGACGGACAACGTGATCTATAAGAGTGACTGTAAGTCCTCCAGTCGAGTGTATACGAGACTGGAGGGAATCTACCTATAAGAGTGACTGTAAGTCCTAGGTAGAGTAAGTAAACTGAGAGTAAGGAATGTGTACATATGGCTTACCTCCAGTCGAGTGGTGCATGCGGCGTAGCTATTGGTACGGTGTCCGAAAAAGGAAAGTACGTATATGTAATCTACGATACGACGGTCTGTTCTCCAACATTGGCCAATCTACATTAGTACTGGTAATGTGCATAATTGTGCACGCCGTGGCCATGGTCAAGCTGTGAGCCTATTAGGATTTCTTTCTATACCCAAAAGTAAGTAAGCTCTCTTCTAAAATTTAAAATTTATTTAATATGAGCAATGATAGTGGATCGAGAATTTGAATCAGATGCAGAATTTTGCACTTTTCATCGTCATTTGTTCCATTCCTCATTGACTGCTGCACTTGAAACTATGCGCCCAGCAATGTTGAAACCAGAAGTAACACTATGTGCTGATGGGCATTATCGAAGGGCTATCTATGGTATTGGTCCATATATTGCCGATTATCCAGAGCAAGCCTTGTTGGCTTGTATTGTTCAAGGATGGTGTCCAAAGTGGGTAATGCATCTAAACTATTTACATTGTAGTTCAACAAATATTGTTTTAGATGCACTGCACATCATACAGATTTGGATAGCAAAGAGAATGCTTGTCCACATCATCACAAACACACTAGACTCCTGATGGAGAAGTTTCAATCACAAGTGCTTTGGAAAGAGTATGGGGTAATTGATGATATTTTGGTAAGCCTTTGAGTAATTGTCAGGATACTACAATTTATTTAACTATAAATTAGCCATTTACAGCTGCCTTTCCTAGAGCAGATATACATCAGTTAATTGCCCCAGATATTCTTCATCAAATTATCAAGGGGACATTCAAAGATCATTTGGTATCTTGGATAGAGAAGTATATTGAATGGGCATATCAAGAAAATGCATCTGCTGTTCTGGCTGATATTGATCACCGGTAAGAATCTACACCCTAGTAACAATGTTAGGATAATACTTAATAAATAATAAATCTAGTATTGCTGCTGCTCCACCCTTTCCAGGTCTTAGATGCTTCCCTCAAGGTCGTGGATTTAAACAGTGGACTGGAAATGACTCAAAGGCTCTTATGAAAGTGAGATTAAAAACCTTTTGTTCTATTATTTCTCATTTTTGTATTATAGGTATTTCTTCCTGCCATTGTCCATTATGTACCCAATCAAATGGTACAATCCATTGCAGCATTCTTGGATTTTTGCTACATTGTGCGCCAATCCACTTTGGATGAGGCTGATTTGGAAGCAATGGAAAATGCTCTCAAATGCTTTGAAACTGAGCGTACTATCTTTGAAGAAGTTCAAGTTCGTCCTGATGGTATATCCATTCCTCGCATTCATGCTCTTCAACACTATCAGGAAATGGTGCAGCAGTTTGGGGCACCTAATGGTCTTTGCTCATCAATTACTGAGTCCAAACACATTCAAGCTGTTAAGAAGCCTTGGAGAAGGTCAAACCATTATCAAGCTCTGGGTCAAATGCTGGTCACAAATCAGCAACTTGACAACATAGCCTACTTTCGAGCTAGGCAGTATGCCAAAGGTAAGCATTAAATAATATGTCCACTAGTAGTACAGTACAATGATTACTAATAAATGTGTAATAGGGCTGCTTGAAACTCCATTGGTTCCAGCAGGTATTGAAGCTGAAGCTTTGGATTCTCTTGATTTTTGTGAAGAAGCTGGCTTTCGAGATGACACAACCTTGGATGAAGTTCAAGACTCTGACAGTCCAACATTAGAGACCACTGTACAATTAGCCAAGCGTCCCTGTAGGTTCTCAAATATAGATGCAGTTAACTAATTATTAAGCTTTAATCTTAGCTCCACATTACCTTAGGACATTTTCTGAAATGGGCAATGATATTGGCCACCCAGAACTTCCAGAACTTATTGCACTCTTTGTATATCAACAGCGAAATCCTGAAGCTGTTGATATTCCTCAACCCTGCCCTCAAATCTTGGAGAAAGGATATTCCTATGAGTCAGCAGTGGCAACCTTCTATGCTCCAAGTGATCTTTGTGGAGTTGGAGGTATGCACCATCAGCGCATTCATGCATGTTCCTCATGGAGAAATGGGCCACCTTGCTATGACTGTGTCTTTGCTGAAAAAGATCCTTCTTTAGCAGGTTTTCATGGCTTGTTTGTGACACAAGTGATCATGTTTTTCTCATTCTCATATTGGAATATCTGTTATCCATGTGCTTTAGTCTGGTGGTTCAGTGTAATTGGGGAGAAACCATGTCCAAACACTGGTATGTGGATGGTGGAACCAGAGTTTGATGAAAATGGGGAGAGAGTTGTAAGTGTCATTCACTTGGAGAGCATAATGTGGCCAGCACACTTGATTGGAATTTATGGAAATGATCACATTCCATGTGACTTTAAGTGCACAGATTCACTTTCTGCATTTGCTGCCTTTTATGTAAACAAATACTCTGATTACCATGCATTTCAATTGGCTTTCTAGTTACTATTTAGTGAATATATATCAAAAGAATATGCTGTGCAATTTTAGTATTATTGTGATAGATAATTGCAAATGGAAAATCTGAAAACCATTGTTTTGGCATCAAATTGCTTCTTGAACTTTCTGTTCCAATCTTGGCAAAAATTGATTGAAACTTGAAAAAAAAGACCTACTGCAGAATTTGACTTTGAAAGGTTTGGAAATGCATGCAAGCATTTCAATGCAAATGCTTCCCACTTTAGCAAACATGTGAAATTACATTTGACGTATAATGGCAAACTGTCTGACATAAAAACACTTCATTAATGTTTAAGGCAGACCAGGGTTGCAGTCATACCTTCTGGTGAATCTACATTGTCATAGGAGCATCACTGGAGGAGGGGCAGCATCTACATTTACAGGAAAAAGTGCAATACAAATACTTTGGACAGTACAATATTGGACATCATCTACTGTCTGAATGGTCTGAGTTTTCTGAAATGGTTTGAGTGGTCTGGAATGGTCTGAGATGGTCTGGGTGGTCTGACATACTGACTGACTTACTGACTGAGTGGTCTGAGTGTTCTGAAATGGTCTGAAATGGTCTGGGTGGTCTGAGTGGTCTGGAATGGTCTGGGTGGTCTGACTTACTGTTGGACTTACTGACTGAGTGGTCTGAGTGGTCTGGAATGGTCTGAGATGGTCTGGGTGGTCTGACTTATTGACTGACTTACTGACTGAGTGGTCTGAGTGGTCTGGAATGGTCTGGGTGGTCTGATTCCAGACCTCCAGTCTGATTTCAGACACCTCCAGACTGTTAAGTGGGTGTCAGACCACTTCAGACTGTTAAGTTGGCTAAGTACTTTCAGAGATTTTGTCCACTTGCTGATGCACGAAGAACTCGGTGTTTTGGTAAGTTATTTTCCACTCTCCTATTGACATAATTATATGTTTGTCAGCTCTGGGAAGCCTCCATGATGTGGTGATCAACAATCAAAGCCAAGGCTCATGAATACGTCGTGTGACATTATCCCTTGGGTAGCAACAAATCATGCGAGGAGAATTTGGCGAATGTGCAAGAGCTCATCCATGGAGCGATGTTCGTCAGGGATGGTGTGGAATCAGATGTTTGTTCCCTGCATTTTGCATTGCCTTGAAGTGTAATTTATTTTGCAGGGTACCACAAGAAACATGGCATCTCCAGCTCTGGCTGGCCTCATTCTCAAATTTTTTTACACAGGAACCTCTGTGCTTGCCAGTCTCTTTCCAGAAGTTTTCGCACAGGAAGTCCCCAAGTCTGTTGTCTGCCTTGCAGCAACAGCTGTGAGTACCAGTTTTTTTACTTGCTTTCATACTAATGCTATCTTTCACAGCTGCAAGCTGCTATCGACGAGTATACGATCACAGGAGTCCAACAAGACTGCCCATTCGAGTACAATATCTATTCCAAAATTTTTACACAGCTTATGGGTATGCAAGCCAAAATTAGAATTCGCTGGGCAACTACTGGGTGGCGAGTCTGTATTCTCATTATATTTCTTGATTCATTCTGCAGTGTATCTTCTATGGATGGCAACAATATGACCATGGGCGAAGATGATTTTGATGTCATTCTGGATTGAGGCTGATGTGTTCATTGGTTATTTGTCCTGTTTTTACTATTGTGTATTCCTTTGATGAGATCATGTGAAATGCTATGAATCGTTTTGCGTGTCTGTGCAGTGTGGGATTTGTGTGCTGTCAATGAGTGCAACATGAATTCACAATGCTGTCAAGCATCTTGCTACACAGTACTTGGGAGAGAAGTAGTTGGCCTGGACATCCCTAGCAAACTCTGTAATAGTAGTTACCTTGCTGTGGAGTCTGTGGTTCTGTACAAATCTGTATAATCTCTGTACAGCATGGGGTTGGTTTGCTGATGTGGACTGGTCCTTGGTGGTCCAGTCCAGTCTTTTGCAAACACTAAGCCCATCAGTCGCCACAGAGGAGGTGCTCCAGCCTTCACAGGGACTTAGGGTTTTGCTGATGCAGCATGAGGGGCACAGTGTAATGGATAGGCAGGTGGATGAAGAGGAACCTGAGTAGGAAGATGGACCAAGTGACAATGTTGAAATTCATGAAGAGGTGGAGTTTGAAGAACTGACTAATGGTGATGGGTTGGACAGAGAGAGCACCGGATCAATTGGAAGATGATTAGACAGCAATATGTTCAAGGATGAGGGATATGGTACACCTTAACATACTTGGTGAGGCTGTATGAAAGTATACCACTATCTCAACATGATACACTTCAAGTCTGGTAATACCTACTAAGCTCTGGGAAGTATCTACATGACAGCATTCAAGGTGACATTGTTGCAGTCTCCTGTAGTGTGGGTGCTGATCACATTCTGACAAAGTGTCAGGGAGTGCTGGGTGCTGTCACATTTTTTGGAATTTTTGTGATGAAAATTCAATTAATCACAGGTTGTGCTTCCCTTCTGTCTGGGTCACACAGAGTCACTCTGCTGTGCATTATTCATCCCCTCTTGGCATTACTAATCTCCATTATTCCCCTTATCAATCACTTACCAATCATCCTACAAATCATGCTTATTATGTTGCTTATCAATTCCTGACTCATGCCCCTATGCTTCCTATGCATTATATCATCACATATGCTCATTTTTCTTTGATCTACTCATCCCAGGCTTTCCCCCCCTTTCTTTTGACCCCTTGCAATGATTTCCCTTTATTCCTATCATTGCTCTTCAATCTCAGGACTCTTCCTAACCACTGTGGTAGGCTGAAGAGGAGTCAATACTATCCCCAGTCATATATATTCCCCATCAGAAGCCCTTCTGTAGTCGGCTGTAATATCAGTTCATTTCATGGGGTATGTAGTGTGGAACAGACATAACCAATAATTTGACAACATATATTTTGCTGAAGTCACATGTCTGACAAACAAATACAATATGCAGTGGGTTCTCTGAACTCCAAACAAAATTTAATAAATCACTCTCAGTTTCAGCAAGGGATGAGTCACTGCACAGCAGAAGGAGTCATTGATGCACAGCCCAAGAAGCAAGTTTGATGGGACAACAATGGGGAAGATCTGGGATTAATGTTGAAGAAGACATTTGTTCATGTTCATTTGAAGAGAACACTAGGAACAAGGTTTGTACTAGGTCATTGAATCAGAAAGAACAAGCGATGCAAATGTGTTATTGAATTGAGACCATTGGATCTATGAAGTAAAGCTATTTCAAGGACTGATCTGATCTTGTAATTAGGTGTAGTGCAAAAACAGGTCTGATGAAATGATGGGAGTACCCAAAAAAATAACTAGAGAATAAAATTGAAGTCAATGAAAAAATTTGTTGCCCGACCAACCATTGTCTGTATCCTCCCACCCTGTGAATGCACGATCAGTTGAAAGTACAAAGGAAGCACGAGATCCCTTATAATGAAGATTAAAATGTGTTGTATCTCGAGAATGAAAAGCAAGGAAATCCCCATTACCCAACTCCAAAACTAATCCCGGCTCTCTCAGAGCTAGTGCTCCACCAGCATATTGACCAATGGATAAAACCAAGCAAATATCCCTGTCACCTACATCTCTATGTGCTTCAGTACACACACCAATGTTCACAACAAATGAAACAAAAGGGGAGACTAAACTTCCAGGTTGCCCTGGAAGAGACTCAACCACTTTGATCAGAATTTGATATTCTGCTGGTAAGTGGGTTTGAAGCTACATTTCACAGTATGAGCTCATATAAATTGTAAAACACAACCCTTACTCACCACATCTTCAATCCAGGTGAAGACATCCTCAAATGCTGCAGAAAGTTTCTTGTACAGCTCTGAATGAAGTTCAAAGTCTTTTGACATATATGGCAGAAATTGTGATGTATTGGTTCGGGAGACATCTGCTTTCCTCAGATCCAGAGGGTGAATGTCACTTGGTGCTCCTTCCCCCTGATAAATTTTAGGCTTAGCTGGCAAAAATTAAACTCATTTGGGTGTGACCTACATTTGTTGTATACCTGTTGTACCAAGAAAAGTGAAGGCATTGATATGCCTTCCCATCTTGACTATCTCTTGGCTTAAAGGTGTTCTCTGAAGTTAAACAGGTTGTTAACCTGTCAACCAGAGCATCCTTCAGCCTCTGAGGCATAGCATTGCAGACAAATGCCATCAAACTTCCATCTGAATTGCATATTTCCAATGCCCTGTTTATAATATGAGCAAAGGTATACATTTTAGGAACAATCACCATTTACCCATAAAAAGCATTCATGGGGACTTGTATGTAGGAATTTTCATTTCTCTTGTAACCTTCTTCATTGTAAAAGCTGTGCAACTGATGACAAGAGTCAGAGTGCTGTGAGGTGGACCTTGGTTCACAAACCCTTACCTCTGTCTCAAGATGTGATGCACTGCTTACCATCACTCCTTTCATAGCTTCTCTTCTCTGATTTTCTGTCCACCTCAGATTTCTGGCACGATCAGAGTTGCAAGGATTCAGTTTGTTGACAGAAGCACTAGGATTGAAGTCTGTTCTGATCTTCACAACTGGAAAATTCAGTGAGAGGTTTGCCACATGTACCAGGGATGGTAATGGTGCTGAAGGCAGGGTTGCTGACCCTGATGCACACAGCAGAGCTGGTGATCCTAGAGAATGCAGAGAGGGTACTGAAATGCCATAAGATGCAATGCCTTCACTGCCATTATATGACTTCCAAGCACTCCAGCACCTAGGAACTGGCTTGAGTGACCTGAAAATAATGATTTTGTGCTTAACAGGCATCCATCAAAAGCACTCACCTTGTTTCTAGCCTGTCAAACAGGCAATCTGATGCCTTGAGATCAGTACAATCAAGGCTCTCCAAATTTGGAACCTCAAACTGCAAGGGAAGCTCATTGCACATTCTGGAAAGGGTTGGAATGATGCAGGAGGTGATGAGGTTACGGGAATCTAAGGCTGAATTAGTATGAGAGTCCCCTGCATTCAAGTCAGCTTTGAACCTACGTTCTGGTGCTCTATGAGGGTCCCGAACCATATCTGCCAAGCTATTCACAATTGCACTGTGGGCCTTAGCTACCTTCCACCTCAGGCTAAGGCCTGAGATGATGACCAGGATATATATTGAACCTGCTGCAGCCAGTCGCGCAAACTTCTTCCCACAGCCAACCCACTCTACAAAGGTTCGTGGAGCTGGGGCTTTTTCACAGCACTTGATGTAGCTTTCCCAGATATTGTTCAAGGTTCTCTTTGGGGTTGAACAAACTTGAAGGCTATTAAACTAACCAGTGAAATTCAAGCTGTAAGAACATATAAGGTCTTACCTCTCAACCTCAAAGGCTAGCTGGATGTAAGATAGCATGGACAAAAAGTTTATTCCTGCCTCCCTTAAAGAATTCATCTGGCATCGGGCTAAGATGCTCTGTAGGTCCTGGTGCCCTGTATCTGAGCTTTGAAATGTGTGGCGAATTGAATCCAACCACTGGTATGGACTGTGGACCTTTGAATCATAGTGAACTGTTGATATCATTGCTAGCAGCGCGCACGCTTCTCTGGAGGGCACAAGCTCAGCATTCTTCTGCTCCTTCCATACAGGCTGTGCTGGCAGAGGCAACCCATTTCTGTGACAGGGTAATCTGTTACCTGGCTCTCCCTTGCTTGCCTTTGCCTCAGGATCACTCCCTTCAGTTGCAGTTCCTTCCAAGGGTGGCGACATCAGGACTGGAGAAGGCAAAGCAGCCACTGGGGAGGAAGGTGAAACAGCCATCAGGGAAGGTGAAGCAGCCAGCAAGGAAGGTGAAGCAGCAAGGGAAAGCGAAGCAGCAAAGAGATCCTGAAGTCGCATAGTGAGAGGTGAAGGGATTATGCAGTCCAGCGCTTTCAACAGTACAGCAATCTCCTCCTCAGACAAGGTGAAGGATGGCATGGTTGTCAATGTTGGGTTCTGGGTTCCCTAAAGCGCAAGACAGACTTAGACAGGTAAGCAAGCACAAAACTTTCACTCTCACTTATACTTCTCGACCGCAAGTCTGAGCAAAACCACGAGGGGAGTAGCACTTAAAGTAATGACTTGGAAGAACACCAAGAAGCACGTGGGATTGCAGAGTTACAAAGAAAAATAATAGTGAGCAAGAGGGAAGAGAAGAGAAAAGACAGGCCGCTGAGGCTCGGGTATATATAGAGAAACACATACTGTGGGACAGAAAAGGAAATAGAACATAACCGAAGTTCTTGTGTCATCCCAGCCACATTCTGCTTGTCTTCTTGTCCTCACCACTGCACTGATTGCTCCTCCACCATCTCACTGCTCCCTCTGCTTCTGACACTCGACAGCAAGATTTTTCGACACTCCCGAGGACTTTCAATGTCAGCCACGCCAAAACGGCACGGCTGCCAATCGGATGGCGGGGCCTGGCCCAAGACCCTGTAACAGGTAAGCGAGAGCGAAACGTTCGCTCTCGCTTATGGTGGTTCTCGAACTTGCTTATATAAACCATTCGTTCGTACGCTACGATACCCACAAATCAGAAC
>Ga0307518_10004402_pt1 | contig 10109 bp, 13 predicted proteins | sample 25_EM_MG_FD_203889 | JGI IMG/M metagenome (GOLD analysis project Ga0307518, IMG submission 203889) | Populus trichocarpa ectomycorrhiza microbial communities from riparian zone in the Pacific Northwest, United States - 25_EM | ecosystem: Host-associated > Plants > Roots > Unclassified | place...
TTCCTTAGTTGTTAATTACCTTTAACAAAAGAACATAAATAATGTAATAATCCAATGTGCAACCCACAATCATATGTTAAAGTGTGTGTGTGTGAAAATGAAGGTTTAAGAATACTTGTTAAATGAATATATGAGCAGAATCAAGTGATAACAATGCAAGAGTTTGTAAACCTGGATATTTCAAGAAGTATTCTGATAGACCTTGATAAGAATATTTACTAAGATGTGTCTCAAGAGTCAATAAAATTCCTCCTTACTCTGCCATCCTAATAACAGTTTTGTTAAATGGTTTTAATAATAGCAAAAACAGTTAGTAAGTTATTTTTTTTATGTCAACTACTATCCTCTCCCCCCAACCAAAACGAGACATTCTCCTCAATGTCCCAAGGTAGAAAGATAGAGTATAGAAGACATCACCTGAAACAGCGAACGCTGACAAACCTGAAACACACTTAAACAAATATAAGAAATAACAAAACAAAATAATATGCTATTAATAAAACCAAAGGACACAAGGTTTCACAAACGAAGGCTCAAATCCAATCTAAGCTTTTTACGGCTTTCCATAGTTGACCAATTTATGCGACTCATGGAGGGATCAATTACAAGGATGAAAGATTGTAGTTGGTCAATCAATTGTTCAGCAGTAGCAGCAGAGATTATGATTTGTCGTGCCGAAGATGTTAGAAATTCCTGTTCCACAACTTGATCAAGAAAAGACAACAAATTATCATAAAAACCATTAACATTTAACAAACCTATAGGTTTATGGTGAATGTGTAGTTGGGCCCAAGAGGAAATATGAAAAATCTCTTCCAATATGCCAAGACCACCTGGTAAGGCAATGAAGGCGTCAACATGGTTAAACATTGCATTCATTCGATCAGACATTGTGGAGACCTGTAGTTCCTCTCCAATTGTTTTTCCAATGATGTCCCCTTTTGCTAAAACTTTGGGGATGACCCCTAAAACTTGACTGCCTCCTAAAAATGCAGCTATTGACACACCCCCATTAACCCAAGGTTGCCTCCCCCATACACTAAATGAATCTTTCTCTCAGCTAGTACATGACCAAGATGATTTGCTGATTCTAAAAACTCTTTTTCTTTCCCAGGACTGGATCCACTGAAAACACAAATATTTCTTATTTGATGACTTGAGGAACCTGTCATTTCTACACACTTCTATATCTATTGAATGTATGGGTTGAGTAGAAATGAAGGGAAGGAAGAGAAGATTTTCTAGATGAGAAATTGAAAATGCAATCATACCACCTATATATAGGCCAATTGGAGTCTCACTCTTTCTCTCTCTCTTTTTTTTTTTAAACATGTGTATGTACAATTAGTTGTGATTGTGGCTCACATCTTCCCTTGGTTTTACGTCCAAGAACGGCTTAAACACTCTCCATGGGTCGGGGATAGGCTTTCCATCCAGTTTTCTTAAAAACTGGCAAATATGGTCTTTTTTAGTTAGATTTCCACAACTATGTCGAGCATGTTCTTTATGGAATTGTGGCCATAAATCATGAATTGCACAATGCACATCTCCACTAAGATGCGTCTCAAGAGTCAATAGAAGATTATCTAAAGACCCCTTACTCGGGCCATCCTTAATGAATTATTTTTTATCTTCACGGTTTACAGACACCATTCCTAAAGAACGACATGTTGCATTACAAGTCCATCTAGCACATCTGTGACAGACTTTCAGTCATTTGCACGACGTTTCTTTGCAAAAGTGCTTTTACCTATTCAAGGCATGTATGAAATGAAAGAATTGGAGGACTCACCTGATAATCGAACCTTTGCTTCAATTAGCCAGTGAATATCTTCAGGAATTCCATGATTCATTAACAACCTCAATCTTTCACACCTAGCACGGTAAATTTTTGCAATCGTATTTGGAGGCAAAGCGGGAAAATACTTTTTTAATTTTTCAAGAGTGGTGTCCATTTTCAAATGCGAATTGGAGAAGAGATGCAAAGAATGGAGAAAGAGCAAAGACTTGCACAAATATATACACATATATCAGTTATAATGGGAAACTGAAAGAACCGACTTAAGAGTCACGGAGTACCGTTATCCACAGTTTGAATGGGGTTAGAGAAAGACTAGCAAAACAAGAGTCACACCAAAAAGAAACACAAAAACAATGTGAGAAAAAAAAAATAATCAACCTTAATATACAGGATCATTCAAACCAATGGATTCATTTTCACTATGAAAATTATCAAATGAAGCTTTCAAACGATGTCCATTTACCTTAAAAACATTGTCATTCTTTGAATTCTCAATATCAAAGGCCCCATAAGGATACACATGTTTCATAATAAATGGACCGCTCCATCTTGATCTTAGCTTTCCAAGAAATAAATGGAGTCGAGAATTATAAAGCAAAACTTTTTTGACCAACATCAAATGTTTTTCTCAAGATTCTCTTGTCATGAAACTCTTTTATTCTTGCTTTATGAATTTTTGAATTCTCATATGCATCATTTCTTATTTCCTCAAGCACATTTATTTGTAACTTATGCAGCTGGCTAGCATCATCAAGGTTTGAATTGAAAGCTTTGATAGCCTAATAAGCTTTATGTTCAAGTTCCACAGGTAAGTGACAAGATTTTTCATAGACCAACCTATAAGGTGACATACCTAATGATGTTTTAAAAGCAGTATGATAAGCCCAAAGTGCATCATTAAGTCTTAAAGAACAGTCCTTCCTATTAGGGTTCACTGTTTTTTTCAAGATTTGTTTGATCTCCCTATTAGCAAGTTTTACCTATCCACTTGTCTGAGGGTGATAAGGGGTGACAACTTTATGTGTGATTCCATATTTCTTCATTAAAGACTCAAATGGCTTGTTGCATAAATGTGTTCCACCATCCCGTATCATGGCTCGAGGGATTCCAAATCGACTCAAAATATTTTCTTTCAAAAACTTTATCATTGTTTTGTGGTCATTGTTTCGACTTGGAATTGCCTCTATCTATTTTAAAACATAATCTACTACGACTAATATGTACAAGAAACCAAATGATGGAGGGAATGGACCCATGAAATCTATACCCCAACAGTCAAAGATCTCAATGACAAGAATAGGATTTAAAGGCATCATGTGATATTTTGAAATAGATCCCAACTTTTAACAATTTTCACAAGTCTTGCAGAATGCATGCGAGTCCTTGAACATGGTGGGCCAGTAAAATCCACTTTGTAAGATTTTTGCAGTTGTATTTCTTGATGAGAAATGACCCCCATATGCCTTAGAATGACAAAATTTAATGATACTACTTACCTCATTATCAAGAATGCATCTTCAAAATATTTGATCAGGACAATATTTGAATAAATAAGGGTCATCCCAATAAAAGTTCTTCACTTTGTTCAAGAACTTTGTTTTGTATTGGATACTCCAATGAGCTGGTAATTGTCCTGAAACAAGAAAATTAACAATATTAGCAAACGAAGACATTGTAGAGACAGAAAGTAAAGATTCATCGGGAAAATAGTAATCGATTGGTGTGATGTCAGATCTTGAATCTGTTGTCAATCTTGACAAATGATCTGCGATAACATTTTCGGTGCCTTTCTTATCTTTGATTGTAATATCAAATTCTTGAAGTAACAAAATCCACCGCACCAATCTAGCCTTAGAATCCTTCTTAGAAAGAAGATATTTCAATGCTGCATGATCACTAAAAACAACAGGTGAGCCAACAAGATTAGAGCTGAATTTTTCACATGCAAATAATACTACAAGTAATTCTTTTTCAGTGGTAGTGTAATTCATTTGAACACTATTTAAAGTTTTACTTGCATAATAAATCACATAAGTTTTCTTATCTAATCTTTGTCCCAAGACAGCACCCACGACATAATCACTAGCGTCACACATTATTTCAAAAGGTAACGACCAATCAGGAGGTTGAATTTTAAGAGCAGAAGTAAACAAGTTTTTAAGTTTAACAAAGGCTTCTTCACAATGTTCAGTCCATTCAAAAATATTATTCTTTGTTAGAAGGTTACTCAATGGCTTAGATATTACACTAAAATCTTTGATGAACCTTTTAGAAAAACCAGCATGTTCTAAAAATGATCTAACATCTTTAACAGATTTTGGTGTTGGTAAGTTGGCAATTAACTCGATTTTAGATTTGTCAACCTCAATTCCTGTTTATGAAACAATGTGACCAAGTACAACGCTGTTTGTTACCATAAAATGACATTTTCTTCAATTCAACACAAGATTCTTCTCTTCACACCTGTTCAAAACTTTTTCAGATACAGAAACAAAAACTATATTGATAAAAAGAATTTTACCGAATCTATTGTAATAAATCAAAGTTTAACTAGAAATAAAGACAAAAATAATTATGATTTACTTTTTCCCGAAAATCTTTTATCCTTTAAACATCGTAGATAATTGAGAATTCTAATTTCTTTCAATTCAAAAAATGGAAATGATATAAATACAGAAATTATCAATAATAATAACATAAAAAACCACGCTAACATTATAGATAAAAGCAGACGTTTTGTTTTTTCTTTTCTTTTGTAATTTTTTCTATTTGATTTCTTATTGTCTTTATTCTGGCATTCAGATCTTTCATTTCTTTTTTCTGTCGGTGAATAGTTTATCCAATCCATAGATCGAATTGAAGTGGAAAATTTATGAATAGTCCGATTATTGATTGGTGAATTTTTTTCATTTATAGTTTCATTTAATTCATATACTTCTTTAAATCCAAATAATAGAATTGGATTTCTTTTTTATTTTGAAAATTTATTTATTATTTCTTTTAGAAATAGAATATCTTTGATGAACCAGTTTTTTGTTTCTTTCGGTAAATGTAGAAATAGTTTTCTTTTTTCTTTTAAAATTGTTAGAGTTAGAAAACCATTTTTTTTCAAGTTAGTTAAACAATCATCAAATGAATCACCAAAAACAGAAAAATCATCCATAAAAATCTCAAGAAAACGTTCAATCATATTACTGAATATGCTAAGCATGCATCTTTGAAATGTGGCTGGTGCATTATATAATCCAAATGGACATGTGAAAGTAGTCTTCTCTTGATCTTCAAATGCAATTTCAATTTGGTTATAACCTGAATAACCACCTAGGAAACAATAAAATTAATGATCCGCAACTCTTTCTAGGATTTGATCCATGAAAGGCAAAGAAAAATGATCTTTTCTAGTCATTGAATTAAGTTTCGTATAGTCAATGCACATGCGCCAACCAGTAATAGTCCTAGTTGGAATTAACTTATTTTCTCATTTGTGTATCACAGTGACTCCATACGTTTTAGGTACAACTTGGGTAGGACTTACCCATTTGCTGTCAAAAATAGGATAAATGATTCCATTATCTAGAAGCTTAATGACTTTATTTTTCACTACTTCTTTCATATTAGGATTAAGCCTTCGTTGCATTTCTCTAGAGGGTTTAGCATTTTCCTCTAAATAAATTATGTGTGTGCAAATCAAAGGACTAATTCCTTTTATGTCAGCTATGGTCCATCCTAATACATTTTTGTGCATTTTCAGAGTTTGTAATAACTTACCTTCTTGATGTGCATTAAGTTTGGAAGAAGTTATTACCGGAAAAGTTTCATTTTCTCATAAAAATGAGTATTTGAGATTGAATGGTAATAACTTTAAATCAGGTTTTGGTGGTTGAACACTTGAAGGTATGGACTCAATTGATCGTGGTGGCAATTCCTCAATTTTTGGTCTCCAATTAGTTGCCTTTGATTCTTCCTGAAAACAGACCATTTGCAAATCGTCAGATTCATCAATCTCAGTTTCACTCGAAGTGGTTTGAAATTGATCATGAACTAATTTTTCAATAAAGTCCACTTCCTGTAAATCATTATCATCTCCAGGTTGCTTGCAACTGTTGAAAATATTCATCTCCAATGTCATGTTTCCAAAAGATAACTTCATCACTCCATTCCTATAATTAATCAATGCATTAGAAGTTGCAAGAAATGGACGTCCTAAAATAACAGGAATTAAATTACATGCTTCAACAAGTTGTGTATCTAAGACAATAAAATCCACAAGATAAATGAATTTATCAACTTGTACTAACACATCTTCAACTATTCCTCTAGGCACTTTTACAGATCTATCAGCAAGTAAAAGAGTTACAGAAGTTGCTTTTAACTCACCTAGATTGAGACTGTGAAAAACCGAATATGGAAGTAAATTCACACTAACTCCAAGATCAAGTAAAGCTGTTTCAATTTTATGTTCTCCAATAAAGCATGAAATTATAGGACAACTAGGGTCTTTATATTTCAAAGCATTATTGTTTTGAAGAATGACACTTACTTGTTCGGCTACAAAGGCTTTCTTTTTCACATTTAGTTTTCTCTTCACAGTGCACAGATCTTTCAAAAATTTAGCATAAGAAGGTACCTATTTAATAACATCCAATAAAGGTATATTGATCCTTACCTGCTTGAAAGTTTCAAAGATTTCAGAGTTGTGATTGACTTTCCTTTGTTTGGTCATGGCATGAGGAAATGGAAGTGCTGGCAGAGAATCAGTCTTTTCTTTGCAATGTTCAAATTCAACCCTTTCCTTACCCTCAGAGATTGACTCATCATTTTTCTCACAAGGTTCAGGAGTGGGTTTTTCAATAACCTTACCACTGCGAAGAGTGATGACTGATTTGACTTGATCCATGTGTTGGCTTCCAGAACTACTTGCATTTACATTGTATTGCCCCTTTGGATTTTGTTGTGGTTGAGATGGAAACTTACCTTTCTCTTAAAAACTGAGAGCAGATGTGAATTTTGCAAGAGTATCTTTAAAATCTTTCATGCTTTGAGCAAGTTGAGTGTTGATTGTCTCTTGCTTTTCAATGAATGCATGCAATGTTTCCTCAAGATTTCTTCTAAGAGGTGGTGCATAAGGAGGTGCATATCCATGAGAATTTTAGAAATTATGGTGTGCTTGAAACGGTGGCTGTGAAGTTTGTGCATTATTGTTATAACTCTTCCAACTCAAATTTGAGTGATTTCTCCAACCAAGGTTGTATGTTTGCGAGTATGGGTTATGATTTGGCCTTTGGAAACTCTTTAAAGCATGGGCTTGTTCATGGAGGCATTCCTTGAAAGAATGCAAAGTTAGATAGTCATTGGTTGAGTGTTCATTGGTTTCATAGATTTGACACACAATGTCTTGAACAAATTTTAATTGACCACTCTTTTTCAATTCTAGTGCCTCAGCTTTTATAGCTAAAGATGCAAACTTGGCTTGGAGGTCATGATCTTCCCTAAGGTTGTACATTCCTCCACTAGATGTATGAGGTTGTGTTTTACTTGGTGCCTCATAAGTGCCTGTAGTGTCCTAATTTTGAGCATTTTCAGCTAGCAAGTCTAAGTACTCCATTGCTTCATTAGGGTCTTTATCTTCAAAAGTTCCATTGCACATCAATTCCACCATTTGTCTATCTTTAGGTGTTAACCCTTCATAAAAATATGAAACCAATCTTCATGTTTCAAAACCATGATGAGGGCAAGTATTAAGCAAGTCTCGATATCTATCACAACATTGGTAAAATGTTTCTCCTGGTTTTTGAGTGAAAATGGTGATTTGTCTTTTGAAAGAGTTTGCTCTGTGAAACGGAAAAAACTTCTTTAAAAATTGTTGTTGCATTTCATCCCAAGCATGAATGGATCCTGACCTAAGATTTTGTAGCTATGTTTTAGCTTTATCTTTTAATGAAAAAGGAAAAAGCTTTAATCTGATGGTGTTCATGCTACAATTTAAGTCATTATAGGTGTTACAGACCTCCTCACATTCTCTTAAATACAAGTATGGATTTTCTAAATCTAAGCCATGAAAAGAAGGTAAAAGTTGAATAATGTCTGACTTAAAATTGAAGTGAGATGCATCAGGAGGGAAAACTATACATGAGGGTGCACTTGTTCTTGTGGGATTCATGTGGTTTATAAGTATTCTAACTCGATTATTCTCATTATAAAACGACTGATTATCCTCTTCAGCCATGTTTTCTGAAAATGATGAGGATTTTCTAGAAAATCTACCACTTAATGTGTGTGTACAAAGCCTAGTGAGGAAGGCTTGCTTTGTACATTTCTGTACCTAGCCTAGTGAGGAAAGCTTGATTTTTGTACAAAGCCTAGTGATATTGGAGGATAAAAAGAAAAAAGTTTTTTAATAATAATTATTATTTTTACTTAATTTATAATTTGTTTCTTTTATTATTTGTTTCTTTTATTTAGTTTAGAAAATCGAGTATTGATGAAATTAATAATTTTATTTTTCTTAGTTTATTTATAAATTTTATTATTTTATTATTTTTTTGGATTTTCTAGTTTGTTTAAGTTGGTTTTTAAATTTATTTAAGATATTGTAAATTTTTTTAAAAAGTAAATTGTAATAAAGTTTTCGCTTCATGACCTCATATTCTTATGTTCTACCCTATTTCAACCATTGTAATCTATTATTATTATTATTATTATTATTTGCTATTGTCGTGTTACTTGTGTTCTCAACAAGTAAATTATTGATACATTTCTTTAAAAATAAATAAATAAATAATAAACGCTTGCCTTACCTTACAAAACACTGTAGCACTCCATCCTCTACTCATATAGTGCTTGTTTTTGTTCTATCTCTCAAGAGGGAGAGCAATGGAGGAGGCAGTAGTTCTGTACCCATCACCACATGGATGGGCTCGAATAGGTTTTCTTTATCTTTTTTTGATAATTTTTATATTAATTTATTCATTATCATTATATGTTTTATTTGTATTATTAAAATTGTTGTAACCCATTTTTGGGTCCCCGCAAAATAATAATAATAATAAAGAGCAAACGGTGTCGTTTTGAACGGCACCATAAGCCTTCTTCTTCCCCTGGACGCGCAGAGAACAGGGGAAGAAGAAGCATTCCCCCCCCCCATTTTTTTCTCCTCTCTCTCCCAAAACCCAAAAAACCAACGACGACCCGACTTGTCCCTTCACTGACACCACCACGCCCTCACGCCAAAAGACCCATGCCCTACAGAGGTAGGGGCTGCTGTGCAGTAGCCGCCCCCATGCCACCATGCCCTGCACCATGGCAGGACAGGGCATGGTGGCCCTCTCTCCCTCTGCCTATAAATACAGAGGGAGTGCAGGAGGAAAAAGTGGGAGCTGGAACATTTTCGTTTGAAAGAGAAAGTGAGGGAGACCGAGAGAGAGACCGACAATTATTAGAGAGAAAGAGAGGTGAGACCGAAGGAGTGAAACACCATGGAAGAGCAAGGGACCGAAAGTAGAAACTAGAGGGAAGAAAAAATAGAGGAGACGTTGAGAGGGAAGAAAGGTTTAGAGAGAAACAAACGCCACCACCAGCAAACTTAAACAGAAAAAAAACGAAAAGGAAGCACGAAAGAATAGAGGAAGGAAGGGAAGGAGAAGAGGGGAGCTGAAAGTTGACGGGGAAAACTGAGACCAGAAGAGGAAGACACAGACGTTAGTGTCGCTGCACCGCGGAGAAGAAGCATAGCCGCAGTCATCGGGCTTCCCAGTAGCTGCCACCGCCATCCTGCCACCATCAACGCTGCCAACACCAGCAGAACTGAAGAGGAAGAAGAGGAGCAGAACAGAGAGAGGGAACAACGAAAGAGAGAGAAGGGATTGAGAAGAGAAACATAGGAGAGGAGAGAAGGAAAACACCGCCGCCTTCCACCACCGCTGACGACCACAACCGTGCTTTCCCGCTCCAGGTAACTTTCTCCCCTCCCCCTGTTGTTTTTAGCTGTTCATCTTCATTTTGCATGCAGAACATGAGCAATTCACGTTCTGCAGCAAAATGAAGATTAATTAGCTAGTTACTGTGCTGGGCACAATAACTAGCTAATTATATTTTGCTGGTTACTGTGTGCAGCACAGTAACCAGCCCTTTTATTGCTTATGGGCTGGAACATCAGCCCAGCCCACAGTATATGGGCCGGGTCAGGCCCAGCCCAGGATGGTTGGGCCAGATCCGGCCCAAGTTTTTTTTGTTAAAAGAAAATTCCAAAAATACTTTTAGGAATTTTATAATTTCCCCGCATATTTTTATGTCATTTTGATTAATATCA
>Ga0307518_10004403_pt1 | contig 10108 bp, 4 predicted proteins | sample 25_EM_MG_FD_203889 | JGI IMG/M metagenome (GOLD analysis project Ga0307518, IMG submission 203889) | Populus trichocarpa ectomycorrhiza microbial communities from riparian zone in the Pacific Northwest, United States - 25_EM | ecosystem: Host-associated > Plants > Roots > Unclassified | place...
AACAATGCGAGTGAAATCAATTAACTACACTGGTTTTTTGAAAAAAAAACAAATTATTCACGTGAACAGTGCGACAGTGGAGCATAGCTCCACTGTTCAGTGGTTCCTCCCTCATAAGAAGCAGCAAAATGATGCTTCTACAAAACCTGCGTCACAACTGAATTTTTGATGGGTCCTACCAACATCAATCTGCGTTTTTTCTTTAACCAAACGGTAATATCTGTGGCTGCGGGTGAACCTTACCCACAACCACATTATTAAACGGCCTCTTAGTATCTTCATCATTTTTTTTTATCTAACTCAAATTTAAAATTAAATTATATAACAGTTTGTTATTGTGTGACTCAATCGATTTGACATGTTAAAAAAAACTTGAACATCTAGCAAACATGGTTTGATTTTAATTTTTTTTTAAAAATAACATTTTTTTCTTAAAAAAATATTGAGACATAGGTTAATTTGTCAAATCAACGACTTGGATCATGAACTTCATTGAGTTTAATAACGTTTTTTAAAAATATTTTTATTTAATTATATAATAAAAAATAGACGCTTGCAAAACCAAGAACCAACTCAATATTAAGATGTTTTTCTGAAACTACAATAACCCCATAAAAAGTAAATTAAAATAAACTATAAAGTTTAATTTCCAATAATTATGTTTTTTTGGAATAAATTTTTATTTAATAATATGATAAAAATATATGCAAAAAAAAAAAAAACCGAGCACCAACTCAATGTTGACACATTTTTCTAAGATCATGATAACCTCATGAAAAATAAATCATGAAATTCAATTTATAATATTTTTTGAAACTATTTTGTATTTAATAATATAATATAAAAAATTAAACGATCATAAAACTGAATATTAATTCAATACCGAGATGTTTTTCTAAAACCATGATAATCTCATATAAAAAAAAGTAAAATAAATAGTAAAATTCAATTTTCAATAAATTAAACGTTGAAAGATGAAAATAAAAAAAAATCAATTTTCAATAAACTTAATATTAAAAATAAAATATATATATATATATATATATATATATATATATAGTTCTAATAAACAGTAACATGTGAGGAGTGGTGTAGTGATTCCCCTTCCTCATTTAGCTTTTGCTAATTTCGTGCATATATGTACTGTTGGATTGTAGAAGCTGAAGTCGTAGCTAAAAGGAAAAGAGCGAAGACAAAATTGGAGAGGAAACAAGTTGAGTTGAAAGCACTAACATTAGACCCCAAAAGAGACAGATGATCCACCACATTAAAAATAAATAAAAAATAAAAAAATCATCGTACGCATACGTCCTCAGCTAAGCTGTATGATTTGTCGGTCGAGTGGGTCCATTTTGGTTTTCACCCGCCTTCACTGTTGGATTTTCTTTTAATATTTCTACTATTATCATAGTGATTAATTTTTAAAAAAATATATTAATTTTTTTTTATTTTTTTTAATTTTTTTTAATATTAATACATCAAATCAAAACAATTTAAAAATAAAAAACATTTATTTATTTTAAAAATACTTTTAAAACATAAAAAATAAACCAGCTCTCGTTGATACATTGCGTAGCCGACACATTAGTCACCATACGACCTCCGTTTAATGTAAAATCGGTGTCTCCTTCATAGTTTGGTCTGCAATAAAGGCTCTTGTCTGCAATTTGCTGTTGAGGTACAATGGTACAACACAAATGCCCTGCTGTATTTAGTTCACACGTGGCGTCTAACCGACAGCATTTTACTTTTTTAATAGTCGCTCGTGTTGTTTTTTAACATAATAGATTGAATTATGTCGACAAAACTTTCATCTTATTTAATTTTAACGGAGAGTTAAATTAAAAAGGTTTTTTCTATTTATTTTATTATTTTATTTTTCATTTTATTTATAAACTTTTTTTACTTATTATGATAAGGTTATTATAAAATTGACAGAAAGAACTCACTTATATTAGAGGAACTTTTATATAATTTAATTTTAAATCTGGATTAAATAAAAAATTTAATTTAAAAATTTATTTAATATTAAATTTATATTAAATTTTTTTCTCGACCAAGAAATATGTTATTTTTTATTATTATATTACGTGAGAGTAATTTCTATATAATTTAATTTTAAATTTATAATTTTAAATCTAAACTTAGTAAGGAATTGAATAAAAAGATTTCAAAGACTAATCTTCTAACTCAAATTTAATAAAACACCAAATAATTTTTTACAATCTTAATATTTTTTTATTACATTAAAAAAACAATTAATTTCACCCACCAATGGCACGTACGGTAAACTAGTTCCATCTATGCGTATACATACGTATAGGTAACTCTATGTATTCATTTCGACAACAGGGTAAATATTTAAGCATGGAATGGAATGGTAATGTATAAATATGGAAAGGCCAATTAATACTTATTTTAAAATCGCTAGCGTCTACGTACGAACTGAAGCAATGCATGAATAACTTGGGAATGAAAGAAAAAAGAATATTCATAAATAATATATTTATTATACACACTTATATGCGGGCAGAATTGTTTTTGCTGTTTGTGTTTATAATTATATACACGGAAAATATCATTTCACCTCCGCTTAAAATATATTGATTTTATCAACTTCTTCTCAAAATTTTATTTTCTATCATTTATTCTCTTAACATTTCATGTTTTATTAATAAATGCTTTTCATTTATTTATTAAAAACCAACAAAAAAATACCCTTTTTTTTTTCTTGCTAAATATGTTAATATATATATATAGATTGAAAAACGTTTAGAATTAACTTAATTTTAAAATTAAATTCAGATGTATTTTCCTTGATCTATCCTTTTACCTTCAGCTTTCTGCTTAAGATATTTTCACTTTCTCAACACCTTCATCACATGAGAGCCATCATGTCCAATTTCATGACTCCAAAACCATGATAGAAATTTCCACAATTTATAGAAATTTCCACACCTTACAATCAATTATTCATTTGATTTATTTTTCTAAAATAAATCAAATGATCAATTATATGTTCAAATATTATTTTTAATTCTTTTATTTATGGATTTAAAGAAACATTAGTAAATTTAGCTTTTTGTTTATTTTTTTACATTTATTGTATTTTATGTGCTTAATTATTTGAAGTTAATTTGCGTTCAAAATCAAATTCCATATAAATCTTTCATATGTATCATGAAATTATTTTTTTGGAGTTGATTGATAAACTAACTACACTTTTAGAGGTATTTAATATATATATATATATATATATATGCAGAAAATGAAGTCCTTTAAATTTAACAAACACAACATTGGCGGAGATAACTTTTTTTTTTTTTTGAAATTCCTATTTTAAAAGAAAAAAGGATAGCTTTCTGACATTTGATCACAAAGATGGGATGTTTGATAATAAATTCCATTTTATTTGATAGAAAAGGTTGTGTCAGTGCCAATTAACTCAAGAAGGTCGTTTTCTAAGATGAAAGATAAAAACTATAAATGATGTAACTAAATGGGATATTATTTTCTAGAAATTATTAATTTAAGTTTTATAAATTTTTAATTTGAATGTTATAAATTTTAAAGTTATTAAAAATTTATATGATTGTTTATTTTAGAGTATTAAGGTATACATAAATTGATTCGAACACCAACATTAAAAAAAAAAAAAAAATTCCATTCATATTGCATAATAATTGAGATGATCTTGATTGTTTCCGTAAGAAGTTGCTAGTAGGACTAGGAGAATAATTGAGACGATCAATGCCCTCTCAATTTAATTTCTTCCTTAATTAGGTAAATATTGTTCATACATATTACTCCAAGGATAACGACATTATCTTATCAATGATCTGCAAACACACAATAGAAGATCTTGGCCCGGGAGGAATTTCCAACCGTATGTTGAAATTCAAATATTCAACTTTTAAACTGATATGATAGAGTTCATGGCGAAGGAGAAGATTAACAACCGGAATATTGGATAATACTGATAAAATATTATGTTGGTAGTTAAATATTGATTTTGTTGGAAAAAAATTAAAATCATTAATAGAAACGGATAGTTAAAAAATATATCATCGGTGATTTTTGTTATGTCGGCCATTATATTGATAATATAATCACTAGTGGATTTACAGATAAAAAAGACGCTTAAAAAAAATTATCAGCATTATTCTATCAGTAATTTCATCAGAAATTATAGCATATTACCAACAAAATAAATTATTGTTAATTCCATCGGTGATCGAATGAATATTACTAACGGAATTAAACCGTTGATGATTTACATTTTGTCAATGACAAGTTTTATAAATTTTTTGAACTCTCTGGAACTTTTTGAAGGACTTAGTCCGTCTATCATTCCATCTATAATTCAAATTATATTAGTAGTTTTGTCAGTATTGCATAAAATATTTTTTAAAAATAAAGAAAACAAGAAAAAAATAAAAAAACAAAAATTTTCTTATTAATTTAAAAAATATTATTGAATACAATTTATCTAATGGAAAGAAGTTGAAGGAGAAGGAGGAGGCAGATATTTGTCGGGACCAGGTAGATGATAAGGTAGACCACATGTACCAGTGAGAGTTGACAACAACTACTCGGGGATATTCACTTTATCCCTCAATTCGGCCATTTCATATCTAAGTTGGTTCATCTCAACATTAAGTCGGGTCGTCTAAACGTCAACTTGTTCTCATACAATTACCTAGACAATCAGAGATTGAGAGCTCGAACCCGATTGCGAGGAATCATCAGTTGATACATTATAGCTTGACAACATATCCTTGGCCATGATGTTTGAGATACCATAAACATGTTTTCTATTGGGTCTACTAGATGAGCCACCCTCAAACCACAAATTTGGATCGAGTTCTAGATGGGTTGAATGATCGTCCTCGTATTATTTCTCTTGCAATCAGGTGTTATATGTTTTCTAAAAAAAACAACCAACAAATTTAAAAAAATAATAACTTAAGAAAAAATTGTTTAAATGCAACTGACCACGAAATTCTAAGCTCGGTTATCCACAAGTTGTTGCACCCCTTTTCGAAGGTCTTCATTTCATATCCGAGTTTCAACAAAAAGCTTCATCGGTCTTGTATCGCGCCAAGAACCGTAGTCTGCAAAAGAAATCTAATATTAGTTAAAAAGTTTCATATAATGCAACCATTTTTTTTTAAAAATGTATGTAATAAAATAAAGTCTCGTCATCCACTTTGCATGCAAAACAAATGAAATGGATCCACTGATGTGTGTGGTAATTGAATCATAAATCTCATTATTTTGGTTCGTCATTGCTGTATGAAATGCTCAGACGTCACGTGCTGGATAGAAGTGTCCAAATAGCCTCTAAGACATACAAAAGTTTGAAATCCCTTTACACGACCACATCTCCCCAGCCTGGAAGACCTCTTTATTTGCATATTTCATTAATCAGTTTTGTGTCTCGTACCAAAAATCATGCAAACTATATGGTAGAGATAAATTATCGGTTAAGATAATGAAAAATAAAATTGAACATTTTAAAAAATATAGCATTTTGAATTCAATCTTACCTAATGGCGTTGTGATTCTTTCACACCCTTCTATCAATAGTGTTAGCAATCTCCTCCCAGTAAGATTTTTCCTTGCACATTAATTTTATAAGATACTTAGTTTGTTAAAATTAAAAAATTCACCAAATTAAAATAATAATAAAAATATTTATGTATATACTAACCTTAAACTTTCTAAATCAAGCATTAATCATAAGTTTTTATTCAGAATTTGTGGAAACTTGATTTCACTGAAACAAAAGCACTTTCATTGACGATTTCATCACTAATGTTATCATGCAAGAAACCTTTATATTTGTGAACCTGAAATTTCATTCCTTTATTGAAGTTATTTATTCTAAAGTTTTATAGTGTTGTTTACTTTTTTAATTGTGTAAGAAAGAAAAACAAACTTACATGTTGTAGTCAGGCTTCTACTGAGCAATGTACTTTCCAGTGTATACATCCTTCTTATAAGGGAAATCCTCTCTGTGAGGAGGCCTCATACTCGATGAGCCTACATTGAGAGTGGGTGCATATGCATCAAGTGCTTGGTCATAGTTTGCACCTAGCGACTCATAGTTATCAGAAGCACTATCAAAAGAACTAATAACGCTCATGTCTATATCACTTACTAATGATCTTCTCTTCATCATTAATAATAACATTATCAATATTGTATTTAAAAATAAATCGACAACACCTTCTTTGTACAAAAGACTACCTAAAATTTTATAAACTGCAAAAACAACCTAACAAACATTTATATCCCTCATAAAAGGTTCATTAAGCTTTATGCAAATTGATCATAATAAAAACACAATAAAAAGAATTAAGTTTGAAAATTATGTGTGTGTGTGTGTGTGTATTTGGCAAGAGTGATCCGTTAAGTTAAGTGTTGGAAATTTGTTTCTATAATAGATGGAAAATTATGTATGGTAGTGCTTGAATTTATGGAATGCATGGCAAGTCCAATTGTGAATACCATACAATTTCTTCCATTTTACTCATTTTCTCTAAACCCCATCCTGGTGACAAGAATATATTTATGTTAAAAAAATGATTAAAAAAAAAATCTAAAGTTCTGTCTTTAAAATTTGATGAATTTTCCATATAAACTCTAACCCTCTTATAATTAAAAAAAAAACATAGCGGCATTACAAAACATGAAAAAGATAATATAAGTGTTGGATTTTTCGAGTTCAATAAAAGATCCTACAAGTCCTAACCAAATTAAACCCCTTTTTTTATGGCTTTTTATACTATAACCCCATCTTCTCTCGTAGTCAAAATTAAGATGTAGGCCACGGATTTTTTGTTAAATTTTTTTTTTCTTATACTTAAATCATGTAGAAATATGAAAAATATTTTATCATCAGAAAAGAAATTTTAAATTTAAAACAAGAGTAAATATCTTGTGATCCTTAAATCATGGATTTCATAAATGATTAATTCTTCTCTTTTCTTTTTTCAACTCTTAATTTTCATATATATCAAACATAAAATAATCATTTTTTAGTAGTTTTCATTAATATACTCAAACAAAAAAAAAACACTAATATTTTATTTCCAATAAGTTTTTTCACATAACACAAACGACACCTTTAAACCATGTTTTTCAGCAAAATAGTCTCTTTTATAAAAAGAACAACTCATTTTATATATATATATATATATATATATATATATATAAACCAACGGGTTTTAACTAGATTTTATCCCAGGTCAGGTTAATCAAGTTAGGATGTGTCACTTCATTGCAGAATATCAAGCCTAGATGATATGGGTTTTGCTCAATTTCAAGCCCAACATCATTCGATTTGGTTACGCACTAAGCTTAAGTGCATGTGGGTCTTACAAGATGTCAAACCCAACATCTTTTGGTTCAGCTATGCATTGAGCTCAAGTGCACGTGAGTCTTGCAAGATGTCAAACCCAATATTCTTGGGTTCAGTTATACACCATGCCCAAATACATGTAAGTCTGACAAGGTGTTAAACCCAACACCCTTCGGTCTAGAATCATTTCATGTCCAAATACATATAGAGTTTATAATAGTTTTAGGTTCTATAATGGGTCATGAGGATTTTTTTTTTGTTTATTCTTATGTCTTTTAACATAAAATATTTAAATTCAAGAATGATCATTTCCATATATCTCTAGGTGCATAAAAGTCTTCTAAAGACCTGCTATATTTTCATCAATATTAACATTATGTAAAGGATATCTATTTGTCATTAATTCTGTGTAAGAGATATTTATCCCTCATTAATACCACTAAGATGAGATTAAGATTCAATCCCTCAATTCAAGCAACATGATAAAGTTCAAAGTCTATATACACCCTCTAAACCACTCAGGTAAATGCCTCACTTTTCCTATTCTCTAAAATATTCATACTCATATTATCAGAACATTTATCATACACAACTAAAAACATACACTTTTGTTCTTACAATTAAAAGCTCATTTTCTCATTCACTAACTTTATCACTAGAGGGTCCCTAAATCCCACTAAAAAACAGTTTTTCAGGTGTCTTGAAGTGAACATATGATTAGCCATTATTCAAAAACATAAGAAACCTCATTCTTAGGCATATTGAATATTTGGAGCATTATCAATTGGCGTTGTCAATAGGAACTTGATAAAAAGCCATTAATTGTTATCCCTAAACTAGTTTTTGACATCCCTAATTGTTGTTAATGGTAGAAAATCAAGATAATTCTTAGGCAATATCCTTTATTCCTAGGGTCAAATCTAACTCTTTTTTTGTTCATTTTTTTGTTCAAAAAGAAAGAGAAAGAAATATTTGGTGGAAGATACCTATGATGACAATTTATTCTTAGAATGAAGCAAACTAGCTCAGGGATTCTTCAAACAAAATTGTTTTTACAAAGATTATAATGAATGAAAGTAAAAAGAAAAAATGGAAGCAAGAATGGTTAGGGTTATAATGGAAATAACTTTTCACCCTCGTTGTTAGATGAATGACCTTTCATGTCATCTCAGATCTCCAAATATCTAATCAATTATTGCATTGAATGCACGCTGCCATTTTGTTTTCTAAAAGACACATCTTTTAATAAAAATAGGCCACATGACCATCTTTTTCAATAAGAACAAGCCACTTAACCATAAAGAATCCCAACAATTCTACACGGGACACAAATCTCATATGAAAGGTAAAAAGTCTTTAACTAAAGCTGGTAACCTTTTAAATCTTTGTGTATTTAATACGTAAAGACTTCGGGAGCTACTGATGGATCAATGTATTATATATATATAAGTGTGTGTGTGTGCGCGTGTGAGAGAGAGAGAGCGCACGCGTGTGTATGTTGTGTCATACATTTACTTAAAAGCTCAAAATTAAAAAGACCAAAGGTAAGGTTATAACCTAATGTATCCATACTTGGCAAAATGCCAAACCCATACGATATGGGTCTAACTTAATTCCAGGCCTAACATCTTTCAGTTTAGCCACACATTACGTTTTTGGTGCATATGAGTCTTGCAAGATGCTAGACTCAATATTCTTGAGTTCAATTATGCGCTGAGCTCAAATGCATATGGGTTTAGCAAGGTGTCAAACCCAACACCATTGGATTCAGAATCATTCCAGGTCCATATACATATAAACTTGATAATCTTTTTAGGCCCTATATTAGCTCACAAGAATCTGTTTATTTATTCTTATATCTTTTAATATAAAATGTTAAAAGTCAATACTGATCATCTCTCTATATCTCTAGATGCATTAAAATCTTCTAAAGGGTCTACCATATTTCCATCAACATTAATATTGGGTAACAAATATCTATTTATCATTGATATTGTGTAAATGATATATATCCTTCATTAATGTCATCAAAAGAAGATGTTGATTCAACCCTTTTATTTAAACAACATGACAAAGTTCATAGGCTATATATATCCTCTAAACCACCCAGGTAAAGGGCTCACACTTTTCCTGTTCTCTAAAATATTCATACTCTTATTTTCAGAGCATTTATCATACATAACTAAGAACAAACACTCTTGTTCTTAGAATTAAATATCAATTTTCTCATTTATTGCAATTTCCTATTAAAAAGTCATTGAATTTATTATCGGATGGTCCCTAAATCCCACTAAAAAATAGTATTTTACAGGTGTCAAGCCTTCTATTACCAACCATCAATTTCATGAACTCTAGAGAAAGGAACATTGAAGTGATACTGTGATTACCCACTATTCAAACACTAAAAAAATCCTCATTCCTTGGCATATTTAATATTTAGAACATCATCACTTTGCTAGTTTCAAACTTTCATTTTTGTTTTTGTGTGTGAAAGAAATTGTTACATGCAAAACTATGAAAATTAAGATTAAAATGGAAATTAGAAAGGGATTGAAATGAAAATGATTTGGGAAAAGCCTTTGGATGTTATAAATAATCTCACACCTAACATAAATCCTAATCCTTAAAAGAAAAAAAAAAGATTTTTTTTATTAAAAGTATACAATTAATAAATAATTCAACTATTATGGTTCTTATACTAAATAAAAAAAACAAATAAAATTTAAAAAATAATTAATAAAC
>Ga0307518_10004406_pt1 | contig 10104 bp, 11 predicted proteins | sample 25_EM_MG_FD_203889 | JGI IMG/M metagenome (GOLD analysis project Ga0307518, IMG submission 203889) | Populus trichocarpa ectomycorrhiza microbial communities from riparian zone in the Pacific Northwest, United States - 25_EM | ecosystem: Host-associated > Plants > Roots > Unclassified | place...
TTGAGAAGCTCATGCAGCGATACTCTATTCCCCAGATCCGCATCTCCCCCTATAATTCCAGAGCCAATGGAGTTGTAGAGCGTGGACACTTTACTATCCGCGAAGCTATTGTCAAGTCCTGTGAAGGCGATCTCAATCTATGGCCCACCAAGGTCCACCATGCTTTCTTTGCAGATAAAGTCATCACCCGTCGTTCTACTGGATTCAGCCCCTACTACCTCCTTCATGGTCTCGATCCCGTCCTCCCATTTGATCTCTTTGAGGCTACCTATCTCGTTGAAGGCTTCTACTCTGAAATGACCTCAGAGGAGCTTCTTTCCCTGCGCATCAGACAATTGGAGAAAAGACCAGATGATTTCCATGATGCATGTACTACTCTACAGAAGACCCGCCTCTGTTCAAAAGCCCAATTTGAGAAGAGATATACCAGACGTCTATTCAAGTCCTCCTACCAGCCTGGAGACCTTGTCCTGGTTCGTAACAGCCAAGTGGAGAAAGAGGTAGATCGTAAATCAAAGCCCCATTACCTTGGTCCCTTTGAAGTTGTTCGTCACACTCAAGGTGGCTCATATGTCCTGAAGGAAATGGATGGAACTGTCTCAGCTTGAGGCATAGCTGCATTCCACCTTATCCCTTACTATTCCCGACACACTCCTTTGCCCGACTCTATTCTCTCTAACGATGATGAAAGTGACGATGAAAATGCCGATGAAAATGGAGAAAAAGATTACGACTCTGACGACTCATCATGATGCCCAATATGCCCCCCATGCTATGTCTTATGCCTCCCCATGCTTTCTTGTCTATGCCCCATACTATGCTCTATGCCCCATGCTTGCTTGTCTATCCCCCCTATGCCAGTCTTCCCAGCTCTTTTTGTTGTCCCACCCTCTTTGTTCGCAATTGGGGATGATTGCATTTCATGTCACCTGTGGATGTCATGCACCAAACAGGTTTGGTACAGTGAACATGGAAGATAACATCAATTTCAAATGATCCTGATGTGAAGGATGAGCACGACGGAGCCTCATCGTAGCCATCTATCACACAAGAAGACTATCCTGATGCAAGAGACGACTGCTGATGTCTAGCAGTCATCACTCACACAAGAACTGCCAAGAAGCAGAAAAAACTGAAGGAATAACGTCCATTATGGTATGAGAAAGGAATGCAATCTACTGCAGTCCAACTCCCATACCAGAATGAGCAAAGAAGCTGAAGAATTGATGGAGAAATGAAGGAAAGAAGAGAAGAAATGACGTTAGCGCTCAAATGTCATTTTTAGGTGCCCAGTGCCAGCATTCCGATATTTTGAATAGCTCCACCATTTCCAAAGCTATCAGGCACGTGACTATACTGTCAGAGAGCCTGGAGCGTGGTCTATCTGCCTGTCAAGTTCCGACATGGATCCATTCATTTCCCACGGAGATATTCCCCCCACAATCCAGACGTTTGTCTCGTCAGTCACTATGGAGTCCGTATTTTCTCTGGATCATTTCTCCGCTATTGCTGCAGATCTCCACTATGTCCTGCTTCTAGGACAGCCTCTCCCAGAGTTCCCGTGCACTGCCTGGAACATATCTTCCCAGCCTGCTCCCTCAGTCCCCCTCGTTCTCAGTCAGTGCGTTCTCCTCGTCAGTCCTGTGTCAAGGACATACTTTGGTCATCTGTCACGACCGCATGACACCTCGTGACTCTGCAAGGCCTCTAGTCTGTTATAGACTCAAGTCCGATCGTGATCGGACACCTCCGATGCTACGTATCCATCTCCGCTCCAACAGTTGACACTCCATCTCCTTTTAGTAAATAGTTCCGCGCTTACGCCTCCGGTTATTGTATGCTTCCGTTCCACTTCTGTTCCTGTTTCCCTTGTTCCCGTTTTAGATTAGACCTGATTACTCATAGCTGTGTCCTGTTAACCTTTTGATCTGTTATGCTTATCACTGATCTCCATTCCGTGTATGTTACTCATCCGTTTGTCATCTGCAGACTCTTAGCTACTTCTCCGCTATGTCTCTCCTCCGCTTCTCGGTTACTATACATATCCGATGTAAACTATAAGTACTCCGCACACTGAGGGGATTGTCCCTCAGTTCGAATATCATCTTGAATACTTCCTGCAAACTCCCCTCTGTTCTCCTCTGTCTCCTCTGCCTTCTGGCAACTCCGACCTTCGTCGGACCTCCGTCTCTCTGTCTCTTAGTCCTCTGAAATATGAGGACGCAGGTATCGCAAGGGCGCAGCACATACGCTGAAGCCAAGTCCTCAACACCTCCACATCTCTTCCGCCTGTCGTCGACAACCCTTCGCACTTATCTCCGCTCGTGTCTGAGTTTGTCGGAGGAACCGGTTCTGACAGTATATTCGAACTCACTCTTGCACACCTGCTAATTACTCCCAAACATGACTAGTCACTCAATCATCACTACCCGTGCTCAGTCTTGTGTGCTCGAAGAGCGCCAGGAGGCGCTCAATGCGCCCTCCACTTCCCGAAACGATTTGGCTGAAGAAGGAGAGTTCCTCTCCTTCTCAAATCGCAATACTCCGCCTGGGGCTCCCGCCCCTGATCCCACTACTCCAACCCCCGCTCCACGCTGCCCCAATGAGTCTGGAGTTTACTCCACGCATCGTTTTGACAATGCCCTGGACATCTACGGTGATGGCTACCCTGGTGGCGATGGTGGTGGCAGCGGAGATAGCAACCCGCCTTCTCCCAACCCACCAGATGTTCCACTACCAGACTCCCCTATCCCTTCCGCCTCAACTCCAACTCCGGACCCGCTGCTCCTATTTGCACAAGTGGTCCAGGCGCTGACCAAGGTCGCTACAGCATCTGCCGACCGTGACTCCTCTTCTGGTCGCACCAAAGTCTGCGAACCTGACACATTCGACAGAACTGATCCGCGCAAACTCCGCACATTCCTTGTTCAGTGCGAACTGAACTTTCAGGATCACCCCAAGGCTTTCGCCTCCGACTGCGCTAGGGTCACTTTCGCGCAGTCATACCTAAAGGGCATGGCCCTCGAGTGGTTTGAACCGGACCTACTCAACTCTGCCAATCCCCGCGCCCATCCGCTATGGATGGACAACTATGCCCAGTTCGTCTCCAAACTGAAATCCAACTTCGGCCTGCATGACCCCATCGGAGATGCTGAACATCAGTTGGACAACCTGTCCATGAAAGAAGGACAGAAAATCAACAAGTACGTGGTCGAGTTCAACCGCCTCACTGGCCAAGTCCGCGGCTATGGCGATGGCACTCTCCACCACATCTTCTACAGTGGTCTCCCCGACCGCATCAAGGACAAAATTTCCCACGTTGGAAAACCCCGCACCCTCGATGGTTACTGCACTCTCGCGCAGACCATCGACGCCAGATACTGGGAGCGCAAATCTGAAGTTGCACACCAAACCAAGACCTCCATGACCTCCATGTCTAACTCCACCTCAAAAGGCAATTCCTCCACCTCCTCCGACTCCAAGGGTAAAACCAAGGAGAAGGACAACAAGAACAAGAGCTCCGACAAGTCAAAGAGCTCCTCTGGCACCAAGCGCGCCTCCTCTGAAACCCCGCCCATCTTGGAAAAGATGGCAAGTTGACAGAGGAAGAGCGCCAGCAGTGCATCAAGGACAAGCTCTGCATGTTCTGCAGGCAGCCAGGCCATATGGCTAGGGACTGTCCAAAGTCCACCTCCAAGAGCTCTAAGGCCAAGGCCCGCGCTGCCAAGGCCGTGACTCCCACTGCTGTGGAGTCAAAAAATTAGACAGCAGCTCCCAGAACTCTGCACAATCTGGGAATTGCATTGACTCCGACTGTGCACCTACGGAGTTACGCCTCAATGCGTCCACTCTCTCCGATCCAAACTCCCTTATGCCCTCCGTTTCCATTACGTCCCCTGTCATTATTCCTCCTGTCTCCACTCTCGTTGACTCTGGCTCTAGCCACTGTTTCATAGATAGAAATTTGTTAATAAACACTCTCTTGAAACCTACACAATCACTCCGCTTGAACTCCGCCTCCTAGACAGTTCTACGAACACCTTCATTACCAAAGCCATCAAACTCGACATTCAGTTCTCCACAGGTGAAGTCAACTCCGAAACTTTCTACGTAACTCTGCTGGATTCCTCCTGTGTGCTGGTCCTCGAACATAGCTGGCTCACCCACTACAATCCATTGATTGACTGGGTTTTGGGTCACATTGAATTCCGTAAAGGCACACTGCAAATGCCCGCATCCCCAGTACCTCCTTCTGTCGAGTCCACCTCCATGTCTGCCTCCATGGCTCCGCCATCTGAGGACTCATCTCCACCCTCCGACTCCAACTCGCCTCAGTTGACCACTCCCTACGTTTCGCTCATAGGCTGCTGCATTCGCACGCGCTTGCAAACTCACGGGATCTATTAACTTCACGCTGTACATCTGCCCAGAGGACGCGAAGCTCCACTCCGCCTCCGCTGCCTCTCCTGTCGATTCTTCCAATCTCTCCGCTGTGCCAGAAGTCTACCATGACTTCGCTGACATCTTCAGCAAAGCAAAAGCCACTACGCTTGCTCCGCACCGCGAGTACGACCTCCAAATCGATTTGGAGGAGGGCGCAAGCCCTCCGCTGGGTACTGTGTACTCCCTTTCACAGACTGAATTAGGGGCGCTCCGCACCTTCATTGACGAGCACCTCTCCTACAGCTTTATCTGACAGTCGACCTCCGCTCATGGAGCTCCTGTCCTGTTCGTCTGCAAAAAGGATGGATCACTCTGCCTTTGCGTCGATTACCAAGGACTGAACAAAATATCAAAGAAAGACCGCTATCCACTCCCTCTCATCTCCGACCTCCTTGATTCTCCTAGCAAGGCAAAGATCTACTCCAAGATTGATCTCCACCACGCGTACCATTTGGTCCGCATCGCTGAAGGAGATGAATGGAAGACCACGTTTCGCACGCGGTATGGTTCCTTCAAGTGGAATGTCATGCCTTTCGGCCTGACCAATGCTCCCGCAGCTTTCCAGCAATTTGTTAACAGCATTCTCTCCAACATGCTTGATGTCTGTGTTGTCGTCTACCTAGACGACATCCTTATCTACTCTGAAGACATCAAATCACATCAAATACATGTCCGCGAAGTCCTCCGACGCCTCCACAAGCATAATCTCTTTGCTAAGCCGGAAAAATGTGAATTCCATACCACCTCTACCGAATACCTGGGCTTCTGCCTCTGCCCCAATGGCCTTTCCATGTCCACCGACAAAGTCAAAGCCATCTCCGACTGGCCAGAACCCCGCAAGGTGAAGGACATCCAGTCCTTCCTCGGTTTTGCGAATTTTTACCGTCGCTTCATCTTCAACTACTCCAACATCGTCATACCTCTCATGCGGCTTACCCGCAAAAACATTCCTTGGAATTTTGGTGAGGACTGTCGCTCCGCCTTTAACCTCCTGAAGAAGGCCTTCACCTCCACTCCTATCCTTACCCACTGGGTGCCTGACGCTCCGCTGACTGTGGAGACCGATGCTTCGGACTACACCATTGCTGGAATCCTTTCCATCACTGGCTCTGACGAGGTCCTCCGCCCTGTTGCATACTATTCGCGGACTCTGTCCGCCCCTGAGCTCAACTATGACACCCATGACAAGGAGCTTTTGGCCATCTTTGAGGCCTTCAAGCACTGGCAACATTACCTTGAGGGCTCCGCCACTCCGGTTGATGTGGTCACCAACCCACAAAAATTTGGAATACTTCTCCAGCTCCAAGGTCTTGACTCGTCGTCAAGACCGCTGGTCGGAGTACCTCTCCCAGTTCAACCTTGCCATCCGCTTCCGCCCTGGATGCCTCGGAGCTAAGCCTGATGCCCTCACTAGATGCTGGGACGTCTACCCAAAAGAGGGGGATAGGGACTACACTCGGGTCAACCCACACAACCTCTGACCCATGTTCACCCAAGAACAACTTGCGTCCTCCCTCAGGGCAACCATTCTCCTCGCTCCAGCAATCCGCGCTGCCATCCTCGTTGATGTGGAACACCTCCACAAAGACATTCTCGCAGCTCTCCCCTCCGATCCTGTCGTGCTCAGCCACAAGTCCAACTCATCCGATTCTTGGTGGTCAACGGACTCCGCTGGCCTACTCCGCCTTGATGATAGGATCTACGTGCTGGATACCAATGATCTCCGCCTCAGAGTCCTCCGCTACAAGCATGACCATCCACTCTCTGGCCACTTTGGCCAAAACCGCACTTTGGAACTAGTCCGCCGAGAATATACCTGGCCAGGTGTCCGCACCTTCGTAAAAGACTACGTAGGTTCCTGCACATCCTGCGGACATGCTAAGGTCCCTAGGCACAGGCCCTATGGCCTATTAAAACAACTCCCGATCCCTGCTCGCCCATGGCATTCCATATCCATGGACTTCATCGAGCAACTACCCTCCTCTGATGGATTCACCTCCATCCTAATCGTTGTGGACCGCCTCTCGAAGCAAGGAATATTCATTCCGACCTACGACACCATCACCTCCCCTGAGCTTGCCAAGCTCTTTGTCGTGCACGTGTTTTCCAAACATGGAGTACCCACCCATGTCACCTCCGACAGAGGTTCGGAGTTCGTCTCCCACTTCTTCTGCTCGCTCGGAAAAGCACTCGGAATGACCCTGCATTTCACCTCTGGCCATCACCCAGAAGGAGATGGTCAAACCGAGCGGACAAACCAAACTCTCGAACAATATCTCCGAATCTACTGCAACTACCAACAAGACAATTGGGCCGAACTCCTCCCACTCGCAGAGTTCACTTTTAACAACTCCCCTAGCGCAACCACTGGTGTCTCCCCCTTCTTCACCAACAAAGGCTACCACCCCGACATTGCAGTCAACTCCGACTTGGGCCTCAGTTCTTCCCGCGCTCAAGAATATACCTCCGACCTCAAGGAACTCCACCAGTTCCTCCGCTCTGAGATGGCCCTTGCACAGCAGCACTATCAAGGCCCCACAGATGTGAAAAGATCAACTCCGCCGGATTTTAAGATAGGTGATCAAGTCTATGTGAAAGTGAAGTATTTCAGGTCTATGCACCCCTCCAAGAAGCTCTCCAACAAGAATTTCGGACCCTTCGAAATAATAGCTAAACCTGGATCGCTCTCCTTCACACTCCAACTCCCTGATACCATGAAGTCCGTGCACCCTGTATTCCATGTATCTCAACTCGAGACCTCCCTCCTAAGCAGTATTCCCAACTGCGTCCAATCTCCGCCACTTCCGATTGAAGTCGACAGAGAAGTCAAATACAAAGTCGAAGAAATTCTAGACTCCAAGATCGACCACAGAAGACGCCACTGCCAACTCCTTTACCTAGTCCGCTGGGCTGGCTACGCCGGTACAGATGAAGAAACATTGTGGCTCCTTGCCACTGAGCTTGACCATGCGTCGGAGCTCGTCGAAGATTTCCATCGCAAGTACCCAGGCAAACCTGGTCCGCACAAGTCCGCCTAAGTCATTCCGCCACCTCTGAACTCACTCCGACATCTCTCAAGTCCACAAAATAATCCATTCAAGAAAAATTGTAGTGCAAAAAATAAAAGAAAGAAAATGTGTAATTAGTCCGTCAGTCATCCTCACCCTCCGCATCCGCCATCCCGTCTTCATCGTCTCCATCCGCCCCCTTCTCCTCTTCTTGCTCCGCTGCTGCGATTTCCCTCCATGTCGTCCCCGATGACGACCCTTCAACGAACTGGCGACGCATGGCCATGCTGATATGGTCCATGTCCGTCGTTCGCCTCTCCTCCATTGTGGCGTGCCTCTGCTCCAACTCCAGCCTCTCGCGCTCGAGCTCGAGCCGCTCCCTCTCGATCTCAACCCGCTCCCGCTCCCGCGCCTCCGATGCCCCCATCCGCTCTGCAAGCTGCGCTAGTGTCTGGGTAAGCATACCCAGCGCATTGTGCTGCTCCTCCGCCATCGCTCGGGGCACCCCGAACACCTCCTCTTCATCCGCTTCGTCCTCCTCCATCGTGTTCCACACCTTCTTGCGCTTGCTGGCTCCCTTTGGCGACGTATTCGCCTCACTCCGCTGTCGCCTCCTTGCCGCCTGTTTTGGCGCTGCCGCTCCACCCGCCTCTGTTCCGCTCCCAGCCACTGTCGAGGACTCCGCTTCCTTTCCCGCCGTGCTCCAAGAGCAGGACTTGTGTGCGCCCTGACATGGTGCGCACGCTGTCACCTTTGATTTCGCCTGGGCCACACACCCTGCTGGGTTGTTGAGGTGGTCCCAACACCTCACGCATGGAGTATGCCTCCCGTCTGCTGCCACCAAAGGCACCGTCGTCACCGCCCCGCTACCTTGAGTGGCCGCGATGGCCTCCATGTGCGCCAGCGACCTCCGCTGTTGCTCCTGCACCTTCCTCGCCTTGAACTCCCGCCTCTGGCGCTCTATATGCGCCTCCTGCACCGCCTCGACCCTCGCCCACCTCTCAGCCTCCACGTGCTCTCTCTCCTCCTCTGCCCTCCATTCCTCCTCCGCCTTGCGCACTGCCTCGGCTCTCACTGCCTCCTCCGCTTTACGAGCCTCTTCAGCTCTGCGTGCCTGTCCACACATCCTCGCGTCAATACCAAACCGTGAACAGAATGTTTGCTACTCACCTCCTTCTTCCTCTGCACTCCGCTCATGCCTCCTCGACCTTCCGTCATTGCTCCGCTTCCGCCGCCTTCCTGGCTACTTCCCTCTGCTCGCGCTCCACAAACTTGGCCGTCGTGTCAGCCTCGTCATCCTTGGAATCGGTGACCAGCTCATGGTCTTCCGCATCCTTCCAGTCACATTGCTGGTGCTCGGCGGGGGCAGGTGTGGTGTGTTGGGAAGTCATGATGAAGTAGAAGGACAAGGTGTATAGACAATGCAGACAACATGCGGCGCACTCTTATACGTGCTCAGGGTAACTTCCAAACTCCGATCAAAATGCTTATCTCAGCAGAACAATGCCAAAATCGTGAAGTCCACACACACAAAGGCCCTCAAGGGTTCAGGCCCTAAAGGGGGGATACTGTCACAACCGCGTGACACCTTGTGACTCCACAAGGCCTCTAGTCTGTTATAGACTCAAGTCTGATCGTGATCAGACACCTCCGACGCTACGTATCCATCTCCGCTCCGACAGTTGATGCTCCATCTCCTTTTAGTAAATAGTTCCGCGCTTACGCCTCCAGTTATTGTATGCTTCTGTTCCGCTTCTGTTCCTGCTTCCCTTGTTCCCATTTTAGATTAGACCTGATTACTCATAGCTGTGTCCCGTTAACCTTTTGATCCGTTACACTTATGACTGATCTCTGTTCCGTGTATGTTACTCATCCGTTTGTCATCTGCAGACTCTTAGCTACTTCTCCACTATGTCTCTCCTCCGCTTCTCAGTTACTATACATATCCGATGTAAACTATAAGTACTCCGCACACTGAGGGGATTGTCCCTCAGTTCGAATATCATCTTGAATACTTCCTGCAAACTCCCCTCTGTTCTCCTCTGTCTCCTCTGCCTTCTGGCAACTCCGACCTTCGTCGGACCTCCATCTCTCTGTCTCTTAGTCCTCTGAAATACGAGGACGCAGGTATCGCAAGGGCGCAGCACATATGCTGAAGCCAAGTCCTCAACACCTCCGCATCTCCTCTGCCTGTCGTCGACAACCCTTCGCACTTATCTCCACTCGTGTCGGAGTTCGTTGGAGGAACTGGTTCTGACATCATCTTAGGTCTATTGTCAAGATTGAAAAGTCATCTCTGGTTGTCTCTGTGTCCCCTGAGCCCTCAGCCTATGGTCCCTTCCTCCCAGATACTTGCCATGTCCATCTTCCTCTGTCGTTTGTCTCACTTCCCTGGATGCATTGAATTCAGTACTCTGTCCACTTCCCTACTTTCAGACAGCGTCCTACAGCACCATGACAGTTATATCCCTACTTTAGAGTGCTATTAGGAAGAAGAACCCTCTCTCGTTCTTTCCCAGAAGAGAACTCATCAAGGGAGCCCATGGTTGCGCTTCAGCGGCACTAGAACACATGCATTACACCTTAGTGCATGGTGACCCCCCAAAGACCTCTGGACCCCTGATACCCTTCTTGTGGCTGTTCTGTCTCGGAT
>Ga0307518_10004409_pt1 | contig 10103 bp, 16 predicted proteins | sample 25_EM_MG_FD_203889 | JGI IMG/M metagenome (GOLD analysis project Ga0307518, IMG submission 203889) | Populus trichocarpa ectomycorrhiza microbial communities from riparian zone in the Pacific Northwest, United States - 25_EM | ecosystem: Host-associated > Plants > Roots > Unclassified | place...
ACCGGAGGAAGTGCAAGAGCGGAGGAAGTGCAAGAGCAGAGGAAGTGCAAGAGCGGAGGAAGTGCAAGAGCGGAGGGAGTGTAGCAGGACTGAGCCGGAGTTGGGCTATGTCGCAGACAAGGCTAAGGGAGTGGCCGGACTGAAACCGGAGTAGCGACTAATGGTAGATACAGGTCCGACACGGAGGAGTTAGACTGCGGATCTGTCTGTAGGAAGACAGGGGTTAGTCCTGAGGCGGAGATGGATGTAGTGACCAGAGTTGAGCTGGAGTGCAGCTATGGGGCTGGAGATGGCTGGACTAGATCCAGAGTTGCATCTATGCCTAAGGAGAGGTCAGGCGGGCCAAGGTTAGACCGGAGTTGTGACTGGGAAAAGTATGGATATGACAACTTCTCTGAGTCTTTAGATGCTTTTAAGGCTTACTATGTCAATAAGTACATTGATCACCATGCAAATATGCTTGTATTTTAGTTACAACTCTGGTGTTCACTTGCAGTGCATGGTTTGGACAACACTTGGCACAGGACCTTGGTCTGATTGGACTGATAGGATCTGGACATGACCTGAAATGCTTCTGTAAATATGTCTGTCACTATGTCTGTCACATGGGTATGACTTCTGTCTGATGGTCCTGGCTCCAGAGTGTGCCCTGACCCCAGACATTGCCCAGGCAGTGTCAGACACCCAGGTCACTCAGATAATTTTCAGGACATTCAGACCCACACCAAATTGCTGATGTAAAAGATGTATTACAGTAGAACTTCTCACAATGCATAACTTTGCGGTGCATGATTCTCCTTATGCATCAGATTTAGGCTCTGCCCAAGTTGGGCAGCAGGGGACCATGCATACCACATAATCATTGATTATTTTCACCCAAATATGCATTATTGGTGTACAATGGGGATGGGAATATACTGGGCCATTGGTTAACTATGCTCAGGTATAACATAACTACAATGTTTTGCATGAAAACTAAGCCTTAACCTTGCTGCTTCTGTCTCCATGAAACAAGACTTCCTTGGGCCAGAGTGTAGATGCAAGCCTTGACTCAGTCATGCACCTACAAAGCCCAGAAACCCAGAGTTGAAGTCAGAAAAAGTGTCAAAATTTAACCCAACAACCCTCAAACCCTGGATGACTGGATCATCAACTGTGTTCACCTACAGTGATGTGATTCAATTGTGCAAGATCCATCAAATACAAAACTTCACTTGGTGTCTTGAGGAGCATAAGGAAGCTTAGAATTGAGCTGAGAGCCTGAGACAGATGAGTTGGTATAATTGAAGCAAGCAACATTGGGAAGGTGGTTTGGAGATAAGGGGTCATCACAGTAGTCACATGATTATTCAGCCGTCACACTTCCCCCTCAGTGCATGACCCTCTTAGTGCATCAAGAATTTGGACCGCCCGACGCCATGCATTATGAGAAGTTCTACTGTACTACCTACAACGGAAATTGGTCTATAAGACCTCTATTGGTCCCGAAAAGAGGTGCCTGAGGTGACCCTGGGCCATTTCTGCATCGTGAATTTATGCAGTATGACCGTGAACCCACATATAACCCGGTGAGGCTCTTCTTTCTCTTGCTGTGATCACGACATGGTGACGGTGAAGTGGACTCAGAGAGGAGGCGCTATCTGCTCACTCGCGAGCGTTTATAAGCGAGGAATCAACACTTGAAGGGGAAGTACTACTTCGTGTGTGAAGCAATATCATAGTGTGCTTGGCCCGCGGGTAGCAGGGGAATTCTGACTCAGTGGCTGGTAGCTATAGCTGTTACTGGCGGGGTGTGTCCACCGCGTCATGGTACAGAGGGAACGATTAGTATCTTCCATCGAATCTTTGGTCTGCCTTGGGGAGACTACCATGGTACGTGTTCCCCCCGTCTTAGTATGTGTGGCGCCGTGCTTTCCCATTTTCATGTATGACGGTTAGTTGTTGCACAACGTATCTCGAATGCGTGACTTTGCTTTCTACACAGAGCCAGCCCTCTGGTTTTTGCTGGCTGTGATCGCAGAACGTGTCTACAACAAGTTGCGACTATGTTTCCGGGCTTTCGTACCAGCCTTCGACGAGTTGACGATCCTCGCACGTTACCGCCGGATGTGTCCACCTCTGACGTGCTGTGTCTTGCAGCACATAGTGAGGAGAAAGATTGCCATACCACATTAAATGCGTATGTCATCGTGTGGTGTCTTGCGCTGTCTTGCTCTTCTTGTGCTTCTTCTTCTCGCGCTTCCCCGTATTTTTACCGTCATCTGTGCTAGCTCCTGCCTCCTTGACCTTATCAGTGGTATCCTCCTCCCTACGTTTCCGTTTTTGGGTCTTTTTCTCGATGCGTTCCGCTTCTCTCCTCTGCCTCGCGGCTTCCTCACGCTCGAGCCGGACAAGATCCATGAAAGTGTCCCCTCCAAATTGTTCTTCCTCTTCTTCTTCTTCATCCACACTTACATCGCCGTCTCCATTCACGGCGGGTATCTGAGACTGAGGATCGGTAGCTGTGACATAGGGGTGGTAAGAGGCGTGAGACGAAGGTGTGGACGCTCTTGAGTCACTCGGTCGATGGGGAACGTGTTCTGGGGAGAACGGGTCGGGTTGGATGGAGCCTTGTAGAGAGAGCATTTCATTTGCGACTGTCAATCTGGAGCAACAAATATCAATATGACACACGATCCCATAAAGATACTACCCACCCAATGACGGTGAACTCGAGGTATCCGTCTGGGCTACCGAGCTTTTCACCTGTGAGGTAATGCACCCACTGACCACTGCTCTCTGTGGCATGGTCTTCCTTAGGCTTTTCCTCATCGTTGAAAGAGATGTGCATCACCATATCGCCGGAGGCATTGGTGGTTTCGTCATGCTCTTGTGCTTCTGCACGCCCGGCACCAAATTCTGGGTCGTTCTCCGCTGGACCATACTCAAAGGCCCACTGATCTTGAGGGATATGATGTCGTGGTATTGAAACATTAAAGGTGCGATGGACGAGTAGAGAAACGTGGTCAGGTGAACATAGATTTATTTTCCCGACTGCAACAAACAGGATCGTCATAATATTATGTATAAGGTTAGCTGGTGTGTCGACGTTACTTAGTGCATGCGCTGCTCACCTAGTTTCATAGAAGTACGAGGACACCATACCGTCGCATCGAAACCTACTCTGCATATTGCGAACGGACAGTCGCCACGGATTGCGGCACTATTGCCCAGAAGCTGAGTACCCGAGTACGCGAGGAGGACACCTTGTAAAGATGGTATATAGCTAGAAATAGACACACGATCAACATTCATAAAGTCCTTAGTATTCACAATGCCATGGGTAGGCGACATACCGCATAATCATACTATCCAGCATCTCCTCCACGCCCGCTCGGAGGTCACTGGAGAATACGGGCGGTATGGACAACACCGTGGTTGTATTGATGATACAAAATTCACTGGGACCCCCGGATGAAACGCGGGATTTGTCGCGCCTTTTCTTTTTGATTTTTGAGGATGAGAAGTCGACCGTTTCACCGTGTTTCCGCTTTTTTGATTTTGGGTTTTCAATCATGACAAGGAGAAAAAGTTAAAAGTCACGTGAACACCAATTTGCAGAACGCTTCCAATCCAGCCTCAGACTGTCACAAGACAGCGATGGTGCGTCCTCTTTACCCTCTCGTGCAGTAGCAGAGATTGGATTTCGTTCCAAACAGTCCTCGCCAAGGGTTATCGTACAAATACTTGTCACTGGTGCACAGATATTCGGAAAAGCGCTTTATGAAGCCGGGAAGCAGGCCGTCAAAAGTGCGTCTTTCGTTCCAAAAAGTGTATCTCGTGACCAACATTTTGACTCTCGCCCTGGCACTCCCATTGGCAATCTGCACCCCCATTGTGTCCACAGATGCCAAGCACTCACCACAAGGCGTTATTGGATCTGACATTACTGGAGTGCGCAATGCGACCTCCACATCAGCAACTGACGCGCTGACGCGAGAACACCGGATGACGTTGGACGAAGCCCATCTTATTTTGAACGCCAAGCGAGGTGCAGTTATGGAAGCAATACTCAAGGCGCGTCCGTGCAACATCTAGGATACTTGGGACTGATCTGTGATCCCAGAATTACGAACATCTATTCAAGGCAAATTCCCCCCGTCCCACGCCAGACCCACTAGCAAGTGGCCAACGAGCGGGCAAACAGCCAGCCCCACCTACATATTCTCATTACTTACAGTCAAAAGTTGTGCGTGCACGCGAACGGATAGAAGCAGAAGCGAAGCTTGCACAGGGGGATGCAAAGACGGAAAGTGCACATCACACCGCGGGTTCCACAAACAAATCCAATGCCCCAGATACGAGGTCGCCTTGACCAGCCTAATATCGCGGCTCTCTAATTTGGCCCTGCCTGTTTACCTCGATAGAGATATCATCTACACTCATCCCCATTCATTTGCTTTATCAATATAATGGCACAATAGACACTAATGAATATATACTACACAGGCCCTCGCATTCACGAAATACTTTGCGGTTCGATTTCCTTATTCGGTATATCAGTGCGCCCCACCTGTCGAGATCAAACATCACTCTGCTTCACCTCACAGTTGGAACGAGAACTACTCGGCCGGTAACGTTGTTCACCAGGATGCAGACTAGCAGCATATGAGTTCGTTCTCAGCCCCTTTCGATGATGACATGCATTCCTCGCTCTTGGGAAATACCCTATCTGGGGTAGCCCCAGCTGAAAGCAGGAGATGGTGGTCCTTGATGTACAATAAGTGGTGTGTTGCTTTCTGTCTCTCCAATATACAAATTACCGCCAGTTGTGCGCCATGCTGCATCTATGGTGGTACGTGTCTGGAACATGTCTGTGATGCGTATGGAAAGAAACTAATCTATTGTGATGGCAAAGTAGGACACAGTCAAAACAAGTGAACCGCACACCCTGCCCGAGCTATGACGAAAGTCGGACCTTGAGCGGCGGTCGAAAACTCCGCAGAAAACGACAAAAGCCGTACAATTTGCACTCCCAGTGACCCTGGGACCCGAATTTCCAGGAAGCAGCTTGGGATGTGGGTGGGCGTCCCCCCCTTCTCGTTCTTGACGTGCTTGGTGCTGTCTACCATCCTTACAGTCTTCCTACAGCTGCATTCTTGAGACTTCACCGAGGAAGATAGACATTTCTCTACGAGCGCAGCTTCATATCACGCTCTAATCATGGTTGTTAAAGCAGAGCCCGGGGTCGACAATGATGCAGAACCGATCAAGGATCATATCACCTATTTGCTCGCACAGGAGCAGCCTCGTCCACCCATTACATGGAACAATTGGTGGACAGAGATCTACTGGGGCCAGGGTGTAGCCCTGATGATTATCATGCCTCTCTGCACCTTTGTCGCTGCATATCACACACCCTTATGCACCAACACTGCCATTTGGATGATCGCCTACGGTTTGATGTCTGGAATGGGTAAGTGCTCTATTGTTTCCAGTGAACGACACTTGATCAATGAAACATTGTCATGATGTAGGTATGACTGCTGGATACCACCGGTTATGGGCACACCGGTCCTATAATGCGACGAGAGCTCTGGAATATATTCTCGCTCTCCTCGCTGCTGCTGCTGCTGTCGAGGGTTCCATTATGTTGTGGGCCACAAGGCACCGTGCACACCACCGCTATACAGACACAGAGCTTGACCCCAAAAATGCTAGCAAAGGTTTTCTCTGGGCACATTTTGGTTGGATACTTATTAAACCAAGGCGGAAGCCTGGCAAAGTGGATGTCGGCGACCTCATGAAGAATGACATCGTGATCTGGCAGCAGCGATATTACTCGTGGCTGGTTTTGACCATGGCCGTAGCCTTGCCAACTCTTGTCGCAGGAATCGGGTGGGGTGACTGGAAGGGTGGGCTTGTTTATGCTACATTTCTTAGGGTCGTTATGCTTAATCATGTGAGTCATCCTTTACATCTAACATATGTTATTGATGGAAACCGAGCTAGGCTGATTCCTGTATCAATTCTTTGGCACATTGGCTCGGTGAAACTCCGTTTGACGATAAGTATACCCCACGAGACCATTTCATCACTGCACTTCTTACCCTCGGTGAAGGCTATCATAATTTCCATCATCAGTTCCCAATGGATTATCGCACTGGTTATAGGTGGTACCAGTTCGACCCCACAAAATGGTTCATTTGGGTGTGTTCGAAAGTCGGTTTGGCAAGTCACCTAAAGGTTAGTCCATTCGTGCGGTTAACCAAGGGCGGTCTAACTTGCATCCAGAGATTTCCAGAGAATGAAATTTGCAAGGGTATGTTAACGATGGAACTCAAACGCCTCCGTAAGAAACTGGAGAAACTGGTTTGGCCACAAGGTGGTCTATCAGTGGTGGACTGGGCAACGTGTAAGTCTCCTCGCTTGGCTCTCAGACATTTTTTGCAGTGTTCAATTTTTCAATTTCCCTGTGTTTGTAGATCAATCTCAGGCCGAATTACGACCGCTTCTATGCATTGCAGGATTCATTCATGATCTGGAAGGCTTCGTGGGTGATCATCCAGGCGGTGAACTTCTTCTTCGGAAGTATATCGGCAAGGATGCAACAGCAGCGTTTTTTGGTGGTGTGTATAATCACAGCAACGCGGCCCACAACGTCAGTTTCTGAACCGTCTTTGTTACACATGCTGACCTGTCCCCGTTCCCCAGTTGCTTGCGATGAAACGGGTGGGCATTCTGCATGGTGGTATGCCACACGTCACAGAGGAGAAATACATCCCGCCTAGTCAATTATTGCGGGTGGCTCACGTGAAAGAACTTTCTAATCAAGCCTATTAACGAGTATGGCTCCACTGAATGCCCGTTTGTTGCTATGAGCCTTCTCCATTCATAGTGGTTCCGAGCGGAGTTTGCTATCGGCATGTGTGACCCTCTACTACCGAAGTTGTTGTACAGTAGAGTATCACAAGTACTCGAATAACGAGCAAGGATTTGACGATTCACGCATTCCAATCGGCACGCAGTGTGCACTCAGTGAGACGCGGGAATCCAAAGTCGATAGTTGGCGGCCTACGTAAGTTGAGGCACGAAAGCGACGTAGGATTTAGTCTATGTGTGAGAAGCGGAAGCAGAGTTGCCTCCTCCTTCTCTTCCGCTCTCTCCACCAGCAATCAGTTCGTAGTACCGCTAGTAGTACTCGCGCAGCCACTCTCCTTGTTTTTGCACATTCGTTTCTCGACGCGACCCTGGACGATATGCCCAACTTTGCACAGAATCCTCATGAAGCTCCCCCACCAGATTACGGATTAGAATGCTTCCTTCCAGCTAGACAACCACTAGTAGTGAACGATTTCCTCATCTCACACGAGGAAGCGGCGCAGCGACTACTAGCAATATGGCAGGCCCAGAATGCCTTAGACAGGCAAGAATGGGATGCCCATCTAGAAGCAGATGCGCAAGCAGCGCAATGAGCCAGAGAACAGCAACAACACGAAGACAAAGAGCGACAGAGACTTCTAACAGAGGAGCAAGAGACAGCTCTACAAGAGGAGAAAAAGAAGAACTGCAACAAGTTCCTCCCATTCGTGGACACACAAATCTCCATGTCTACACCCATACTTCTGTCCCCTCTCACCCTATGCAAACTCTGTAAAGGGGAATACTGCAAACTTTATTTCTTCATGAACAAAGGTCTTGCAGACATGCAAGTGTACTCGCCCTCAATGGACAATGAAGTGTTAGCTATCACTCAAGACAACCACAGGCTACATGTTGAGAAAGTAAGTGCTTAGTCATCACTAGCATGTGACTTCTCAGGAGCCTTGACACGTGATGTGTCTGGACTCGTTCTCTTCCATGTGATTGTCTGAGTCACATGACCGGTTATCAGAGAGTACCGACTAACCAGAGTCATATCTCTTATCTATGACGAGGTCATGATAAGGAGATAATGTTCCTTCTGGAATGTTCTTATGGGTCGATCTAGACCGTTTCTTATCTCTTGTCTTACCATATGACTCACTGTGGACTTTTACGAGTTTCTACGAGCTTCCACAGAACTACTATGTTAGGAAGGTACTAGGCAATAGCACAGGTCCGGGTGTACCCAGCCGGGTCCTGGGTGTGAGAGCCACTCGGGTGTGGGTGTGGGTCAGAAATTTGACACCCATGCACTTACCCGCACCCGGATCCACACCCAGTGACAACCAGAGTTCGGACACTTACTGTCATGATACTGTGACATAGTCTCCATACTACAGCAAAAAATATAAAGCCTTGAAAAAACTCGCACGCAGACTTGTACACAACAAAACGCATGGACAGAAGTACGAAACGGACCACAAAGCCAACTGAGAAGGGCCGCATTGTTTTGGAGGAGAAGCTGGAGGCCATTGCGAGGAGATACAGGAACGACAGCACAAAGAAACCTAAGGGAGTATCAGCACCAACAGGTGGAACAGCGGATACCAACCCACCCAACAGCAGCACTCCCACATCATCCAAAAAGCGGACACATGACAACGACGAGGAAAGCCAAGAACATAGCAGGAAGATGGCACGACAGGAACAGTCAACCCCTCGTGCAAATGACACAGATACTGGGGAGTTGAATGTGATGGCAATGCCAGCCTTGGATGAGCTAAGTGTGTACCCACATTTCAAAATGATAATTAGTGAGCTGATTAAACAACTGGCCAGAACGTAAACGGGAGTGGAACTCACCTGTCTATGCCTTCTTTGAGTCGGAGCCCAAGGTTATTTATGACCAAGGGCACTGTGCACATGTCTTCAAGTGCCGTGGATGTGGCTGCACTGTTAGTATCCGACGGTTCATTGACAAAAAGGGTGTGGGCTCGACAGGCAACATGTGCAGGCATGTGAAGACTTGCTGGGGTGATGACGCACTTCACAACGCAGACCGAGCAAAAGACGTTGAAGAAGCACGAGAAAAGATTGTCCATAGCATCCTTTGAAACGGCTCAATTACCCAGGCGTTTGAATGAAAAAAGGCACAGACAACTTACTCGAATAGGCCAAACACTCGCTCTGAGACCAGGTGAGTTGCAGATAACATCACAGTGGACATTGGCAATTGATGTGACAATCTGAAGGGCCGAAATTGTGCGTTGGGTGTCAGAGGACCTGCGTCCATACAGCATTGTCAATGACCGAGCATTCAAGTCTTTAATGAAAATGGGGAGGCCAGATTATTACATACCTTCGCCCTCCACAGTATCGCGTGACGTCAGGCTTGCATTTGCTCGGACTAGGCAGCGTGTAGCAAAGATGTTAAGGGTCAGTAAACAGCAATGCGGGATGGGTGGAATAAATTAACAACTACTCACTAGGAACACGAGGGAAGGCTGAGCTTTACCACCGATGCTTGGACATCACCAAACCACCGAGCGCTTGTGGCATTTGTGGTCCATTTCGAGCGCAAAGGGAAAGCGTTGAGTTTTCCTTTAGATGTTGTCAAGGTACCTAAGGTGAGCTCATGTCAAAACAAAACTATATGCCACATACCTAATATTATGGTAGTCCCACACAGGTGAGGAGTTGGCGAAGACATTTGCAGCAGTCCTCGAAGAAAACGGCATATCAGAAAAGGTGTGTCAAATGAATGGTATACGATACATACCTTGTGCTGACGCCAAGGTCATGTCAGGATCGGTTCTCCTCAACAATCTTACTAGGAGGTCCAGGGATGCAGGGGACTAATGAGGAGGTAAGTCCAGACACTAGTAGGTGCTGGTTAGTGCGGACAATCAAGTCCGGGTCATATGGATGAAGTCCAGGCACTAGAGAAGCACTGGGAGTAAGTCCAGGTTTTTGTGGAGTAAGTCCGGACCACGGGAAAGTGGTCCGGAGTTGATCGCAGCTTGTCCGGAGTGAAGGACATCCCAGAGGTGGGATAAGTCCCTAGAGGTCTAGCATCGAGTCTGGGACAGAGGTGGCTTTTGCCCTTGTGCGAGTAGGAGACTTGCTAGGAGCAGACATAGGACCAAGGGGACAAGATAGGACGGAGACCGGAGTTGGCCGGAGTTCAGGAGTTCAGGTGAACAGATGGATTAGGAGAGCATAGTGGGTAGTACAGAGGGAGGAGTATCTTAGTCGAGATT
>Ga0307518_10004411_pt1 | contig 10100 bp, 6 predicted proteins | sample 25_EM_MG_FD_203889 | JGI IMG/M metagenome (GOLD analysis project Ga0307518, IMG submission 203889) | Populus trichocarpa ectomycorrhiza microbial communities from riparian zone in the Pacific Northwest, United States - 25_EM | ecosystem: Host-associated > Plants > Roots > Unclassified | place...
GAGAAGTGAAGAAGGGCTTTAAATATGTTCAGGAAATTTTAAAGGAAACACGAGACTGGTTATGGAAAAGAGAATTGCAGAGGACTTTGAAAGCGAGCTGGAAATTTTTATGGAAACACAAGATTGGTTATGGAAAATAGAAAAACAGAAGGACCAAACAATTTCTCACTCTTTGGAATTAATCTAACCTGGACTTGAAGTTTGAACAGAGAAGGCAAGAATTTGTTCCTGGCCCATTCTCTGTAAAATTCTAGCTGTCCAGCATTTGGAGTTTCACAAGGCAAAAGATTCTTATCTTGTGATCTTTTCCTTTAAACAATGACTTCTCAAAGCAAAAAGCAGCACTCCGGAATTTCACCCTGTAAGAAAACAAAAGGAAGAAAGAATCAAATGAGGATAATTCAGAGCCTTATAATATTGTTTCTGGCATTTTACCTTTTCACGAATAGCAAATCGTAAAATAGTTGGAACATAAAGGAAGTTCAAAGCATTGTTTCCCTCTGTTATCATGGATCAAACCACCAATTTCTTCATTTTTGTTTGGGATTTAACTACGATTCAATCATGCTATTGTCGTTAACATGCAGCTACTGTCTCCTTCCACATGAGAGTTTTGATCTTACTCACAAAAAACAAAACAAAAGGAAGCACTGTAACAAGAGCTAGAGTTTGGTAAATACACTTCTTAACTCATCACTTTCATCAGAACCTCCTTTCCGAGGTGACTTTTACCTCCGTCAGAATTGCTTTATCTCCACTTCCATCCACAGACAAGAATCTTGACCCATTCTCTTTATTACAGGTTTTCCCTATTAAATAAAATAAATAATATCTTAAGGTAATATTTAACAGTTTAAATTTTTAAATTTAAATAATTTTTTAATATGTTATTAAAATTTTAATTACCAAACAAATTCAAATCTTACAATTCTTATTCTTTATTTTAATTAAAATTAATTAATAGTATAAGTTAATAACCCGTGCAAAAATTACAAGCTCAAAAAATATGCTAAAAAGTAATATAAATCTTAAAATTTCACCAAATAATTTAAATTTAATTTTAGTTCGACATGTTTCTTTAATACTAATACGCATATTCTACCAGAAACAAGTCACCGTCTTTCATCATGAGAAAGATCAAGATATATTTCCATGGAAGTACAGTAAGTTTCCTTTTGCAAGACATTGCATAAGATGATAAAATGGATTTAGTTTCAAACTATCAATAAAATGGGTACTTTTACGAGGACTTCTTATGAAAATATTCCACTTCACCTGTACTTCCATTAGTAACATTACCGTCAATAAGCTTTTAAACACAGTTTAAGGAACATAATCTGACCAGGAAACTTGAACATAATATAATTCATAATTTCACAGATGATTCTAGCAACGTAGCTGAGCCTTGAACAAAGAAAAATAGAATAAGAGAACCAGAAGCTAATGTCAGAAGATTAATTAATAGCCTTTTTGTTTTTACATTTCAAATTTTTTTTTTAAAATAATTTTTTTAATATTTATAAATTTTTTTAATATAATATTAAAAATATTTTAAAATATAATCACTCCCACACTTCAAAATACTTTATAATGGTGCTGGCGGGAAAGTTAGTTATACAATGTTCACTTATAGTTGAGTTGGGTCAAGAAATTGAAAGTAAAGCATGAGGTTCGGTAAGGAAGGCGAGGCCCACCTCACACATCAATTGACTAGGAATTTCGTTTTGTTTTATTTTAGAGCAAACTTAACACAAGCCCCTCAGCCATGATTTATTTTAGGCCAACCCTAGCCCAATGTTTTCTCAAAGCCCTAAACTGCCCAGTGCTTGGATCCCAAAGTCTCCAATCTTGGGCTCAAGGAGTTGTAGGTCGTGCAGATCTAGTTCTTTCCAATCTTCAATGAAGGGGTCCTGTGCTAGTGGATTGCACAAATTCAATGCTTGTGATCTCCCAAACCAGAAGTGATTTTGACAAACCGTTTTTTCTGTGGTTATATATACAAGAGATGCCATGGAATTGAGCTTTTTGACAGGTGAGCTTGATACATAGCATTTCCATGAACATGTATAAAGAATATTTCTGGTGGAGACTTGAGATAGCCTTTTTCTAATTAAGATGAAGAGAAAGGCGCATGTATTTCCCCTTCCTTTGCTTTGCAGGGGCTAAATTACAAAAGGCACATATAATGAAAAGGATAGTGCATTTAACTCATAATGATCTTTAAATTACTGATATCCAAATTAGACTAAGGTTAGTCTCTTAAAATTGAAACGGTTCAGAATAGGAGAATTTCTTTCTATGCATATGATCAAACCCTAATCTGGACATCATAAGGCCCTTTTCTAATTAAATAAGTAATCTGCAGAGGCAAGAACTATATGTGATTGATAAGTTTTTGTCTTCTTGAGATGGCATTATTGCCTTGCCTGTTTCAGATTGAAGTCAGACATCAATGCCAGTAAAGTAAAAAGGACTTTCTCCAAAATCAAAATGATTGCCAGTTTCATTAGCAAATTTCAGCTCCAGAAGCAATCGTGCACAAACAAATAATGCCTGCCTGCATGGTTAGCTATACATTGCCTAACATTGTGCATTGACAACGATAGTTTCAGGCTTCATTCTATGTCACTAAGATTACAACCAGAACTAGAATAAAGCATAGGCTCAAGAACACATTACACATATATGATCAACATAATGAAATGAATTAATTAGCGGTAAGCACTCCGACTTCCCTTTTTTTTTCTCATTTCTTCTCCTCCTGGTTTCTTGTTTCTTGTTTTTTCCCCCACAAAATACACACATTTTCTTCGAGCAAAAAAGACTTAAAATGACACTGAAGAACTAACTGACCCTTTTTTTTCTCCTTCCAAGTCAACAACATTTTTTTTTTATATATATATCTATGCCTCCCCTCTCATTCATGAAGACTATGAAACAATACTCATGGAACTAAATAAAAAGGAAAAAAAAATCGACAAGAAAAACATGGTATATAGAAAAAAAGTTTATGCATGATCAGCAATGTTCTTTCCCTTGCCAGTCTGGTCTACCTAATGTGAACTCCAAGCTGGGGTTCTTGCAATCCATATTAGAAGATCCCAAGTAGCTTTTCAGCTGAGTCGAATTACATTCCTGCAGTATTAATTAAGACATTTTCATGTTACCTCCTAAAAGTGAATAAAATTCTTATCCCTTCTGCTAGATTTCTGGCAAATTTTGATCTACTCAAATTTTAAAAAATTTAGACTTTGGATGGTACCTCCATTTGATGTCCAGATCTTTGTTGTGACTGGAATGTTCCTTGCCTGTGCCCATCTATGTCGTTGGAGTTTGTCTGGGGCCATGCCTCTCTACCACTGAAATAGTAACATAAGTTTTAATTAGCTTGAATTTATATTGACATGGTGCAGCAATATCAATATTTGTAAACCAATGCATATAATTATTTAGATTGGTAAAGTTGATAGACCATCTTTTATAGTTGAATGCCACAGATTCAGCTGAAGCTTAATCAATTAATTGGAATGGTAACATTGTCTCTTATTTCAAAGCTAATTAAGAACAGCTCAACTTTCATTTTCAATAACCTACAAGGGTCAATTTCTGTCATTTTCCCTAATAAAAAAGTCCAATATAAGTCACATTTGATACGTGCACAAAGGCTATAGAGGAAAGGATCATGAGCTAAATATATGCATGGAGACAGAGGCCAAGCCCTTGTACCTATACAAGGCATGTCATTTCAATGAATGCTATTAAGTGCTTAAGAACAGCCTGAAAAGGATGTTACAGGCAGCAGGGAGAAAGATGTGTGTGATGGAAATGTTCTTAAGTGCTATGACATTTGAGGAAATATCAACACAGAAATTGTTAGTTGCTTCCATTCTAATTAAGTACTGGCCCTAAAAGTCATACAATATTCTATTTTAGATAGGGCAGTATCTAAGATCAAAGCTTTTGCTTGCTTGTGAAAATCTAGCTACCAGTACCTTTACATTTACACTTAGTGTAATAAAACTCCATTATAGGCAGAATTTTAGTCACTAGTCCTGTTACTCTATTTCTGTCTATCTTTAATGGCAGCTGGAAATCATTTATTTATGCAGTGATTGCACCCAAAACCTAAAGCTCCAGCGGGGAGTCATGTCAAAGTGAAGGTCCCAGCTGGTTTACATCTCTATTTAAAGAAACCTTTCTAGCCGAAGAACACCCTTGCTGATAAAACCCAAGAAAGCAAAAATCTGAATTAATCTACATGCTATTTAGTGGAAGCAGGTACAAATTATAATTAAATACTAATTGATGAATTACAATGAACAACATTGGCATTTTTAATTTGAACTTTGAGAAAAGGACGGCAGAAAATAAGTCAAGATGGGAACCGATCTTTTTGTTGTTATATGCAATGTGTCCTCGTGATGGGAATAAGAACCAGCTGAGTTTAACAGTAACATGATAATATATTGTTATTCTAAAAAGAAAAAGAAAAAGTGTACGTAGCTGTGGGAATTGCTTTCTTTCTTATCCTAATTAGCGTTTGATTGCATTTTGGGAACTTTTTTATATATATAATGGCGTAACACATTAAAGCTACAAATCTCATGTCAGCAAGAAAATCTTCCGAAACATAAAAGATCGAAAAAGAAAAGAAAGAAAAAGAAGAACATTATATAATACACTATAATATTGAAAGCAAAAGCTGCCTGCCTGCATGCAAGAGAAGAACTCTTTTATTCCTCAAAAAACTGGCGTGAACGTGAGTGGGTTTTGGATTTCTAAGTTGATCAAGTACAACGCAAAAAGAAAATAAAAGAAGAAGAAGAAGAAGAAAAGCATTCTATTTCATTAGTCTATTATACTCTCCTTTAAAAAAAGTGTAGGGCATGCAAAGCATATGTGTGTGTGTGTGTGTGTGTGTGTGTAACGCTTTCTGATGTCTAGCATGCCAATTGTGTACCAAAAAACATTAAAGAGAGTCGCACAAAAGAGAGAAAGAGGTACCTTGAAGAATTACTCCAGAGAGTGGTAGCAGCAGAAGTAGTAGTTGAAGGGTAGTCCATGTCTTGTTGTGCTGTTGACCCATCTGCTTGTACTGCTCTTTGCAGTCCACCTTGCTCATTTGCAGTCCTAAAACTGGCAATTGGAGCCATGTCTTCTTCTCCTGATCCATCTGATATGGCCCTCCGACAAATCAATATACATACCCACCAAAACACTCAAGTAAAATGCAAAAACATGCACATACATTTTTATACACACACAGAAAAAAAGACACAATGTTCTTGAATGTACATGTACATGTGTTGGATGTGTGTGTACATGCATGCATGCACTGTGTGTATCTATGTATGGTACTTGTGCTTAAGGGATAGCAAGATCTTTGATTAATAGGGTTTAGTGGTTAACATGATTTACTAATTAATCAATCGGGTTACAAAGCTATCCAAATTGGGGCAGTGAAAAGCTAAAAATAGCACCTAATAACAGAGAAGGACTAACGCCTCAAACAAAGAAAAAGTTGAAAAATTGAAGACTAAGCAATACGAATTACCTGAAGAGGCTGCAGGCTTGTCAGTGGTCTTAACAGTTCTATACATCTGCAAAGTCCAACGGGAATCCATAGGTAGTAATTAAAACGAAGACCATTCAAAGAATTAAATTGATAAACAAAATATAAGAGCAAAAAAGAAAATGAAAAAATTTAGAAATGAAAAACACTTTTCAAAATTCATATATATATATATATATATATATATATATATAGATGATGAATCTCTAGCTACTTTTCTCTCTCTCTATGTGGGCTTCTGTGCTTGTCTTGGATTGATTCATTAATCACGAGGTTGATGTTTGATTAGGTTGTATAGTAATGAGAGAGTGTATTATTGAGAAATGATGACTACTTTTGTCTGTTATCATTCTCTCTCTCTCTCTCTGTTTTCTTTTTTCATTGAAAGCAGAAACTTGTCTGCCTGAGACCTTTCAGAAGTTTCTCAGGCTCATTTCCTTTCTCTAGTATTCTTTACTTCGCCCATTCACTGCCTTCTTTGGCTACTGTGCCTGTGGGATACACCTTCCGCACATCTATCCTCACATTCAAGACTCTAGGAGGGAGAGAGGGAAAAGGAGAGTGAGAGAAGAAGAGAGATTGTTGATTCATTTGTTTGTTTTGTGGTTTAATCACCTGTAAATGGCTCTTGACATGAGCTAATGTGAGATCTTTGACATCCATGAGTTCAAGAACTGACTTGGGAGTAGCTCCTATTAACAACAAGCCAATCAGTGAAACAAAAAAAAAAGTGCTAAAAGTCAAAACAAAACATGCCAAAACATTAAGAAATGTCTAAAATTCAAAGGATTTGTCCAAAACTCAAAAACCAATCGTTCACACACAAATTATTGTAGGAAAAAAATAAGGAAAAAGAAGAAAAGAAAAGGAGGAGCACAGGAAAATTTTGATTTCTTTACTTTCATGGCCTCCAAGAAGCTCAACAGCGTGAACAAATCTAGCATGAAGAGTGCTGGTCCATCTCATTCTTGGTGCCCTCATGCTCCTCTTTGTTGGAAGTTTTGGCAAGAATCTTGATCTAATCAACCCATGGGGAGAACCGTCGGTAGATCCAACTCCATATTGATTATGGTGGTGGTGCAATTGGTGGGATTTGAAAGCATCCATTGACAGCCCATTAAATCTTGTTGTTGGTGCTAATCTATTGTAAGGACCTGGCAAAGCTTGATTAGGCCCTGATGAGTTTAACATGGACATGGGATCTAAACCTCCTCCTCCAATGCTATAAGGTGAAGAGGTGGATGAAGAAGAGTGAGGATTAACAGAAGGAGAGCACAAAGAGGAAGAAGGATAAGGCATTTGGTAGAAGCACATCTTGGGATCTTTATTCTCTCTTGATGAATGTTCTAAAGGCATAAAAGGAAATGAACGGTTGTGATAAACTGGAATCCCTTTAATTGGCCTCAAACCATCTGATACTTCAAGTAAAGAAACCCCATGATTGATATGATTCAAGTGATGAGTATTACCATTAGAACGGTGAAGATGTTGATGGTGGTGACTTTGTTGACGATAAGGGTTATTGTGAGGTAGCTCTTCAACTCTAGCACTTGATAGATTTCTTCTGCTTCTTATACTTTCTTCATTAAGTCCAGTAGTTGGATGTGCTAGAGAGAGCTCGATACAAGCTTGAGAATCACTTCTCATGGAGATAGCAGTGTTGGACTTACGGATGGCTTCTTGTCTGCCCAAAAGATTGAAGCTTGCATCAATTTTATCCCTAATGTTGCTGTTGTTGTTACATATGGAAGACGGAGAGGAAATATTGGGAGGACTAATGTGTAAAGAAAGATCAGGAACTGGGTTTGAAGAGGGTTCAATGAAAACTCCTTCCAAGGGCATTTTCTTTACAACTTAATGACCTTTTCTCTGGCTAATTAACTAAGCTCATAAAAAAGTGCAAGTATAATGAAGCAGCCAGGTGGGTCTTTAACCCTTTTTTCCCTCTTTAATTCCTTCTCCTTGAAAATATATTTGAGAGCTAGCTAAAGAGAGATAGATATGGCTAACTAGCTACCTTTCACAAAAGAATAGATATAAAAAGCTCGGAAAGAACACACCATTGATTGATCATACTTTAAAGGCTTAAAGGGAGAAAGAGTTGGAAGTGAAGCAAAGAGAAGACTCTTTAAATCTTCATCAACAAACCAACATGCTCAAGAAAGAGAGAGAGGGTGTGTGTGAAAGTAGATGAAAAAGAGAGAGAGAAGGATGTGTGTTGTTACGCAAAGAAGAAGATGAAGGAAAATAAAAATAATTAACAACTACTATATATTAAATTTATATAAAAAAAATTGAAATCTTGAAAGTGCAATGAAAGGAAAGGAAGGATAGCCAGAGAGAGAGAGAGAGAGAGGATTTGGGTTTTGGTTTGCACACCTCGAGAGTATATCTTGGAAAATGACACTAGAGAGAAGAAGAAGAAGACGAGGTCTTTCTCTATCTAGTCAAAACTCAATCACTAAAAAAGAAAAAAGAAAAATAGATAACCCTAAAAAAAAATAAAAAAAACTTTTCAACACTATGTTTTTCCTTCCCCGTCGAGAACGGGATACCAAATGCTAGAAAGAGAAAGACTCTTCCTTGTAGGATTCCTTCTCCCCCACACTCTTCGCCTCTCCCCCTCCCTCCCTCTCTCTCCATGCAACATGTATATTAATTTCCAGAACTTTTTTTTTTTTGCTTGAATTTAAAGATATTTTAGGGTATTATTTCTATGCTTAAATTGCTTGGTTGGCAATTGTTATTTTGAAGAATCTTTTTAGCAAGAATTGAATAATATTAATAATAATAATAATATGTACATCAATTATATACTCAACAAGATTTCTTTTTATTTATTTTTTAAAAATTCAAGTGTTGAGATCATTATTAAACCATATAATACATGTATTTTTTTTGTATTATATGGGTAGACCCATTGACCTTTTTATATATGCAGTAAGAGACCCACATAAAGGGTTGTTTGTTTGCTTTCATGTGGATACATCGTAAACCCTAACTCTACATTACCTTCTAATTCCCTTTCATTCTCCCAAATATTCCCCTTCTAATAATAATCCTTCACCAACCTTGTCTCCAGGCATCGTTCGGGGGTTCTTATTATTATGTCATCCACATGAACTATATACGTACAATTATATATAATATAAACTCCTCTAGCTAGCTATCTAGCTCATTGACTATATAGATATATTTGCTAATGTCTCACAAAACCCTAGGCTAAATCAAGGCTTAATTTATAATTATGGGATTGTTAACTCTCTTAATATTAATTATCATGGGAAGCACTAGCTTGTAACCCTATTTGTTTATTTTCTTTCTTTAAATGCTCAAGTGTTTGCTGGAGATAAAAAGAAAAGAAAAAACTTGGTCTGGGGAGGCAGCCCCTTCTTAATTAGGTGTGAAGTGGTAGTTCTACTGCTTGCCACTTTCTCCAATATTACCGAGGACAAAAACACTAATTCATAGGTGGTGTTTGGATGCTAGCTGCATTGAATGCGTATTTGGGTAAATAGTAAATGCTGTTTGATTTTTTTTAACTTCTAGGAAACACATATATTTTGTATTGTGATGATATAGGAATTTCCACCTCTGTGTGCATATATAGTAAGCTTCTATTTATTACAGACAGGATCAAAGACTCTAATGAAGCTGAGTAAACTTTAAGATTATCTTCACCTATAGTAAACTTGTTTGGTTAATTGAATTCGACTATTCTAATGTGGTTATCTGGATGAATAAACCATTCATCAGTTCATGACGATTCCATGATCTCTTCATTATGGGTGCTCGTTAATTTCTCTTCATTCATGGATTTAGTGTCTTTCTCTCGTACCTTGAGGGATGCTAATCATGCACATTGTTGATTGACTTGCTTAACAAGGTGTCTCTAGAAATTGTGAATTGTGGTATGACATTGATTTTGGTGATGGAAATGCTCAATACGTTGATGCTGCTGAGGAAGATATTGATAGAACTCTCTAAGAATTTGATTGATCGATGCTGTTGTCCAGAAAAATACAGAGACAGTGGTTGAGTCTTTGATTGTTTTGTTTGATCTTTTGAGCTTTTCAGGGTCTTGTGTGCGTTGGGTTTCTGTTGCTTTTCTTTTAACGTCTCTTGCAGAACCATGCGGTCTATGTTTTTCCTTCTATAGGCAGCTTGCTAATATAATGCATGTTATTTCAAAATTGGCTGAGCCAAGCAACTGGCGAGGCCGTGGCTACCTCCTGTAAGGATATAAAAATTCTTGATTTTTTAGGAATGGAACTTTCTTACACAATGATCCTCAAAGAAAATAAGTTTCATTATAGCCCTTTAAATCCTTTTTTTTTTTTTAATTCTTGATCCATTATTTATATGTGTGGGAGAGTTATTTATGCTACCTTCCAGAGAAATATGCCGAGAGGAAAAAACTAATGTTGATCTTTATGTGTCCTATTTAAAAAATAAATTTGGTTTCATTTATAAAGAGATAGTCCTTATTTTTGCCTTCTCTATTTATTGCAGAGAAAAATTCAATTTA
>Ga0307518_10004412_pt1 | contig 10097 bp, 13 predicted proteins | sample 25_EM_MG_FD_203889 | JGI IMG/M metagenome (GOLD analysis project Ga0307518, IMG submission 203889) | Populus trichocarpa ectomycorrhiza microbial communities from riparian zone in the Pacific Northwest, United States - 25_EM | ecosystem: Host-associated > Plants > Roots > Unclassified | place...
TTCTGGTATGGGAGTTGGACTGCAGTAGATTGCATTCCTTTCTCATACCATACTGGACGTTATTCCTTCAGTTTCTTCTGCTTCTTGGCAGTTCTTGTGCAAGTGATGACTGTCAGCGTCGGCAGTCGTCTCTTGCATCAGGATAGTCTTCTTGTGTGATAGATGGCTATGATGAGGCTCCGTCCTGCTCATCCTTTGCATCAGGATCATTTGATATTGGCGTTATCTTCCATGTTCACTGTACCAAACCTGTTTGGTGCATGACACCGGCTTTCTAAACAAGCCATTTTCATCCCTACTCACGACACCATCACTAGCCCGGAGCTCGCGAAGCTCTTCCTACTCCATGTGTTCTCCAAACACGGTGTTCCCGCCCACGTCACTTCAGATCGCGGTACTGAGTTTGTCTCACACTTCTTCCGGTCACTTGGAAAAGCCCTCGACATGCGCCTCCACTTCACCTCCGGTTACCACCTGGAGGGCGATGGCCAGACAGAGCGATCCAACCAGACACTCGAACAATACCTCCGCATCTACTGCAATTACCAGCAGGACAACTGGGCGGACCTACTCCCATTGGCAGAGTTCGCATACAAGAATGCACCTAGTGCTACCACCGGAGTCTCACCATTCTTTGCTAACAAAGGTTATCATCCTAACATCTCCATCTATCCGGAACGCGATATGACCTCTGCACAGGCTCGTGACTACGCAGTTGACCTTGAGTCGCTGCATCAATACCTTCGAGAAGAAATGGCCAACGCACAACTTCGCTATCAAGGTCTGGCTGATGCCAAACGTACTCCAGCACCGGACTTCAAGGTTGGCGACCAAGTTTATGTGAAAGCCAAATACTTCCGGTCAACACGACCATACAAAAAGCTATCAGAGAAGAATCTGGGTCCCTACACTATCATAGCGCAAGTAGGCTCCCTCTCTTTTATGATCCGCCTTCCAGATTCCATGCGCGCCATTCACCCCGTCTTCCATGTCTCCCAACTCGAACCGGCCATACCCAATACCATACCGGACCGGATACAGCCTCCTCCGCCACCAGTCGAAGTAGATGGTGAACCAGAGTTCAAGATTGCTGAAATCCTCGACTCCAAGGTTGTTCATTGTAGGGGGGGGTTGGGTGTTGCTGCTGCCTCAGCTGAGGCATGCTTGACCCAGGGGCTTCTGGAGGTCTGGCAGAGCTCCCAGGGACTGGGGAGACTAGAAGAACTAGGGAGAGTAGTGGTGGTTCAGTCACTCCAGGACTGAGGTCAAAGATGTACAGTGAAGAGAAGGAGATTGCTTAGTAAGCTAAGTACAAGCCTACATAGCTAAGGTAAGAGTCCAGTATCAGTACTACCAATTCTACACCTAGAGACAGGACTGTCTCTACACCGTCGATGAAAAACGTGCAAGCTTTTGTACTTGGTACATTGGTCTGGTTACGAAGGGACTGACAAAGAAACATCTTGGCTCCTCGCCACTGAACTAGGCAATGCTACGGAACTACTGGAAGATTACCATGTCCGATACCCAGACAAACCCGGACCACTCGCGTCCATGTAACAATACTCTTGCTCTCCGTTTCTCTTATCTGTCCCCTTTATCTGTTTCTCTTATCTGTTTCCCCTATCTGTTTCACTCTGTAATATCACTCACTCTCAAGTCATTGAAGACCACTTTTCTTATAAACAAAAGTAAAACTAATTTACATTTCTATTTACAAGACCCGGACTGGACCATCTACTCCGGCACACCGCCAGCCCCTGTATCTCCTGTTCGACCTCCTCCAGGTTGACCTCCACCTCACTATCCTCTGACTCCTTGTCTTCGTCCCAGGGTGCCGTAAAGAAATGGCACTCCTCGAGAAACGTCTTGAGGCCAGCACTCAGGCGGTCGTTGGACCGCGATATGGACCGCATGGAATCTGTGATCTGGGCCATCTGTCCGGTCATCGCCTCCACTGCGGCTGTCAGCTTGTCCATCCGCTCCAGGAACACCCCGGAGTTGAGTCCGGACTTGGAGCTGGACAGACCCGCTGCCTCCACTATCTCGTCGTCGTCGATGATGATCTTTGCCGTCTTCTTCTTCTTCCGTTTCTCACCGCCTCGCAGTGACGTCGCCATGCCCTGCTCTTTCGCCTTGCCTTTTCCCTTGTCTACTACCGGACCTGGTCCCCCCACCTCTGGCCACTCACACTTTTCCTTTAATCCGGCGCACTTCATGCACGCCCTCTGCTTGGGTTTCTCTGGGTCTCGCTCACACACTGTGCGGTGCTTCACGCAACGCACGCATCTGCATAACAGTCAGTGACAAAGATGAAAGAAGGAATTGAAATTGCTTACCGGACATCTCCAACCGGACCTGCCTCCGGTTCCTCCCTCGCTCTCTTCTTCAACGCATCTTGTGCCGTCATTTTCTGTTTGGCGGCTACCTCCACCGCCCTCTGTTTGGCAGCCTCCTCCACCGCCTTCCTCTGCTGCGACTCCACCCTCTCCTTCTCCACCTGCTCGCGCACCTTGCGCTCTGCCTCCGCCTTTGCACGCTCCGCCTCCTCACAAGCCTTCCTCTCCGCCTCTTCATGCGCTCTCCTCTCCTCTGCCTCCCAGCGCTGCCTCTCCTCTCTCCTCGCCTGCTTGTGGTGACAATGTTCCTTCACCTTGGCATCGAGAACGCTCGACTCGTCCTTGCTACCGGACTGTAGCTCCAGCATGGTGGCCTTCGTCCAGTCCTTAGACTCGACAATGGCAGGGGCAATGGGGGTGGTGGACTTGGCTGGTGCAGACATATTGTTAGAAGGCAAAGAAAACTGGGGGCAAAAGCAAACTGGTCTGATCTTTATAGATCCAAAGTTCGTACTCAGACATTCACTCCGGACTCCGCATTGTTCTAGGCAGCTACACGTCAGCCTCATTGGGGCCTCATGGGTTCGGCCCCTAAAGGGGGGATACTGTTACGACCATGTCCAACTCTGGATCTTATCCAGTTACTCTGGTTGCATCACAGCTCTGCAGCTCAACTCCGGTCGCTCACCACTTACTCCGGTCGTGCTCGCGCTGATACCTTTCCGTTAAGTACATCCCTTGGTCTATGCTCCATTCGCTCGTTACCACACCTCACCGTCTACCCTGCCTTGACGTGAGTTCTCCGTGAACTCGATATATCCTATACCTTGTAGCATTTTCACTGGACCTGACCTAGTCCTAACTCCGGTCATTCCTTGTCCGCTATTAGGTTGTTTACTTGTCACCGTATGTACTCGACCCTAGTTTCTACTTAGTATAAGTACTCCGTAGTTTATTCTGTATACCTCAGTCTGAAATCAACCATAGTCATCTACTCCCGTTCTTGTCTGTCTCCATCTCTGTCTCCATCTTCCTCTCCTGACCGGAACCTATGCAAGGGATCAACACTCGTTATCCTTAGTCGTTGAATCCACGCGGTCACCAACTCCGGCCGGACTAACCTCTTGTCCAGCCCTCTGCTCTCTTCCTTCGTCCGCTTTCGTCTGGACTTGACCGGACCCCCTACTGGAGTAGACCTGGACTTGACAGACAGGCTGACTGGGGCTGTCGAGGAGATGACTGGACAGATGCGCCAGGTAGCAGATGCCACCCGCTCGGTGGTGAGGGGAAACGAGCAGCTGACGGCCGGCCTCAAGACCTTTCTCAAGGAGTGCTGTTTCTTCATGGCACCGTGGGATGAGGACGAGGAGTCGGAGGACAGCGAGGCGGAGGTCAACCCGGAGGAGATTGAACAGGAGGTCCAGGGGCTCCAAGAGGAGCAGGAGAATCCTGGCAGCACTGTGCCAGAGTAGATGGTCCAGTCCAGATTTTGTAAATAGAATGTAAATTAGTTTTACTTTTGTTTATAAAGAAAAGTGACCTGAGTTTAGTGAGTGATATTACAAGATAAAATGAAACAGAGAGGAGAGACAGAGAGTGAAACTGTTATGACCATGTCCAACTCCAGGTCTTATCCAGTCACTCCGGTCGCATTGCAGTACTCTGGCCTAACTCTGGTCGCTCACAGTTACTCCGGTCACGGTCGTGCAGATATACTTCCATTAAGTACAACCCTTGGTCTAATCCCTATTCAGTCCTTACTACACCTCACCGTCTACCCTGCCTTGACGTGAGTTCTCCATGTACCTGTTATATCCCTTGCCTTGTATCGTTTTCACTGGACCTGACTTTATTTTACCTGGACCTGACCTAGTCCTTACTCCGGTCATTCCTTGTCCACCTTTAAGGCTGTTTACTTGTCACCGTATATACTTGTCCTAGTTTGCACTTAGTATAAGTACTCTGTAGATTATTCTGTACTCCTCAGTCTGAAATCAACCATAGTCATCTACTCCAGTTCCTGTCCATCTCCGTCTCCATCTCCGTCTCCTCTTGACCAGAACCTATGCAAGGGATCAACACTCATTATCCTTAGTCATTGAATCCAAGCAGTCACCAACTCCGGCCGGACTAACCTCTTGTCCAGCCCCCTGCCCTTGTCCTTCATCCGCTTTCGTCCAGACTTGACCAGACCCCCTACCAGAGTAGACCTGGACTTGACAGAAACAGATAAAAGAAATGGAGGCGAGAGTAATACTACATGGACACGAGTGGTCTGGGTTTGTCCAGGTACCGGACATGATAATCTTCTAAGAGTTCCGTAGCATTGCCAAGTTCAGTGGTGAGAAGCCATGACATTTCTTCGTCAGTTCCTTCATAACCGGACCAATGCACCAGGAACAATAGCTTGCACAATCTGCATCGATGATCAACCTTGGAGTCGAGGATCTCAGAGATCTCGAACTCTGGTTCACCATCTACTTCGACTGGTGGTGGAGGAGGTTATATCCGGTCCAGTATGGTGTTGGGTATGGCCGGTTCGAGTTGGGAGACATGGAAGATGGGATGAACGGTGCACATGGAATCTGGAAGGCGTAGCGTAAAAGAGAGAGAGCCTACTTGTGCTATGATAGTGTAGGGCCCAAGATTCTTTTCTGATAACTTTTTGGATGGTTGAGTAGACTGGAAGTATTTGGCTTTCACATACACTTGATTGCCTACTTTGAAGTCCAGTGCCGGAGTACGTTTGGCATCAGCTGGACCTTGGTAGCGAAGTTGTGCATTGGCCATTTCTTCTCGAAGGTATTGATGCAGCGACTCAAGGTCAACTGCGTAGTCACGAGCCCGTGCAGAGGTCATATCGTGTTCCGGATAGATGGAGATGTTAGGATGATAACCTTTGTTAGCAAAGAATGGTGAGACTCCTGTAGTAGCACTAGGTGTGTTGTTGTACGCGAACTCCACCAACGGGAGTAGGTCTGCCCAGTTGTCCTGCTGGTAGTTGCAGTAGATCCGGAGGTACTGTTCAAGGGTCTGGTTAGAACGCTCAGTCTGGCCATCGCCCTCTGGGTGGTAACTGGAGGTGAAGTGGAGGTGCATGTCGAGGGCCTTCCCAAGTGACCAGAAGAAGTGAGAAACAAACTCTGTACCACGATCTGAAGTGACATGGGTGGGAACACCGTGCTTGGAGAATACGTGGAGCAGGAAGAGTTTAGCAAGCTCGGGGTTAGTGATGGTGTCATGAGTGGGGATGAAAATGGCTTGTTTAGAAAGCCTGTCTACCATGACCAGGATGGCTGTAAAGCTGGTAGATGAAGGGAGTTGCTCTATGAAGTCCATTGAGATGGAGTTCCAAGGCTTCTCCAGTACGGGGAGCTGTTTGAGCAGTCCGTAGGGTCTGTGGTGCGGTGTCTTAGCTCTTGCACAAGAGGTACAGGACCGGACGTAGTCCTTGACGAAGGTCCTGAGACCAGGCCAAGTGTATTCACGCCGGATTAGTTCTAGAGTCCAGTTTTGCCCAAAGTGACCAGCAAGTGGGTGGTCATGTCAATACCAGAGTACCTGGAGATGGAGGTCATCCAAGTCCAGTACATATATGTGACCGTCTAGTCGAAGGAATCCAGCCTCGTCAGTGGACCAACAAGAGTCTGGTGGATCTGCGAGGTGGACCTGGGCAATGGGATCAGAGGGTAGTGCAGAGAGGATGTCGCTATGGAGTGTTTCCACATCCATGATCGCGACTGCACAGAGGACCGGAAACTCTAGGTAAGTAGTGTGAAGGGAATTAGAGAGCTGTTCTTGAGCAAACACCTGCCTAAGATTTTTGGCGTTAACCTGGGTGTAGCCACTATCCCCCTCTTTGGGGTAGATATCCCATCGTCTAGTGAGGGTGTCAGGCTTGGCACTGAGCTTACCAGGGCGAAAGCAAATGACAAGATTAAATTGTGATAAAAACTCGGACCACCGGGCTTGCCAGTGGGAGAGTACTTTTGAGGTCGAGAAATACTCGAGATTCTTGTGGTCCGTGACAACGTCTATAGGAGAGGCGGAGCCTTCAAGGTAATGGCGCCAGTTCCAGAAAGCTTCGAACATAGCAAGTAGTTCCTTATTGTGGGTGTCGTAGTTTAACTCCAGAGCAGTCAGGGTCCAGGAGTAGTATGCAACCGGATGAATCTCTCTGTCGGTGCAAGTAATAGACAGGATGCCAGCAACAGCATAGTCAGAGGCGTCAGTCTCCATGATGATAGGGGTATCCGGAATAAAGTGGGTGAGAATGGGCACAGTAGTGAAGGTGTGTTTGAGAGCGTTGAAAGAATGTTGACAGTCCTCAGAGAAATTCCAAGGGGCATCCTTCTGGGTGAGCCGGGTAAGGGGGACCACTATGTCGGAGTAGTTAAAGATGAACTGGCGGTAGAAATTGGCGAAGCCTAGGAAGGACTGGATGTCCTTTACCTTTCATGGTTCAGGCCAGTCGGAGATGGTCTGGATCTTGTCCAGAGACATAGTTAGACTGTCAGGGGAGAGGTGATAGCCAAGATACTCTACCGAGTCTGAGTGGAACTCACACTTCTCCAGTTTGGCGAAGAGACCATGTAACCGGAGACAGCGGAGCACTTCCCGGACATGCTGCTGGTGGGACTCCATATCCTCGGCGTAGATGAGGATGTCGTCAAGGTACAAGACGATGCAGACATCCAGCATGTCAGCAAAGATAGTGTTGACAAACCGCTGGAATGCTGCGGGGGCGTTAGTGAGGCCAAAGGGCATTACTAACCACTCGTAGGACCCATAGCGTGTACGGAAGGCGGTCTTCCATTCATCGCCCGGAGCAATCTAGACTAAATGATACGCATGCTGGAGATCAATCTTTGAATAGATTTTAGCATGGCTGGGTGAGTCCAGTAGATCAGAAATGAGGGGGAGTGGGTAGCGATCCTTTTTGGTGATTTTGTTTAGGCCTTTAAAATCAACGCAGAGGCGGAGTGAGCCATCCTTCTTCTTAACAAAGAGGACCGGAGCAGCATGGGAGGAAGCAGTAGGACGGATGAAACCTGTATTAAGATTCTCATCGATGAAAGTCCAGAGAGCGGAGAGCTCGACTGGAGACAGTGAGTAGAGAGTTCCCAAAGGTGGGGAGGTACCTTCTTCAAGGTTGATCTTCAAGTTGTAGTTGTGATGCAGGGGAAGTTCAGAGGCCTTTGCCTTGCTGAACACATCTGCATAATCACAATACTCCGGAGGGACAATGTCCAAGTCTGGCGGAGTAGAGGTGGAGGAAGAACAAGCCTTTGCTGAATCAGAGGGGCGCAGTTGAAGTTGGTACTTGGTGGATCCCTCTAACTTGCATGCACGCATGAATGCAGCTGCATTGATTAGAGAGATGTGCAGAGGGGTGCAAACCAGAGTGTTGACAGATGGCACTGGGCCTGGGGTAGACTGGCTGGAGAGGCCAGAGTCAGGGTTACCGGACTGAACTGGAGAGGGAGTCGATGGGGGCGCTAGCAAACTTCCTGCAGGAGTCCGGAGTGTTAAACTGCTCAGTACCCAATCAATCAACAGATTGTAGTGGGTGAGCCAGTTATGTCCAAGGACAATCATGCATTCAGAATCTAACAGAGTGAGGTAAAAAGTCATAGGGGTGACATCACCGGATGCGGGGAATTTCACTGATATATCGACAGCTCAAGTGATTACAAAGTTTGATGTACCATCAAAGAGCCAGAGTGTAATCGGAGGAACAGAGTAGGTGGAAATATTGTTTTTGTGTGCAAATTGTATATCTACAAAGCAATGCATGGACCCAGAGTCCACAAGTGCACGGGTTTTAGGTAAGTCCAAAGATAAGAGGATAACATGTGGCATAAGGGAATTAGGATTGTAAAGAGCGGACGTGTTGAGACAAGCCTCCTTGGGTGCACTTCCAGAGTCAACACAGCTCGCTGGTTGTGCGGAGGGCCAGGAGCTGCTTACTCTTTTTTTGACTCGGAGTTGGCACCCGAGTTTGAGTCTGTCTTACTGGACTCAGCAACGATGGCCGCAGCATGAGCTGTGGCCTTTTTTGTCTTCTTTGGACAGTTGTCCGCGAAGTGACCAGTACCCCCGCAAGACATGCAGAGGTTGTTGTCCAGACTCCTTTTGTGCTCGTCTGCAGTTAGCTTCCCGTCCTTACCAAGCTTGTTGGTTAGGTCCGGTCTGGAACCGGAGGAGGACTGGTTGCTGGTCATTTTGGACAAGCCAGAGTTGGTGGAGCTGGGGGAGTTACTGGTCTTGGATTTCTCCTGACTGGAGTTGGATGAGTTGCCTCCGGAGTTGGAGGACTTGGTTGTGGACGAAGTGGGCTGACTCTTTGTTGTGTGAGAGATCTTGTCTTTGCGCTCCCAATAGTGCGCTTCGATCTCCTGGCAAAGAGCCCTAAGCCCATGTAGAGTCAGGGGCTTCCCAACTCGAGCTATCTCATCCTTAAGATGGTCCAGAAGACTGGAGTAGAATAGACAGTGGAGCATGCCATCTCCGTAGTCCTGGACCTGCAAGGCAAGCCAGTTGAAGTCAACTATATACCCCGTGACGCGGTGAGCATTCTTCATCCAGACGTGCTCTAATTCATGCTCTGCATCAGCGATGGGGTTGTGAGGTCCAAAGGTACTCTGGAGCTCAGCAACGAAGTGGACCCAACTTTCCATCCAGCGTGGACGGTCAGCTGGATCACCGGAGTTCAGAAGGTCCAGTTTGAACCATTCTAGGGTCATCCCTTTTAGGTATGATTGGGCGAAAGTTACCTTTGCCCTATGGAGGCAGAATGCCTTGGCTCAATCCTGGAAGCATAACTCACATTGGACCAAGAAGGTCCTGAGCTTTTTTGGGTCTGTACCATAAAAGGTGTCCAGTTCATGGATTTTGGCACGGGAGGAGGAGGAGGAGTCATTGGTCCAGCGGGAGGAGCAGGAGAGGTGATTGATGGCAATAGCTAGATTTTGGAATACAGCTAGACCAGGGTCTAGCTCATCCGTGGCATCGACGAAGTTGACGTTGTCATTGTTGTCATTGTTGTCGCCATCTCTGGGGTCGTCTGGATCATCTCTGGGTCCATCCTTGGGGCCAAACCATTGGTAACAATGTGAGTCAAAGTGTGGATTTGGGTCGGAGTAATAACCCAAACACAACACCAACAAAGGACTACGAAATTGTGCGAGTGGTGGTTTACCTCCACGGTGTCCAGAGAGGATGTGCTGAGGAGGGGGGAAGAAGATCTACACCAACAGGGTGATGCAGACAGAGATACAGGATACTCCTGGGGTACAGGAGCAATAGAAGATGAAGGGGACAGGTGTCTGGACTCTTCCTATAGCCTAGGAAGTGTCAAAGTGGGGATTGAGTTGGCTGGGACTGAAGTAGCGATACTACACCTAGAGATTGGTGCAGCAAAAGGGCAATGGGGCTCCTGACGTCCAGAAGCAATTGGAGATGAAGGATTGACAGGCTAGACTCCGCTTGAGCCTAGAGAAATACTTGGACTTGAATAACTTGGATAAACTTGAAGATATTGAGCCTTTAGACCTTCACTGAAGCCTACAAGGCTCAAGAAGCTGAGGGGATACTGACTGAGGGAGACTGAGAGAGGGATAATTTTGTATATTTTGGGCTCTCTTCCACTGGGCTGAGCCCAGGGGTTTAAATACATGGGGGGACACAGCATTAAAGTACAAAAAGGGAAGGGAATAAGCAGAATTTGTCAAGGATTGGTAAGTGATTGGTAAGGGC
>Ga0307518_10004414_pt1 | contig 10097 bp, 3 predicted proteins | sample 25_EM_MG_FD_203889 | JGI IMG/M metagenome (GOLD analysis project Ga0307518, IMG submission 203889) | Populus trichocarpa ectomycorrhiza microbial communities from riparian zone in the Pacific Northwest, United States - 25_EM | ecosystem: Host-associated > Plants > Roots > Unclassified | place...
AGAAGGGTGAAGTTTCAGATTCAAAACCCTATAGACCAGAAAAAGAAACAAAGCCAAGTAATATTTGAAATAGATTTGTTTTGCATGCCACTTGGTACGTTAGGGGTGTCGTTTCAAAGACACATATCACTGTGGAAGTGGGCTCAAGACTAAGGGACAAATATATATATATAACGCAGAAAGAAGGGTGAAGTTTCAGATTCAAAACCCTATAGACCAGAAAAAGAAACAAAGCCAAGTAATATTTGAAATAGATTTGTTTTGCATGCCACTTGGTACGTTAGGGGTGTCGTTTCAAAGACACATATATCATTGTGGAAGTGGGCTCAAGACTAAGGGACAAACATATACAGATTCGAAGGGATCCATGATCAAGAAATATATGGTGAGCACTTGCATCTTTTTGAAGACCCTTGTTAGATACAGATCCAACATACCCCAATGGCTACCCTCGTGCGTTTTCGTACTTTTTTCTCTCTTTAGGGTGACATGATTGGACATACAAAAAATGTATTTTTTTGTTATTAATGAAGTTGGTATCTTCTATAGGCTTTTACGTGCCTGATAATGTAGCCTGGTCTCATTTTCAAATCTATTTGCTTAAATCTATTTGAAAATCAGACCAGGCTACATTATCTCAAGTTTGGATTTCAATCGATTCCTAATTTCCTATCACCTTCGAAGATGTACTCCTTTTAAGCTTTTATAAAATCGTTAATAGATGTAAAAAACCGATTCAACCAAGTGATTTATATTATATTTTTATATAAATTATTAGATAAGATTTTAATGATTTATATTATTCTTTAATACACTTCCTCGAGTGAAACTCTTTGAGTTTAAAACTTGCATATGTCTACATTACCTTGTGTTTATTTTTTTTTATCAAATAAATAGGGATGGTGAGATTCAAACTCGTAATTGCTTGGTCATCAAGTCTTTAATACTATGTTAAAGAATTATCTTAACTCAATAACTTAAATTATTAAATCATATTTTAAAATATAATTTATATTATTCTCTAAAATCAGGTGTATTACGGTAGCAAGTCAGGCAGCTTTCTTTTCCCTGAAGAAGAATTTCTAAAATAGTGGATCACTTGCCCCGGTGAATATGAATTTGAAAGATTCAATTTGTTGCCGTATAGTTTTTCCCTGCCAGATATATTTTAGTGTGATATTTGAATATTCATGAAGGTTATAATGCTGCCGATCGATCGAAATGGTTTCTATACTGCTAAGACTCCAAAACCACCCATTATTATAAAAATAAATTTGTAGAGATAAGTAGGATTTTAAGGTGGTATTTATTTATCATCTTGAGATATGAGAGATGGAGGAGATATTAGGATAAAGATTATATGTTTCTTTATATTTTTTATTTTAAAAATATATAAATTTATTTTATATTGGTACATAATAATATAAATCATATGGTGGGACCTCACCTAGCTGCGTAAGTTATTAGGTTGAAATAGTTCTTTAACATGGTATTAGAGCCTTGATGATCACGCGTTCACGAGTTCGAATCTCATCATCCCCATTTCTTTGATAAAAATTAAGCACAAGATAATATGAGTCTGTACAAGTTTCAAGCTCAAAGGACTTTCACTTGAGAGAGTGTATTAGAAAATAATATAAATCATATACTGGGACCTCACCTAACAAATAATTCTTTAACATATATTTATGTCTCTATCTCTTTAATTAAATAAATTTCAATCTCTTTTATATCTTTTCTTTCCAAACATAATCTGAAAGCACACTTATATCCTATGCTTGAATAAGAAAATTTCACCACATGTTAAAAAAATCCGCCACGCTTATGTCTATCCCTTTAATTAAATAAATTTCAGTCTCATTTCCATCATCTACCAACAGGTGAAGGAAAAAAAAGGATTAATATAGAAAAGATTTAAAATTATTGTTGTTGTTGTTGTTATAATTATTATTTTGAAACAGCATTTAGATAATATGTTAACAAATCAACAAGGGCCCTAAAAAATAAATAAATAAAACAAATGGCTCTCGTTCATTATATGGTTTCAGCTTTTATATCTACCATTATTATTTAGCTAAACAATAAGAATTATCAAATTGACACCAGTGAATTATCATGGCAGGACATGTCGAGTTCACTTTTTTCGTCGCAACTTGTTTTATTCCTTCTCGAGAAGGCAACAAAAACATGTTCTTACTATGTGCCTCAACTTGCCAAGGAACAAGGCAGGACACACCAAGATCAATGATTAGGGTTTTGTCTCCAAACTCAAGATGCAATGAGATATTTTACTAAAATGAGCAAGTAATTAAGATGGACTGCACATTGCCAACTAGCTGGTGATGTCATTTCTGTTTGATGATGGACAGGTCTTGTTGGGCATGAGTTGAAAACTTTTCTAATGCCCACATGTCAGCCAAATGGCGAACATGCCACTCAAGAGAGTATTGGCAATTAATTGTTAGAATAAAAAATTAATTATCAAGAGGGGCCAAGTTTGCTGCTTGTTTGTTCTGTTCAGATGATCAACAACCTGAAAATTGGTGTCCTCGATCGTTAGGCAGTCTATGGAATGAAGAAGAAACAGGGACAAGTATTTTGAGCTGCGCTGCCGCTGATAAATTTTGTTATTTTTTCAAGGAACTAGTGGTCGCTCTATGGCCTTGTTTGCCATTCTCATAACTGCTTTTGGGCCAATCTCTTTGTCAACGGAGAAGAATCCCGGATTAAAGGCTTGGCCAGGGCCGACACACACAGAAAGAAAGAAAGGAAGGAAGGATGCATTACATATACATGTAAAACTAAGATCTTTATTAAATTTTCTTCCACTAATTTCCATTAGATATAATGGTTTCTTCGTTAATGTCCCATATTATCTCACATGATTTCTTCTTTAATTATGTCTCCTCTTCTATTTGTTTTAATTAGGAGGAAGAAGTTATTTCTCTTCTCAACGTACGGTGGACTAATAGGTTTTTTTTTCCAACTTGACTTTTAAATATTATTCAAGATAGTTTCAAAATGCAAGATATTTAGAAATAAAATTAATGTTTTGAATAATTAATTAATTTTTTAATTCAAATAATTTGATATATTATTCCTAACTAAAATGTTGAATTTATATGGAAAGTACAAGTGGTTGGAGGTTCATAGTAAATAAAGCATGTAAGTTAAGATGACTATGAATGTGTGGAGTCTCTTAAGTTGGTAAATTTATAGAAAAAAAGGTCAAAGAAATAAAGTACTTTATATATATATATATATATATATATATATATGGGGCTCTTTTTCCATGGTGAGATCATGGAGTCGGATTCCTCCTCTAGGGGGAGAAACCATAGAATCGGGCTTTTTCTATCGGAGAAACCCATGGAGTCGTTGTGGTCAAGAACATTTAACATGGTCATTTTTGGGATGGTTATTTTAGGCTTATATATTAAATTTTAGTTTATGAATTCATATTTGTTTTTTTCCAAGTTCATTCTAACTTCTAAAACGATCAAGAAAAGAAAGAGAAGAAACACCTTATTTTTTATATTGTCATATAGATAAAAGTATATTCTCTCACTGATTAATGTTTTAAAATACTATAAGCATACTCAAAACCTTTCATTTATTGAAATTTAAGTTAATATAATTATTAATTATCTTGGTTTTTGAGTATGCTCTCAAATTAACATCTGTGCTTCATTGAAAGACAGTTTTATGACTATGAATCCGAAGGTTAATTAATGATATTATTTTTTTTAATTTGAGAGTAAGGGTATTTTTGAGCAAGCTTGCATCCAATGGTCTTTCGAAGAAGGGAAATGGAAGTTAAAATCTTCTCTTCCAATGGCAGTGCTCAGTAGACTGTGGAAGAACGAGAGGAGGAATTATCAGATTCACTGGGCTTTGGGATTAGACAAGGAAATCCCTGTTACTTTCAAACCTATAACGCAAATACACCAGCAGAATGTGACAAAGAAGATGAGATACAAGGGATGTTGAATGTTGGGGAGACTCTGGGTTTTGGAAATGCATAAAGGTAGCATTTAATAATGTAATAGCAATACTTTATAAAGTGTTTTTTTTCCTTATAAATACTTTAAAATAATATTTTTTTTAAATTTTTTTAATTTAATTTTAGAATCAATACATCAAAACGATCTAAAAATATAAAAATAAATTAATTTTAATCAAAAAAATATTTTAAATTTTTGTCAAACGGTATTTGGGTTGCATTCTCAAATGCTACCAAAATCTGACAGTTATGGCAGCAGATATTCAAAGACAAATTGATAGGGAGATTGACGATTGGACAGCAACACAATAATTGCAGTTTGAAGACCGATCTGGTAAGGATTTAATTTATTAAAATCATGAAGATTTTCTTCTGGAATAGTTAAGTGTAGGGTACGTTTATCAAGAGGAGTTCAGTTAGGAATATGTTAATGAATAATGATATTGAAGCTTGCTTCTTGCTTGAAACTAAGAGAAAAACATGCTGTAATAGATTTGTAAATGCATTAGGGAATGAGCCTAGTACTGTCAAATGGTTCTCAGTGGATTCGGAAAACAATGCGAGTGGGATCTTAGTATGTGGAATGAAGCAAGATTACTGATATACAAGATTCAGAGGTAAATTGATGAGCCGTATGGATAGAGCCTTTGCAACACCAGACTACCGAATGTCAGAACTGCGGCCGAAAGCCATTTTGGTTTCTTAATTGTTGGGTTTCTCAACCCATGTTTGTGAAAAATCTTGAATCTTTTCAGGATGATTATTGTATGAAACACACTGGCAGATTTAGATTGGTCCGAAAGATTAGTTATCTGGCTACTAAATTCAGAAGGTGGAATAGTTCTGAATTTGGTAATCAAGATATGAAGCTGTAGAGATATAAAGTAGCATTCAGAAACTGGAAAAGGAAGGGGAGGATTGATAACTCACAGAGGCAGAGACTAGTGAATGTGTTGGGAGATAAGAATTCTATAAGTTCTTCCACTTGGAAGCAAGTATTAGGAAGAAAAGAAACAACATTACACATATTAATTGTTGTTACCAATTTTGGGATCCCATATAAATATACAAAATACAAAATATAAAAAAATTCAAAAAAATAAAAAAAATACTTAAGTGAGAAGAACATAAGGAATGTACAGAAAATCGTCAAAGATTGGTTGAGGAGGATCAAATATCAAAAATTAAAAAATTAACAATTCAATTTTGACTGATGAAGACCCTATTAACAAGAAAAATTCAATTTAGAAAGAAAAATTCAAAATTAGATTTTTAATAAATCAATTAGGATTTTTCAGGATTTAATTGAATTTATTGAGGGTTTAATTGCAAGAAAAAATGGTTTTTGAATTCAAATCAGGGGCTTAATTGCATAAATATTAAAGTTTGATAGGCAATTAGAGATTTAATTGAAGAAATTCAAAACCAAGGACCAAACCATAAAAGACACGAGACTTCAAGGACTTAAATGAGCAAAACCAGGGGCCAAATTGAAGACAATTGAAAGTTTGATGGTCAATTAAGGGTCAATTTGCATAAATCAGGAATCAAGTATCTAATTGGAAAATGCACTAAACTTTAGGGCTGACAATTGAGTTTGACAGGGATGAAATTATATGAAATTAAAAGTTCGGAGACAATTACGAGTGCAATTAAAAGAAATTAGAATGACAAGGACTAAAGTGAAATTTATCAAATCTCAAATTAAAAAACCTAATTTTTAGGATTTAACCTAGATGACACGTCGTTTGACTATTGTCTATCTTCTTCTTTTGCAGTTTTTACTGATCGAGTAGTCATCTTCAAACAAGTAAATGTGGCGTCTTCGACCACCTCAAGGGTTATAACTACCACCATTTGACTGAGAAACATCCCTTATACAAAGATCAACTGCTCTTATCAAACATTTACATTTTATTTTCTTTAATGAACTCAACAACATTTTATCCCTGATTAGCCATCATTGCATTGACAGATTCTAAGTTGACACCTTCAAATGAATTAATGGAAAACTACAGACTTCTAAATTGAGTAAGGTTGGATCTAAACGAAAGATGTGCACCCTTTACTAACTTCATGTGATAGTTAATGATGATGACATAAAAGTTGTTCTAGCAAAGTATCAAAAGTGGTCAGCTTAACCAGCCTTGATTTTGATACTCATTTCGCAAAATCATTGATTTTTTTTTTGTGTTCACACTTTAATCCTTCTCAATAGGTTCTTATCAAGGGCTGACCACGTTTCTCTCAAGATCAAAAGGCCAGAAACAACTCTTTAGTCTCGAAGTTTAGCAAAACCACCAAAATATTCAAAACCAAGTTTGTTGCAAAACCACCAATATAAAACCAGTAAGGTACACAACTTACAATTGTAAAAACGTACCCAAAACCCTCCAATTGGTATTAGAGGGTGAATAATTGATTAATTATTATCAATATTTGATTGAATCCATTAAAAAGACCCTAGTAAAACCTTATAAATACCTTTGAAAAATAAGGACTAGAGAGGGGCAAGAGAGGGAAAGAAAGCTTATTCTTGGAGTTCATTAATGTAAATGTTATTTTGTTGGCTTAGATTAGTGAAGATCTTTTTATGGTTGGTAAAAAGATAATTTGGCTAAGATATAAGTTTATCAAGATTAGTTAGCATTATCTTCTTTGTAATTATCTAATTAGTTTAAATTATTTAAGAGATAAGTTTAGAAAAACTAGAAAAAGTTATTCAAAGATAACTTTATCAGTGTTTTTGTAAAACATGTTAGCAGTCTGTTACCAATGTTATCCTTATCCTTATCACATGAGACATGTATATAAAAAAAGGTTAAGTTTGTTGAAAGCAATGGGTGATGTGCTTTAGAGGAAAGTTTCAGAACGTAAAAGCATCAATATAAGAAAGGTTAAGTCTGACTCGTCATTGTCTTCTTGATTGAGTATTACCGCTAAGTGCGCGTTGCTGCGGGCTGATTTGTAAACAATATAAATGGTTATTGTAATGATAGTTGGAAGTTAGATTTGTAAATGTTTTAATATTCAAGTTAGATTTGGCAACCCGCAAGGTCCAAGCGTTTTGGGTCTGACAAACATGAAAGACCCACATTAATGTGGACTTGGCTAATCGCCAAGTTCAGGCGTCTTGGATTTGAGAAACACGCCAGACCCATGCGCCTGAGTTTGGCAACCCTATATGATATTTACAATAAAACCATACGGAAACGATGAAAACGCCCCTATATGCAGCCTTGTTTCTTTTGAAACCCAAGGGTAAATTCATATTTGAATTGTATTAATAAAAAAAAAGATGGAGAAGCCCCTCAACACATGCATATTTTTATCCTCTTAGGGGCGTGGTTGTATCTTCACTGTTGATAAAAAAAAAAAAAACAAAAGAAGCTCCCAACCTAAAAGTTAAAATTTTGTGTTCATTAATTTGTTGTCCAAACTTTTATTATCCATCTCTAATCCTTCAACTTGGGTATGACGTTGTTTCTAGACCCAAGCTACTTGGGTCTAGTATGCTTTTAGACCCATGACGCTTGGGTCTAGTATGTTTGCCAGAGCAAGGCTCTTGAATATGAAATAGTTGCCAGATCTAATGAATGAGAAGAAAAAAAAAGTCAAATAAATGTTTATCCGCTAATGAAAAGATAAGAAACCATTTAATTTAGCTTTTGTTATTATAAAGGTATCCGTGGTATAGAATATAGACTTACCATCTGGATAATGGAGTCTATTTCTATAATCATGACACAATAATCATCTCCATTCAAACGTAAATTAACAATAGTTCTTCCACAGACGTGGTGCCAATAAGAAGGCGCAAAGTATACAGTGAAGAAAACTTTAAGTTGATTTTGTCATAACCAATAATCCTTCTAAAACCTTGTAAGATTTTTGAAAGACAATCAACATTCCAGCCAATATTTGGCAAATTCGTTAGAGACACCTATGCTAGTCTATCAACTACACAATCAGATTTTATCCACAGCCTAGCCTCGTCATAGAACTTATTCCAACGATACATGTCATTAGCCAAAGCTTCCATCATCGCATCAGAATCATCAAATAAAATTAGTACTTGTAAAGCCCAAAGAAAGTGGATACCAGAAAATACCAAACCAGTTTGCAGCAACCCCTTCTATATTATCGAGTAATCCACCCCCTTTAAAATCCAACCATCCAAGTTATTACGATGACATAGAACATCTTGGTCTTGTGAATTATGAATCACCAGTTTCTCATCAGAATGATTTGTAGCAAGATCATTAATTTTTGAATTATGAACATCATTTCTCATCAGAGTTTGAATTCTATTATCATTAATTTGTTCGAGTGGAATAGTACCTTTATTCATAGACAACCTGTTCGAATTCAAACCATAGATCATTAAACCTATCAAGAAGCACACCATCAGAGTTCTTTGACTTTATAGTTAAAATACCAAATCTCCTTCCAGTGGGTTGTTTTTACTTGAGATGAAAAGAGCAACAACTTGGCCAGTTTTCATGAAAGCAGTCCTTAACGAGCGATCAGCCAACCAGCTAAGGAACCGTTCAAAATAGATCTTCAGTTCTCCTTCAGCAGAGTTTGTTAGAACTTTGTCGACGGGTTAATATTGGTGATTTTGAAAAGGGTTAGGGAAAGGGTCTTGTATCTAGGAAGAGTGTGATTGGTAAGCTAGGTTTTGGACGGGAAATTTCGATTTTTGAGGTTTTTTGGTAGAAAGTTTAGTGTTTGTGGGAGAAAAGGCATGTTTTTTTTAAAAAATATATTATATTACCAGTACATGACTTTTAGTTTATTGACCAGTGTTGATCACGCATGCTTAATTTAGTAATATTTTATTTATAAAAATATCATCTTTCTTCTTCAATCTTTTCATATTATCTATATTTTTTTTCATTTTTATAATTCTTTAAAAAAATAATTTTTTTTTTGAAAAAGAGTATGAAATGGATGAAAATATTAAGTTATAAGTAAATTTAAAAACAAATAGATTAAACATATAATTTCTGATTATGATAACTATTTAGTTTAGTACTTTGGTAAATTAAAGAGTAAATTATAATAACTTTAGTAAAAAGGGATTGATACTAGAATAGTTTTTTTGTTCTTTGAATGCGCTATAGGCAGAACACCGGCGCTCAATTTTTCTTGCAAGTGAATTCAGAAAGCTACATAGAAGGTGGTGGCAACCCAGGCACCCACATGAGAAAATATACAAAGGAGATAGCTGCTAGCCTAGCTAAATTAGATGATACACAGAGGCGAACAATCATCAAAAGTATCCAAAGCAACTAAAAGGTAGATGGTTTAGAAGATGAAAGCCATTGAATGAAGCTTTGGAGTGTAGCGACATCAGCTCTGTAGTGCTTTTGCGTGAACTCCAACAAATCCGACCATGTGAAATCCGGGTAAATCCTTTGCCCTTCTCTGGAAACAAGATCTTGTGGGGGTCTCACTACTTTTTCCTCTTTTGGACTCACAAAGAAAACCAGTGATCTTCTCTCGCTGTCCCTGTTCACCACTGCTCTATGAAGGCAACTTTTGTATCTCCCATTGGATAGTGCCTAAGTATCGAACAAGCAAATGACATCAAATGATTTCAGCTGGTACAAAGCCATTGAATCACACATGTCAACATGTATATATTACATGGGTTAAAAAATGTACTTGATGTATACGTTAAGACTTGAACATTTGAGACTCCGCAAGTGTTGTCTAATCAGAATATATAATCTTGAAACTTTACTAAGCATCTTATAACATTTTACTCGTAGAAACTTTTTACTTCTTTCAAGCGATTATAGCCATTCAATTTGTGTGATCTGGACGATTTTGAGTTGACAAGCTTGTAGAAACAGCTGCAGTCCAAACGCTAGTTCGAGGCCCTGAAGGTTTTTGACATGGACAAACATTTAATGGTCTGTTTTGGTTGTGCATATTTTTTCTTCCTTTCTTTTTGACTTGGCTTGTATTCATTTAACATCATTCTCTTGGCACTGGCCATTCAATAAGACATCAATCAGTTAATATATATATATATATATATATATATATATATATATATATATATATATATATATATATATATTTA